>Ga0066637_10001003_pt1 | contig 17793 bp, 16 predicted proteins | sample CryGeyCG2014_020_FD_62737 | JGI IMG/M metagenome (GOLD analysis project Ga0066637, IMG submission 62737) | Groundwater microbial communities from aquifer - Crystal Geyser CG08_land_8/20/14_0.20 | ecosystem: Environmental > Aquatic > Deep subsurface > Groundwater | place: USA: Utah: Grand County...
GCATTTTCTAAAGATAAAATCATACAAACACCTTGTTAATTTATTATTGTGAACTACCCCAGCCTAAAGGCTGCAGCTTCCTAATTCATTGGCAGCTTAATAGCTGCCTCCAAAGGCATAAAGGCCAGTTCCTGACCAGATTTTAATATATTCAATGCTGCATTGTAGTCTCTATCTATTTCAGGGCCACATGAGCATTTATGTATTCTTTCATATAATGGTTTTTTAACTATTGTTTCGCATCTGTAACACTTGCTTGTTGTATCCCTTGGATTTACTTTTACAAAGGAAATACCAGCGCTTTCAGCCTTGTATCCCAACATCTGTAAAAAGTTACTCCAGGAAGCATCCATTATGTTTCTTGCTGAGTATGATTCTTTTATTATGTTTCTTATATCCAAATCTTCTGCCGCTATAAAGGAATAGTTATTCACATAGTATCTTGATATTTTATGCAGAAAATCATTCCTTTGGTTGCAGATTGCTTCATGTATTTTTGCTACATTTATTTTTTGCTTTGTTCTGTTGTTTGAACCTTTCTTTTTTCTTGAGAGTTTTCTCTGTTCTGCTGCTAATTTTTTCAAGGATTTATTCAGAAACTTAGGATGATCCGCATGATTCCCATCAGAGTCATAAATGAAATTTATTGTTCCTAAATCAATGCCTATTGATTTTTTTGTTTTTTCCCTTTGTTTAGGTTCGTTCATATGAACGCATAATAAAGCAAACCATTTTCCTGAACATTCTTTTTTTATCTGCACTTGTTTTATTGAACCATTTATTACTCTGTGGGTTCTTATTGGAATAGAACCTATCTTTGAGAGATGCAATTTGTTATATTTCTTGTTTTTTATTTCAAGAACAAAGCCTGATTGGTTGTAGGTAAATGTCTTGAACCAGTCTTTTCCTTTGAACCTCAAACAACCTATCTTCTTGCCATTTTTCTTTAACCTTGATAATGCCCTTAGGTTTGAGAATAATCTGTAAGATTCATACTGCAGTGTTTTGGAATATATTTCATTCAAATCAGGATATTGCTCTTTTAACTTGGGTATTTCTGCCTGTATTTCTGATTGATTTATTTTTTCCTGCTTATTCAATATTTCAAGCAGCTTGTTGTATGTGAAGCGGCATTTATCTAGAACAAAAAGGAGTTTTTCCTGCTGTTGCTTTGATGGATATATTCTAAACTTATAAGTTAGCAGCATGAAAAAGAATGCAGTTTTCTTGTTTATAAGCGCTTTGAAAGAGTTGATTTCCGGTGAACTCTGCTTGCTTTCACGCTGTGTTAAACTTTTATTAGCATATTTTTTCAACACAGGATTATATATATCTTGAAAGATGTAGATTTCCCGCTCATGCGGTTAAATATATTGCATATTCACCTTTTATGAGAACCAAAAAAACAAGACATGCTGTGTCCACTTGCAATATAATTATGGGAAAACACAGGAATTTGTCATATAGCATCCTTGTATCAATTGTATTGGGTCATCAAGCAAAAGCAATTTTACATATCCTAAAATTGGGATTTTAAAAATTACCCTGCCATAAATATCTTTTGCATTTATTGCATATTCTACTATTCCGCCTTCCTGATCAATAAATGGGTTTAATTTCGAATCACCTTTTGTCAAAACATAGATTTCAGATTTTGTTTTTATTTTCGCAATAACTCGATGGACAATTTCCTTATTCTGCAGCTTGGAATAATAAACAACTATATCGCCGGTTGTTTCAATTGGCAAAACCACGCCATTTGAAAATCTAATTTCTTTTGTGGTGAAATTTTCCAACGGAATTTTATTGGTAAGAACCGGGTTTACCAACTGCAAACATTTTACTAAGGAGGGATTTTGATCTAAAGAACAAAAGCCGTTTGCATAAAAGAAAGTTGGAACATTTTCCAGGGAATCAAGATCAAGAGAAACTTCCTGGCCTTTTAAATTTTCTGAGGAAACCCCTTGCACAATTAAAATATCGCCTCGGTAAAAAACTGGTTCCATGCTTCCTGATAAAACAATTGTTGCTGGATATTTTGAAGCTAGAATAAGGCCAAATAATTGATAAAATAGATATGCGAAAATAAAGGCAGAGATAACATAAACAATATTTGTAATTAGTTTATTCTCATTCGGATTAATTTTTGGCAGGATAAATACATCAACATAAGTAAATGGGTCTATCCAGCGCAGAAATGAGAGTTTTTCTTTCCAGGTTTTTTTATGCCTTGCATGTTGAACTTGCTGATTTCCCTGAGGATATGGGTGTTCTTCTTGCTTGTGTTGTTTTGGATTATGATGTTTTGTCATATTTTATGGCCTCGTGCTTTCCCCTAAGGTAAGGCCTGAAGCAATAATATGTGCTAACCTTACTGGCTCAGGCATGTTAGAAGTATATGTAAAAGCATCTATTATATGTTGTGCTTGCTTTTCATCCAAACCTATTTTCTGGTAATAGATTTTTTTGTAAGAATGCAATTTGCCGGCTTTTTTAATTAAGGCAATTCTTTCCATTGAATCATGAAATTTTGCAAGCGCTGAATTTATCTTTACCATATCTGGTTTCTTTTTCAAAGTTACAATAATCGGAATTTTAAGCATTGAATAAAGTTTTGGCATATCAACGATATTAAAGCCTGCAAAATTCAGGCCTGAAAGGAAGATATACCTAATCTGGTCTGCAAATCTGGATTTTTTTATCATTTTTTCAATTAAAGCAGTGGAATCAAGCCTGTCAACAAAAATTTCATCGCAGAGTATGCCTTCAATTTGTGAATCAGAACGGAAGATTACCCCTACTAATTTTGTTTTTAGGGATTTGCCTTTTTCAAAACAGCCATCATCAAATGCAATAGCTCTAATCTTGTTTGGCATAATGCTCAGAATAATAAAATAAGTAAATGGATTATTTCAAGGATTTTACTGCAGCCTCGAAATTATCTAAATCCTTAATAATATCCTTACATGTTTCAATAAGAACTTTTTTTGGATCTGTTTTTTTGGTCTTAAGGATAAATGATGAATCGTTATCTAAAGGATGTTCTAATTTATAAGAAACGAATTCAACTTCTGAATTTGCCAATAGTTCTGTTTTAAGCAACTGTGGCAAGGTATGCCTTTCCCCAATCATTTTAAATTCTAGGACATTTTTATCGTGATTCAAAACCTGTATTTTCAAAATAAACACCTTCCATTCAATTAAACAAATATTATTTTACTTCATACTCTGTACTTATCTTTCTTATTTCAACACTGCCGCAACTTAAACATTGTAATTTATCCTGGCTTAAATGCATTGGCGCCCTGCATTTTGAACAATATGCTTTCACTACCCCTAACTCAGGATCATTTGTCCTCAATTGTATTCCGAAAGGTTTTATCTCAGAAACAACTGCTTTTACAATATCTCCAATCTTAAGATATTGTTTCATGGATTCAATATAAGAAGTACTAACACTTGAAACCTTTAAGAAAGCACTTGTTGAAGGCAATATTAATTTTGTCTTTCCAGAATAGGCTTCTACCATCTTTATAGATACAACATTATCCTTTGCAAAAGATACTTTTCCGATTATTACTGCCCCAACCTTTAATTTATCAATATCCCTTGCATTTTTTACATTTATCAAACGGTTTTTCTCATCAACCTCTAGTTTTCCTAAGGTTGTGGAGTATATTTTTCCATTGGTATTGATGGTATTCTTCCCTTCAAGGAACTCCTCTTCATAAGCAAGGAACTCACCAGGGATTACAACATCTTTAGTCATTAATTCACCTTCTAAAAACAAAAAATACTGCTAAATTAGATCTAAGATATAGTAAAAGACATTAATTTTTGAATTCATTTTGGTCTTTTACTACAACTTAAAGCAAGCTATTAAAAGCAAAGCTTTTAATGCTCCATTAAAATGCAAATCATTTTAATTGAAGGCTTTAAGTGTACAATTAAATCCTTTGGATTTAATTTGTATCTAGTAAGAAACAAGTTTTTTTCAATTATTTATGTTTCTTGCTATATCTATTTCCTCAGTACTGCTTTAAATATATTCAATTATCCCCACAGAAAGTAATAAATATATAGGGTTTAGTCCTACAGTAAGTACTATGGTACTCGAAGGCTTATTATCAACGCATTCTTTGAGAAGGCATGCATTCTTCATGACTTTGTTCTCATTCATAGTCAGCTCTGTCGCATTATGGACTGCTTATTTCACATTTCCCACACATGCAAGCATCCTTGCTATTGCATTTATTACTATTGGAACTGTTCCTGTGATTTACAAGATATTTGCGGAAGCAGAACATATTCAAGAAAGATTAGAGAATAAATTGGTAATTCACAGATATTTAATTGCAATATATGGTTTCCTTTCATTAGGAATTATCCTTAGTTTTATTGCTTGGTATATGATATTGCCGGATCAGAGTTCAAATGTTTGTTTAACATCAGACATTTGCATTAATGGCATTTCAAAGGATACTTTCTTTTCAGAACAGATAAAAACATTGGGCGGAATTGAAAATTTAAGGGCAAAATTAACAGGAAATGTTACTGCTTTAGTAAGCTGTGGAAGTAGTTCTGGATGCTGGTTTGATGTCATTTTCTTCAATAATCTGACTATCATAGTTCTAGCGATTGTATTTTCAATATTATATGGTTCGGGTGCAATATTTTTGATAAGTTGGAATTCTTCTGTTGTTGCAATAGCAATTGCTGAGCGCTTAAATGCTATGCAACATTTTGCATTCCTGGGATTTTTACCACACGGAATACCTGAATTTGTCGGATATTTCAGTGCAGCAATTGCTGGTGGATTATTCTCTGCAATGATTGTAAGGCATAGGCTGAAGAAAATTGTTGCAGTTCATATGATTATGGAAATTATGGTGTTTGTTATGCTTGCTTTAATTAGCATACTTGTTGGGGCAATCATTGAATCATATATTATAATTGGAAATCAGGAAATTCCCACTGTTTTATCAGCCTTATACATTATTGGGCTAATACTGTTTGGTTTGGGAATTAGAAAAAAAGACTCATACCATTATGAACCAAGACGAAGGTTTAGTCTGTAAGTACTTTTAAAAGCACAAATAGATTTTAAGAAAAATAAAACTCAATTAGTTTCTTTAGAATATAATTTAAACAGGATTTAATTTGATTAAGGTAAATTATTTCTCTTCCAAGTCAATTTCTTTTTTTCTTTCTTCTGCCTTTGCCTTTTTTACTGCATCATCAACATACTCTTGCAGCATCTTTTTGTAAGGCTCGGCATTTTTTAGCAGGTTGTTCATATTTGGTGAATCAGATGAAGAAATATTTGAGCTAAGGGAATGCACAATCTTGCTAATTTCTAGTGGAAAAATTAATTTTGTACTTTTCCCGCGGGCCATTTCTTCCAATGCTTTAATATAATAATAATTCAGCGTATCTTGTGAAAGATTCTTTGTTGCCTCACTCACTGCAGTAATCTCTTCTGCCTGTGCTTTTGCCCGCTCCATCCTTGCAAGTTTTTCTTGCACTGCTGCCTTTTCATCATGCATTGCCTCAATTATTTTTCTTGGGATTTGCACTTCTTGTATCACAACATCAACAACTTCCAAACCCCAATTAGTAATAAGTAGCTCAAGGCCTTTCTTTAATTCGCCATTTAAATCACTTATGCTTGAGATTACTTCTGAAAGAAGCATATTTCCTATTTTATTTCTTAAAGTAGCAGTAATATATTTCTGCGCTGCCAAACTATAATCTTCTACTTCAATAACTGATTTTATAACTGCTTCTGGTTCTTTTTTTATTCTGAGATAAAGGACTGCATCAATCCTCAATTCAATCGAATCTTTTGTGATTACATCCTGTTTTGGAACATCAATTGTCTTTGTCCTGAGATCTACTTTAGTATATGATTCTACTGGCGGCAAAACAATTGCCCAGCCAGCTCCGCCAACCCTATTTACCTTGCCAAATCGGTAAATTACTGCCCTTTCATAATCCTTAAGCATAAGTAAATAATCAAAGCGCCAGAAAGCAAGAACAATTATAATAAGGATAGCAATCCAAAGAAGATTTTCCATTATTTCAGTATAAAAAAACACACAACCAATTAGTAAAATACCTAAAAGAATAAGAATTATTAAGAAAATTCCCTGCTTCTGTTTTTTCTCAGAACTCAAACAAACACCTATTAGTTACTATAATATGGTATTGAGTAAATTTATATATATAAGTTGCCCTAAATTAGATAGCATAAGGATATTTTTTACTTAAAATAAGCATTTTTAGATTATTATGGCTTCGGAAAAGGAATACATCTTTGTTGTTTGTGTTGACCGAGATAATGATATCGGAAGAAAGACTGGGGTTGAAGGCCCAATAATTGGACGAGAGAATAATCTGAATACTGCAAATAAGCTAATTTTAGCAGATCCCGGGGAAGCTGATGCGAATTCAATGTTTGCTGCTGTCAAAAAATTTGACGAGGTAAAAGAGCATTATAAGGATGTTGAAATTGTAACATTAACGGGTGTGGGGAAATCTGGTTTTGTTTCTGACAAAAGAATTAATGAACAATTGGATATGCTTACTGAAAAATACAAAATAAACGGATTTGTTTTGATTACAGACGGGGCGGAAGATGACCAGATTATGCCTGTTTTGCAGAGCAGGGCTAAAATAATCTCAAAGGAATTAATTATTGTAAAACAAGCGAAAGAGGTTGAATCTTTATATTTCACAATAAAGGAAACACTAAGTGACCCTTATTTCGCAAGGGTAATCTTTGGCATTCCCGGGGTGATTCTTTTAATTTATGCAATAACACTAGTGCTCGGGGCGCAAGAATTATTTATTCAGGGAATTTCATTCATCATTGGAATTTATCTTTTGATTAAAGGATTCGGAATTGAATTATTTATCAGCAGATTTACCAAGGATTTAAGGGGGGCAATATCTGCTGAAAGGGTTTCATTCCCTTTTTACATAGGAAGTATTTTTATATTTATTTTTGGAGTATATTCAACAGTAACTAACACCCCATTTACTGGCGATGTTTTGAAAAATTGGGTAAAAGCATTACAAGTTAGTTATCTGTTCTTTGTGCTTGCAATTATTTGCATTATTCTTGCAAAATCCCTGGATATATTGCATTTCAAGAAAGCATTTTATCTCAGGAAATATATTCTTTATTTTGTTTCTACTATATTAGGATGGTTAATAATTGATTCTGCTACCCTGGTTTTCTTGGGAATTGGCGATTTAAATTTCTTCTTACTCACTATCCTGATTTCTTTTATTACTTTATTTATAGCATTCAGGGCTACAGAAAGCATTGATATAAGAAGAAAGATAACTGAAATTATTGTAAATTTGCCTGTTTATACCATTAATAATAATTTCAAAGGAAAGGTAATTGCAATTGACAAAAAGAAAAATGTCCTTGTGGTTGAAACATCTGAAAAGAATATTAATGTGAAGGAAGGCGATTTCTTCTTCAAAAACGGGCGCATTTACCTAAATACATAGAATAATCTAATTAAAGTAAATAAAATTAAGCTGCAGATTTTACTGCGGGCAAATTAATTGAAGCAATTGATATTATTTTATTCAATGATTTAATCAGCTTGCTTTTGTTTGTGCTTTTCACAAAGGCATTATCTAAAACGTCAGTTAATGTTGTAACTGGAATTATTTTTATTTTATCCAATTCTTTTTTTGGCAGGACAATATCCTGCATATTTGATTTTGGAATTATAACTTCACTAAAACCTGCTTGTATTGCTGCTTGAATTTTTGAGGTAATCCCTCCTACTGGCAAAACTTCACCTCTTACGGATAATGAACCTGTCATTGCCAAATCCTGCTTTACTGGAATTGATTCAAGTGTGGAAATGATAGCAGTTGCAACAGAAACAGACGCTGAATCTCCTTCCACTCCTTCATAGGTTTGCAAAAACTGAATATGTAGATCATTTTTTGTGATATCTTTTCCGCTTAATTTTTTAATTATTGCAGAAACATTCTGCACTGCTTCCTTTGCTATTTCCCCTAATTTACCTGTAGCAATTATTTTTCCTTCAGACTGTGAAGCTGCTGGCGTTATTTCTGCCTCAAGCGGCAGAATTAATCCCGCAGAACCATCTCCTGAAACAGCTAACCCATTTACCCGCCCTATTGCACTTCCTTTACTCAAATAAACATTATATTCCTTCTTTGTCTCAATCATCTTGTCAACCATTTGCTGCTCTAAGGTTTTTGCTGAAACCCTTGCTTCAAAAAGATCTTCCTTCTGGACAACAGAATGCCTTTTTTTAATTGCAATATCCCCTGCAGCCCTGACCAAACCGCCCAAATCCCTCAATAGCAATGTGAGGCGGTTCTTCCTGTTTGCCCGCCTTCTCGCATCTAAAAGTATTTCATCAACAGCTTCCCTTGAAAAATGCGGAATCTTTCCATCTTTTTTTATTTCCTGGGCAACAAACTGGATTAATTTATGAATATTTTCTTCGGTATCAGGCACATCATAATTCATATAAATTTCATAACCATATCCTCGAATCCTTGAACGCAAAGCAGGATGCACCTTTTCCAAATCCTGGTAATTTCCAGCAGCTACAAGGACAAAATCACAAGGCACTGCCTCAGTTCTAACCATACTTCCAGAGGACATTTCACTCTGACCTGTAATTGAATATTTTTTTTCCTGCATTGCTGTCAAAAGTTCTTGCTGGCTTTTGGGGGTTAAAGCAGAAATCTCATCAATAAATAAAACACCTTTATTTGCTTTGTGGATCAGGCCACAATTATGAATAAGTACACCATTCGCTATAAAGTTGCCTAAATCAGTAGTTAGATCATATACCTTACCCTTAAATTTTTTTTGATCAATACTCACTATTTGATCAAAACCAATATCCCCCTTAATGACAGTTTCTAAAAAGTCTAGTTCTTTTTTAGCACTAATTAAGGCAGCATTGCATAAATCAAAGAAAAAAGTTTGGAAAAAAGACAAGCACTTATTTGTTTTATTATAGACAATGGCAGTTCTAAAATTTATGCCTGAAAGTTTTGTTATTTTACGATAACCTAAATGCAGTGATTTAGCAATATCCTTAAGGTCATCCCAGTTACCAGTCTGTGAAAGTGATGCAAAATATTCGAGCTCTTTAATTCTTTCCTTAAAAACAAAAAGCATTTCATTAATTTTTTTAAATGAAGGGTCTGATACAGAGTAACTTTTAAAGCACCTCTTAGGTAAAACCTCATCTTCAATTAAGAATAACTTTTGTCTTAACTGTTCTAAATTATGAAAGATAGTTGGCACAGTTTCTCTCTTCATTGTTTTTGCTTCAGTTGTTGAATTAACATAAGAGTTTGCATTTTCAAGCAAAGATTTTCTTTTAATTGGAATTTCCTTTAAAAACACAGAACAGGCATCTAAACCTTGACGCCTAACTCTATATAATTTACTCGGTTGACTTGCATTCCAAGATTGTAGCCTAGAACTTATTGAAGTACGTACTCCAAATCTTAACAGAAGAACTCTAATTTGATAAGCTAGCTTTCTTGATACAGTAACATAAGATACTTCTCCTTTTGCAGTAACACAACCATCACCATCAAATAAACCTGCTAATAAATTTGCAGTAAGATTATTAGGCATACTCATAAAAATTTCTGGAATGCTCTTGTGTTTAGCGGCTGAACCATACAACCCCAACTCCTTTATCAAATTAAGTGTTTCCTTGCGATTAAAAGATGCAAAAAAATGACCTGTTTTTCTATGATAAACATTTGAAACAAAACCAGTTGAAGAAGCAAATGCATTCACAACTTCTTCACATAAGTATTTATCTTTGCTGCAAAACTGGAATGCTGTAAAATCCCCATCTGACAGCATAGAACCAAGCCAGTAACAAAATGGCTCAGAAATTTGTGTTAATTGTAAAGAAATGCTATTATGGCTCCTTGCTTTCTCAAAATTTGGCACCGCAGGGATGGAATTAAATGAATTAAGTTTTCTTGGCACAACAATAAAATCATCAGAACTTAATTCATCTGCTCTTTTATAAATTATTCCATCTGAAGACATAATTGCTACAGGATGGTTTTCAGTAAGAGTCAATTCTTCCCCAAAACGAGTTTTAATTACAAAAATTTCTGAATCAAAATCTCTCTCAATAATTCTATATACTTCATTGCCCTGCAGTTTAAAATTAGATTCTCCGAATAATTTCAAGCCATCAGTATAGTAAATAATTGCATTATTTTTTAATTCTTTTTTGTGAACAAATTCACTGTTAAGCAAACTTGCTATTTCAACAATATTGCCATCTTCTAAAAAAACAAAGGCATCAGCAGTAACACATTCTACACGCAAATGTGCTGGTGTTCCTAGGCCGCCGGAATTGCACACTAAAACATCTTCAACAAACAGGTTGCCTGTATCTGTTGTGACATTGTAAACATGGCCTTTAAATTTTCTTTTGGTTTTAGAAGAAATCTTTGCGGTTTTGGTTTGCATAAAAATAACCTACTTAAAAAAGGTTAAATAAGTATGTTTTTTTCAAAATTGAATCTGATCTGCATCACCATAAACAAGCCTTCCTTTTTTCGTTTTTGGGTCAAACTCCTTTCAGTTTCCTCCCTTAAAGAAGAATGCTCCTGCCAAAGGCAGGAAAAGGTTTAAGTCGAGAAAAGCAGAGTCCTAAGAAAAAATTTGATAAGGAGGTGGCAATGATTTTCAAATATTAAATCAGTAAGACAAAATTAATAAGAAATAAAAAAGAAGAAACAGAACCTAACATATCTTTAACAAATTGGCTTTTCTAAAGAAAGTTTAATTAACTTATCAGTAACTGAAACTTTTTCTGCTTTTTTGTTTCCTTTCTTTGTGATAACCTTGTGTTCTGGGGTTACAGTGACTTTTTTATCATCAACAGAGAATTCAACCAAGTCACCATCAAAAGGCCTTCGGTTTAGGGAAAGTATTCTAGATAAAACAACCTTGCCATCTTTATATCCTAGGGTGAAAATCTTTTCTTCAGCAGGCAGCATAATTGCTTCATAGCCTTTTTCATCTTTAATAATCTCTTGTTTATATTTAGAAAACATTTCGTTCCAGAGCTCAGAAAATGATTTTTTTACAAAATAAGAACCTTTTTTACCTTCTTTCTCCAAATAAAGCTCATTAAAGCCTAAATGGCATTGCAACGGGTCGTGACGAACATCCCCAAGCAATGCACCAGCTCTTGCGCCTGTTCCTTCTGCAAATGGAACAACCTTTTTATCAGAATTATCAACCAGAACCTTTGGCACAGAAACTTTATTCCTTGTTCTTAATTGGGAACTTAATGCAAATCCGACAATTAAAAAGCCACCGAGCAGTAATGTGCCTGTGTACACTATATCTGAAATCATTTTCAGAGACCAAATAACATAGGAAAGTAAAAACCAGCCAAGGGGGAAAATCATTGAAATCATTCTTAGATTTCCTTCTTCCTTCTGTGCTTCAAGCTGCGCTTGTTCCACAATCTTTTTTCCTTCTCCTGCTTTTACGGTTTTTATAATCGGATTTTGCGGATCAACATTATTTTCATATACTACAATATCATCAAGCTGTTCTGCTGGCATCAATTCAGCCATTGCCTGAGCTAACATTGATTTTCCTGTCCCTGGCAAACCAACAAGCAGAACATTTCTTTTCTGGGAAGCTGCTTTTCTAATTAGTTCAACAGAATTTTCCTGCCCTATCACCTGGTCAACCAGTTTTTCCGGCACGGGGATTTCTGCTGTTGTTTTGTATTCTTCAAAAATGTTTGATGCCATAAAAATCTCAAGATAAACTAGTTTTATATATACTAAAGTAAAATAAAAGCATTATAAATAATTGGTTCAATTATACATAGCATGGAACCATTGGAAATAACAATTTTGGGAACATCCTGTTCCTCACCAACAGCTGAAAGGAATCTTTCTTCAACAATTGTTAAGTATAGGGGAGAGAACCTTTTGTTTGATTGTGCTGAGGGAACGCAAAGGCAGATAATGAAAGCTAATTTAAGTTACATGGCAATCAATCACATATTTTTGAGCCATTTCCATGCAGACCACATTCTTGGATTGCCTGGCTTGTTAGCAACAATGAATATGTATGAAAGGGATTTGGAATTGAATATTTATGGCCCAAGGGGCATAAAGCAGGTTGTGGAAAAAATAGCCCCAATGCCTTTGGAAAATTTGTGCTTTAAGGTAAATTGCATTGAACTGAAGAATGGAATTGCATTGAAGGGGGATAATTTTACTGTAAAAGCATTTGAATTAAAGCATAGGGGGAAATGCTTTGGATTTTTCTTCAAAGAAACAGATAAAGAAGGGGAATTTCAAAGGGAAAAAGCAATTTCATTAGGAATTCCTGTTGGCCCGATGTTTTCACAGTTGCAGAAAGGGAAAACAATTGTGTTGAATGGTAAAAAAATCACTCCTGAAATGGTGATGGATTACAATAAAGGAAGAAAAGGAAGAACTGTTGCAATTATTGTTGACACAATGCTTGATTTGAAGAATGCAAAATTCATACAGGATGCTGATTTACTGATTCATGAAGCTGTTTTCACTGAGGATTTAAGGAAAAGGGCTCTTGAAACAAAACATTCAACAGCAAAGGATGCTGCAATGCTTGCAAAAAAGGCAAATGCAAAAAGATTATTATTCACACATATTTCATCAAGATATTCTGATTCTTCAGTTCTGGAAAAGGAAGCGAAAGAGATTTTTGAAAATGTGCAGGCTGCACGTGATTTGATGAAGATTAATTTGTGATAAAAAATAAAGAAGTTGCAAATTCACATACTAAACATTTCAATCTTTTATGGAAGATTGCAAAGAAAGGGCAGTGGAGAAAATATCTGCTTAAGAAAAAGTGATTTTTATGAGAGCTTTAATCCTTGCAGCAGGTTTGGGAAAAAGAATGCGGCCATTAACAAATGAAATGCCAAAAGCAATGGTTTTGCTTAAGGGAAAACCTTTGCTTGAGCATGTTTTGCAGAATTGCAAAAAAGCAGGAATTGAAGAATGTGTTTTGGTTGTTGGGCACCTGAAAGAAAAAATAATAGAATATTTTAGCAAGGAATTTGAAGGAATGAAATTGCAGTATGTTGAACAGAAAGAGATGAATGGAACTGCGAAAGCAATTGATTTGGGAAAGGAATTTTTTGGGGGAAAGGATGAGAGGTTTTTTGGAAAAACTGGTGAGGATTTTCTGGTTTTAAGTGCAGATGTAATTGTTCCTGAAAAATACCTGCAACAGTTGATTGCAAAAAAGGGATTTGATGCTGTAATGCTTGCAAGGGAAGAAAACCATCCGGAAAAATACGGGGTAATTGAAATTGATGCAAAGCAAAATGCTGTTTTGGGTTTGGAAGAAAAACCTGAAAAGCCAAAAAGCAATTTAGTAAATGCCGGAATTTATAAATTCAATAAGAAGATTTTTTCTGCAATTGCAAAAACCGGAAAAAATCCTTTGCGCGGGGAGTTTGAAATTACTGATTCCATAAAAATTCTGTTGAAAGAAAATGCAAAAGTCGGATTTGTTTTATGCAAAGAAAGGATTTGGGATATTGGAAGCTTGGAAGAATTAGAGAAAGCAAATAAAATAGATTCTTGAAAGTATTTTTTTAAAACTTAATTGTTTCCCCAACTTTCATAATTAGGGGTTTTGTTGGAATAATGCTTTTGTCAATCTTTTCCTTGAATTCTAAAGGTTGTGCTCTAATCATTTTAAAAGTATTGTAATGCATTGGGATTGCATATTTCGGCTTCATCATTTTCACTGTTCGGACTGCGTCAACAACATCCATGGTCATATTTCCGCCGCCAATCGGGAGCATTGCAACATCTGCCTTAATACTTTTTAAAGAATCCATTAATTGGGTATCGCCAGAATGGAATACTGTAAAGTTTTTATCACCGACTGAATAACCCATTGGACAGAAAGATGTTGGGTGATGAACTGAAATTGGCTTAATACTTAAGCCTCTTAATTTGAAAGTCTTATTCGGTTCAAGTTGTACCTTAAGGCTTGGAGGTATTTTTAATTGATTTAAGATCTCCGAGGATGAACCTACTAATGATTTATTGTTTTTGGCTATGTCTTCAATTGCCTGATGGTCAAAATGATCAAAATGTTCATGAGTTACTAAAATTAGATCAGTATCCTTCAACTGTTTCTCGGAAACCGGACATTTAATTAAGCGGGTAAAATCTTTTGAGTTTGTCTCAGACTTAATGTATGGATCAATGAGAACGTTTGCTTTAGGAAACTTTACCTTAAAGAATGAATGTCCTAAGTATTGGACCTCATACATATGCCCCACCCAATAGAATAGTAGGTAGAATACGTTTATAAGCGAATAGTAGTGCAAAGCGATAATTAATGCAAAAAAAAATATTTTTCCTAAGAGAAATGATTAAAAAACAAGAAACACCAATATATTTTGGTAATATGAATATTAAGCGAATAATTTTTGGCCTGGTTGTTTTTATTGCAATCTTAAATGGAATAAATGCTCTTATCTATTATAACATATCAACCCATCAGATTTTCATAACCATAACGGATGATGGCCTCACTACAGTTACCGAAAAATTCATACTTAATTTTTCTTCGGAAAAACAATTAGATAATTTCAAAACAAAAAAGAATGAATTAGGTGTAAGTCTAGATTCTTGGGAAAAATTTGACCCAAAAATTAAAATACATATAGGAACTAAAAAAGATGTTCAGCCATTAAGCGGAACTATTTCATTTGTTGAAGCTGAAAATAACTATTTGCAGATGGAATATGCTTTACATGAATCAATTGTTTCAAAGAAAACAGAAACCTCGAGATCTATTGATTATGAATTGAAGAAAAATTATTTCAATAGTTTCTTGGAAAAACCGTTTTACAAAATTCCAGCAAATACTGAAATATATTTTATGCTGCCTTCAAAATCAACAGCAGATAAAAAGGATATTAATCCAGAACCATTTATTGGATCTGATGAATCTTATTTTATCATTAAATGGCAGGGATTGAAAGAAACGAGCAACTTAAGTTTGAAATATACTTATTGGAAAGAGATTGCACCAGCAATCAGCATTTCTTTGATTTGGAAGAATTTCTTGGACAATGCGTCCCAAGAACTGAAAATACTAATTTTTATAATACTGGCAGCAATTATTGGGGCATTTTATTTCAAAAGAAAGAAAATTAATGAAAAAATACAAACATTTGTTGAAACTAATTCTGCACTTGAGAAATAATTAGCAAAATAGAAAATCAAAAACTATTTAGGCTTTTTCTGCTTCTGATTTAATCTTCTTACAACTTTAAAAATGACCATTCCCAAAAGAAGAATAAAAGCATGGTTACAAAACCTGCTGTTGTAAATAATGGGCCTGAAAAAAGAGGGGTATCTACCCCAAGAAATATTCCTGCTAGTATGTAAAAGATGACAGTCAGACTAATTGTATTTAGTAAAAAGCTAATTGCGCTCATATATACCCCATGGCATAGAAATTATACAAAGCCAAGACAGTGAATGCAGATATTTCATTAACCCAATATAATTTTGGGGCTAATTTTGGATCATCCATTATGAAAGTAAGCAATGCAACTTTCACAATATAATTTAAAGCTAAGAATCCTCCTACCAATCCAATCCAACCAAAGATATCAATCCAGCCTAAAACTGCCCATATTTCAAAAATAAGAACAATAAATCCGCGCAAAGTATTCTTGCCTTCAGTGAAATAATACGTAAGCAAAACAAAACCAAAGAGATAATGCAGGTTATACATCACTAATTCAAATAGCCAACTAAAATTCAGATTTAGCATATTGTATGCGAATTCTAAAAACATTATATCAGCCTTGGATTTGCCTTATATTATATAATATACTACTGCTTGTCTGAATATTTAAACTTAACTTGTTAACTAAAATCAGTAAATTATTTAAAAATAGGTACTTTTTTCAGCCTAGAACCGCAGAAATCGCAGGTTTTAAGGTTCGGGTCCTTAAAAATGCGGGAACAGCCAGGGCAGACATTTTTCAAGCTTAAAATTTTATCGATCTTACCTTGGATTGCCTGAAAGAAAGGAATTTTCAGGATTTTAAGGAAGTTCTGGATTGAAAAATCATCAGTTACTACAGTAAAATCTTCATTTTTTGATTTATGCTGTAAAGATAAAGCAAGCAAGGAAATATCTGGCTTTGAGAGTTTGTTAAAGCCGTATTTTTTAACTAAGGAAACAATTTCTTCAAGAAAGTTAGGCTCAGGCTCTTCAATCTTCAAGATATTTTTGTGTAAAGCATTTTCCGCAAGAAATTTTACCTCAATTGTTTTCCATTCATCCATTATCTGTGTTGTGGTAATGTAGGAATTCTTCTCTTCAAACCTAAAATTAGGATCATTCAATAAAGCAGATGCATCTAACAGAAATTTCATTACATTACCTATGCAACACAGCTGGATATACAATAAAAACATATGGGTACTGCTAAATAATAATAAATTTCTTTTCTCTTTTGGCACAAATAAAACTTGGCAGTTTTATTGTGCATTAAAATCCCTTTGGATTTTAATTGCAACCTACATTTTCTCTTTTCTTTAGAAAAGAAAAGAGAAAAGGCGGAACGCTATTTTTATAAATTATTCCAATATTTTGTTATACGATAGTGTCAACTACCCCGCATTAAAATGCAGAGTTTGTAACTATACTTGCTCGCAATTCCTCACGGAGTGAGGCTTTGAATTTATCATACGCTACGATTGGCTGGTTGACATTCAGCCTGCTTATTTTACCTTTGGCAAGACAAGCGATGTTGCGTGAAGCATTGAGGTCAGCATGAAGGGTAAAACCACAAACTGAACATTTGAAAAGCCTGCCTTTTCTGTTAGCCCTGTGTATGTTTCCGCATCTATTGCAGGCTTGGCTTGTGTAGTTGCTATTGACAAGGATCACATTCTTGCCAAGTATCTCGGCTTTGTATTGGATAAAACTCAAGAGTTGTTTTGCACTCCAGTTCCCAATAAGGCTTCTGGTTTTCTTTCCTGTTCTGCCTTTTCTCTTCATATTTCCTGTTCTCAATTCTTCAAGGGCGATAGTATCGCAATCCTTATTAACGATTGCTTTTGAGATGCAATGATTCATGTCAGCGACGAACCGTCTCTCTCGTCCAGCCAGCCTTTGCAAATGCCTTTTGGCTGAACGAGTGCCTGCTCGCTGAAGGCATCCCTTCAAATGCTTATAACTCCCTTTGACTTCACGGAGCTTTTTGCTGTTGAAAAAAGTGTTATCTGATGTGACTGCTGGATTGTAAATTCCCCTATCAACGCCGATGATCTTCTTAAATGCTCTTTTATTAGGAGTGGTTATTTCGGCGATAATGTCAAGGAATATCCTTCCTTTTTTAGTTCTGATTCTTGCAGAATCAGAATCTTTGAAATCATATTTTTCAAAATATGGCGGGATTTTGACAGTATATTTTTGCCTTCCATTGATTGTGCTTATGCTAACTATTTTAGAATCTGGAAAAAACTTGAAAGTGTTGTGGTTGAGCCTTATAGAAGAGTGTTGTTTTTTAGTGGGTTTCTTTTTGGGTTTGAGCCTTTTGAGCATATCACTTGCTTGATCTCGGACAGCGGTAACAAGGCTGCTATTAAGCTCTGGATGAGCTTTCCTAATAACATTATATGTGAGGTGATGCAGCCTGGTTTTATTGAAGGTATTTGCTTTCATTCCAATAT
>Ga0066637_10001008_pt1 | contig 17733 bp, 17 predicted proteins | sample CryGeyCG2014_020_FD_62737 | JGI IMG/M metagenome (GOLD analysis project Ga0066637, IMG submission 62737) | Groundwater microbial communities from aquifer - Crystal Geyser CG08_land_8/20/14_0.20 | ecosystem: Environmental > Aquatic > Deep subsurface > Groundwater | place: USA: Utah: Grand County...
GCTGGGTTATCAACGATAACCCAGCATTTATATTGCTGATTGATTATTGTTGATTGATAATTGAAAAACGGCTATTATTAATCGAGAATTAAACAAATTGATTATGGATAGCAGAATTATTAAAATTATTATTGCCGTGGCGGCAATTACCGGCCTGTTTATATTTTCTAATTACTTCATAAATAAAAAACCGGCGTCAACGCCGCCAGAGGGCAATCAATTTTCCACTAATATGCCGATATCAACAAATGCGGGCAATCGCCAGCATCTAATTACTCTTAAAACCAATTTAGGTGAAATTCAGTTCGAGACTTTTGATGCCGATGCGCCGAAAACCGTAAACAATTTTATCACTTTGGCGCAAAAAGGTTTTTATAACAACCTGACTTTTCATCGCGTGGTCAATGGCTTTGTAATCCAGGGCGGCGATCCAAACGGCAACGGCATGGGCGGACCGGGCTATGCTTTTGAAGACGAGCTCAATCCGGAAACCGAATCGTATAAAATTGGATATAAAAAAGGAGTGGTAGCAATGGCTAATGCCGGGCCGAATACTAACGGTAGCCAGTTCTTCATTATGCTTGAAGATAATCCTTTACCGCACAATTACACCATTTTCGGCCAGGTGGTAAAGGGCCAGGAAGTGGTTGACGTCATTGGTCAATTGCCAACAGATTCAAACGAAAAACCGCTTAACCCGGTGATTATGGAAACCGTTACGGTTGAAGAAATAAAACCAGATTAAAAAATTAGAAAACAAAACGTTTAAAAAGTAAAGCGGATTTGCGAAATCCGCTTTACTTTTTTGAGGAAGTATTTTCTAATTTAGAGGATAAAGCTCGATTTTTTCTTTTATTTCTGCCATTACTGCCTTAATGAGAATCTGGGCGCCGAAAGGCGTGGGATGGATGCCGTCAGAGGCGCGCGCCAAGCGCAGTTTTCCGTTTTCGTCCGGCAGATAATCGGCATAATTGCCGTTTGCATCCGCTAATGTTTTCCAAGTCGGAACGTATTCGCAGTTTTTGAACTTGGCGCATTCGCTTTCGTAAACCAAATTTAAATTTGCCATTCGTTTACGGTAATAATCGTCGCGGGCAATCGGATTGCCGATCCAGAAAACAAAGATTTTATTCTCTTCAAGGATTTCCAAAAAAGCAGAAACATTTTTTCCGTATTCCTCATTCCAATTTTTGCTGTTGTAATGAGCGGCGGTTTTTCCCTCAATAGTTTTTATGTCCTGAGCATCATTGGCACCAAACATCACGATAATAATGCTAGGGTTTTGCTCCTCGATTATTTTGTTTATTTCTTCGTTCCAGTTGAAATAATCAGGCCGGGAAAGACCGGTGGAATAGATGCCGCGCCGGAAAACAGCAGTTTCCTGATAGCGGAGAAATTCTTTTTCCAAGCCCGGGCCAAATCTCTCGGCAATAAAAGAATCGCCGATAATTACCACCTGGTAAGGCGGTTGGATCTTGATGATTTCTTCGGTCGGCGGGGCCGGTGTTTCTGTTGGCAAAGGAATTGGTTTCAATTCGAGCTCGACAATTTCCGGCTGATAATCAAGCATCAGCGGCGAGTTTTTGATTTTTTGCCAAAATGTTTCTTCCTGACCGAAAAAATCGTTTAAACCAAAGATTGTTTTAAGATTATTTGCCGCTTCCGCCGAGACTAACGCCAGCGTCCGGACAAAGTAATTTTTACTGCTGGCCGAGAACTTTTCAATTCGTTTCGATTCATAAAAGACGGCAAGAAGAATTACCAGTAAAATCAAAAGAATTGCCCGCCATGGCTGGTTTTTTGTTGTTTTTTGAGCAGAGGAGTGATTTTCCATAGTTAAAAATTAAAATAGATAAAAGGCGGAATAATCTCCGGCCCAAGCTTTAGAATAAGAACAACAAGGATAGCAACCAATAAAATCTGAAAAAAGAAAGGAATTTTTTCTTGAACAGAAACAAAGAGTTTTTTGATTCTTTCGCCGAAGAAAAAGCCGAGAAAACATAACGGGATAAGGTAAATTACATAAAGAGGCAGCGGCTCGGCCGGCCCGGAAGAATTAAAAAGTTGTTTAATTATTAAAAAAGCATCGCTGACGCTTTCGGCACGGAAAAAAATCCAGCCAAAACAAACGAAATGAAGGGTAATAAACCATGAGGCAAACTTTTTTATTAATTTTATCAGCAGAGTTTTTGGCGCTGGCAGCTGCTGTTCTTTTTCGTCAATGATTTGGAAAGCGGCTAAGCCGAAGCCGTGAAAAAGACCCCAGATGACATAATGAAGGCCAGTGCCGTGCCAGAGTCCGCTGACAAACATTGTGACGAGCAGATTAAGATATTTCCGCAGTTTGCCTTTGCGGTTGCCGCCTAAAGGGATATAAACATAATCGCGTAGCCAATTGGAAAGGGTAATGTGCCACCTTCGCCAGAAATCCTGAATATTCAAAGCCAGATAAGGAGCATTGAAGTTTTGCGGCGACTTAAATCCCATCAGCCCGGCAATACCGATCGCCATTTCGCTGTAGCCGCTGAAATCGCAGTAGATTACCACCGCATAGGCGTAAATCGCCAATAAAACCGCCAAAGCTGAATGATTCTGGGGAACTGCAAAAACATTGTCGACAATATTGGTAGTAAGATAGCTGGCAATTACCAGTTTTTTGAACAAGCCGCTTAAAATCAGCGCAATTTGCTCGGGAAAATTTTCAATTGTTTTTGCCCCGCCATTTTCGAGCTGGGGCAGAAATTCCGTCGGCCGCATAATCGGGCCGGAGAGCAGCTGGGGAAAGAAAGCAATATAGAGAGAAAAATCAAGCAGGGAAACGGTTGGTTTGAGCTGGCGCCGGAAAATGTCAATATTATAAGAAATCGCCCGCAGAATATAAAAAGAAAGGCCAACTGGCAGGATAAGATGCAAAAGTAAAAATTGCGGGCTGGAGCCGAAAATCTTTAATAGGGCGCTAAAAGAACTGCGAAAGAAACCGTAGTATTTAAAAAATCCCAAGAAAAGCAGGTTAATAACGACTGCCGCAAAAAGAACTAATCGGCGCTTTTTCTCGTCTTGTTCTTTACTTATCAGCCGACCAAAGAAAAAATTAGCGAGCGTGATGCCAAAAAGCAGGAAAAGGAAACGGAAATTCCAGGTAGCGTAAAAGAAATAGCTTATTAAAAGCAAAAAAAGCCGCCAAAGCAGAGGCCATTTTTTTAGCCACCAGTTGAATAATAAAACAGCCGCGAAAAACAAGAAAAAAGTGAAAGTAGGAAAAAGCATCTTTATCTATTTTAGCAGTTTTTCCGGCAACCTCTAGTTGGGGAACAGTTAGTCCAACCTGGAACATAAACACCCGGCTAGAGCCGGGTGTGGCGATTAATTCTTGGTTCTTATTCCGAGCATCAGCGAGGAACTAAGGTTCTGCACGCAGCAGGTTCTTATTTCGAGCTCGCCCGCTTAAATTTTGCTTTACAAAACTTAGGCGGGCAGGCGAGGAACTAAGGTTCCCGCCCAGAATCTTCTGGGCGAGGCTCGCCCCCTTCTGGGGTGGCTGCCGAGCAATAGCGAGGCAGGTTCTTAATCCATCAGGATCAAGGTTCTGCCGAGTAATAGCGAGGCAGGTTCTTAATCCATCAGGATCAAGGTTCTGCCGAAGGCAGGTCCTTATTATTTTAAGATTAGACCAATAAAATCGTGATGGCCGCGCAAAAATTCGTTTGTCGGCATTTTTTTGCCGCCTTCAATTTGTAATTCCTCGATAATAAGAAAATCTTTTCCGCATTGGACGGCAATTTTTTCGTTTGGCGCCAGATACGTTTTTCCCGGCTCGCCGAACGGCCCCTTTTCTGTCTGTTCCAAAACCGTTGCTTTAAAAATCTTAATGATTTTTTGGCTCGTCCCCTGGATTTTTCCGGCTGGATTTAGTTCACTGATTTCAAAATAGGTAAAAGTCCCTGGCCAAGGATTAAAGGCGCGGACTTGCCGCTCAATTTCTTCGGCCGGTTTTGTCCAGTTAATTTTTCCGTCTTCTTTTTTCAACATTTTGGCATAGGTTGTCGATGAATTTTCTTGCGGAATTGGTTTAATACTTCCATTTAACCATTTAGGGATTGTTTCTGTCAATAATTTTCCGCTTAATTCCGTGAGAGTTTCTCTTAATTTCTCGCTCGTGATTGTTTTCTTGTCAATTTTTATTTTTACTGTTGCCAAGACCGGGCCGTGGTCAAAAATTTCGTCCATCAGCATAATGGAAACGCCGGTTTCTTCATCGCCGGCCAAAACCGTGTGCTGAATAGGGGAGACCCCGCGCCAGCGCGGCAGAAGCGAAGGGTGAACATTAATAAATCCGTATTTGGGGATTTTCAGCGCTTCTAATGGAATTAAACGGCCGTAGGCAACCACGACTGCCAAATCGGGATTTATTTTGGCGATTTCTTCTCTCAGTTCGGCCCGCGTTTTCGGCTGGCTCACATCAAGGCCGTGTTTAAGCGCAGTGGTTTTTACCAACGGGGGAGTAAGAAGCTGTTTCCTACCAACCGGCTTGTCAATTTCCGTAATTACCAAAACCGGCTTTAAACCGGCAAAGATTAAATTTTCTAAAATTGCGGCCGCAAACTGCGGCACTCCTAAAAAAACAATTTTCATTTATCGCTCTAATTTTTAGTGGTTATTTATTATTAGTAGTTTTTAGTGGCCTTTAGGTGGTGGTGCGCCACTCGATTTTTTCTTCTTTGGCCGCAAACTCCAACCAGTCGCCGTTTTCGTCAATCACATACCATTTACGGCGAGTTTCGCTCCAAATCATCGGCCGGTTCTGGAAATAGGGTTTTTTAACGATTTCTTTCGGCTTTAATCGGTCTAATTCCAGCCATTTTTTGAAAACAGTTTCAATCGCGTAATCCAGTTTCCTCGATTTTGCCCATTCGGCAACAATATTTATTGCTTCTTTAGCTTTTTTAACCGAGCCCGCTAATTCTAAAAGTTGTTTTGCCGGCCTCGTAAATCTTGAATAAATAATTTTTTTCTTTTTGGCATCTCTTTTTATTTGGTCCAGATTCAATCCTTTGGTTTCAAAATAATAGGTGACAATCTGACGAATAGCAGTTTCTTCTTTTAGTTTTTCATAATAATCAATTCTGCCTTTTTTAAAATACTCTTCAATTTTCTTAGCAATGCTTTTACCAACACCAGGAATCTTTTCAAGACCTTTTAGACCATCTCTTTTATATATAAAAGAGATATCTTCTTCTAAATTTTCCAAACTCAAAGCCGCTTTATAATAGGCCTTTGGTTTGAAGGCTACTCCTTTTATCTTTAATAATTCTTCTATCTCGTATAATATCTTAGCAATTTTTTGATTAAGCATTAACTTAAGAATTAAAGGATTAAAAATTTATTAGCTATGTTTTTCTACTTTAAACTTATAGATAATTATTTTTTCTTTTGATGGGTCAATGCTTCCTTTTTGGCAGGCAATTGACATTTGTTGTTCAATTGTATCTACCTCTTTTAAATCAGGAAGCAAAAGGCCGGATTTTGGAACAAAATGACCGTTGAAAACGACATCGCCAGATGAGGAAATAGGCGCTGTTTTTACAATTATTCCATATTTTTTTGGGTCGAGTTTTGCCCGCCTAAGCTTTTCGAAGAAAAATTTTGGCGGGTCTGATACCTCTTTTATTAAAACCAATTCTGGCTCATTTAAAATATAGACAGTATAAGATAGATAGGGGAGTTCCTTTTTTTGAATTGGACCGAATCTATAATCTTCGCTGGCAGCAAAAATCGCATTATGAATTATTTCTTCAGCAATGTTTTGACGCAGGGGCAAATAAGTCCCAATACAACCCTTTAGTTCACCATTTTTTTCAATGGTAACAAAAACACCTGCTCTGCGTTTGAAGTTTTCTTCCAAATTTTCCGGCGGCGGGATTGTTTTTATTTCGTTAATATAGCTTTCCACCGCCGCTTTCGCCAGTTCTGTATATGTCATATTTAGAATAACGTGTACTCAGAACTTGAAATTGGCGACTAAATAACCGACGCCGAAAGGGCCTTCATAAGAAAGAATTTCCGGTTCCCAATCAAGCAAGGATTCTTTGAGAATTCCGAGTATAAAAGCAAACGAGCGCAGGCCGCATTCGGCCGCTTCGGAAAAATTTTCGTTTAACTTCAGAATGCCTTCAAGGTTTTTCTCTTTGAGAAATTCAATCAGGGTTTCATCAAATTTTGGGCCGTCGGGATGAAACCCGTAAGGCCCATCCAGCCGCAGGCAATGGGACAAGTCGCCGGAACCAATCACGGCCAAGCGGCGGTTAATCCCAAAACCGGCGCTATGAAGCAGATTGTTATAAGTTTTTCTTCCGGCTTCAAAGTAAAAACGCGGCGGTTCTGTTCCAGTTTGATATTTTTTTATCCCGCCGGAAAAACTTGGGGCAAGCAATCTTAACGGAACATTAAAACCCCAGTCCTGGTGGGGCGAGGAAATTAAAATCGCCTCGGGTTTTTTCTCTGCTAATTTTTCTTTTAAAACCGCTAGACTGTCTAAAGTTTTTTTTACTTTTTCCCGGTCTGCTAGCGAACCAATTTCCGGCAAGAGCAGGGGCGGATGAGGGGAAAAGCAGGCAAAGACTAACATACTGCTGATTTATAATTATAATACGAATTGAAACTATTCAATAATGTCGAGACTGGTACCGCATTTTGGGCAATAGCCGTTTTTATCGTAGCGGTGAATCAAATAATTGGTGCGGTCAATTGCCAGCGCTCCGCACTTGGAACAAAAAGTATCTTCCGAGGGAATGCCAGGAACATTTCCGGTATAAACATATTTCAAACCGGCCTTTTTGCCAATCCGATAAGCGCGTTCCAAAGTTTCGATTGGAGTATCGGGCAGGTTTTTTAATTTCCAGGAAATTTCCCCGGAAAAACTGGAAATATGCCACGGCGTTTCCGGGCCCAGTTCATCGCGGATAAACTCGGCGATCTGGCGGAACATTATTTCCGAGTCGCTTAAAATCGGAATCGCCAAGGTGGTCACTTCCACCCAAACCCCGGCTTTTTTCATCAGTTTTAAGGTATCTAAAACCGGCTGGAGATGGCCGCCGCAGTTCTTTAAATAAAATTCTTCGGAAAAGCCTTTCAGGTCAATATTATTGGCATCAAGATAGGGGATAATCGCCTCGGCTGATTCTTTGCTCATATAACCGTTGGAAACCCAGACATTTTTCAGCTTCTTCTTTTTTGCCAGCTTCATTGTTTCCAAGGCGTATTCAATAAAGACACTCGGTTCAGTGTAGGTATAAGAAATACTTGGTACTTTATATCTTAGAGCCAGAGAAACAATATCTTCCGGTGCCAATTCTTCGCCTTCAATCGGCTTGTTTAATTTGGGCGATTGGGAAATGTCATAATTCTGGCAATTGGCGCAGGAAAACGAACAGCCGACCGTGGCAAAAGAAAGAGTTTGGCTGCCCGGCAAAAAATGGAAAAGCGGCTTTTTTTCAATCGGATCAAGATGACAGGCGATTGCCCGGCCGTAAACAAGCGAATACAGCTTTCCGTTAATATTTTCACGCACGCCGCAAACGCCCCGGCGATTTTGGGAAATTAAACACGAGTGAGCGCAATTTTTACAACGAACCGCCTTATTTTTAAGTTTTTCGTAAAAAAAGGCTTCTTTCATCTTTGTTGAATTATACCACAATTAAGTGTTAAGATATACTATGTTCAACCCTTCTTAAAACCAATGCTTAAATATGACTCATCGGGTTTTTATTGCCATCAATCTGCCGCAAGAAGTAAAAAAAGAACTGCTTAATTATCAGGAAAAAATTACCGCGCTTTTTCCGGAACGCTGTCCGATCAGGTGGACAGGCGAAGAAAACCTTCACCTTACTTTAGTTTTTTTGGGCGCCATTTCCAATGATGAATTAACTCGGGTTTGCCATCTTTGCCGAGAAAGCGGAAAAAACAAAGAGGTTTTCTCGCTGACGCTCAAGCAAATTGCTTACGGTCCGCCAAAAGCAATGCCGCCGCGTATGGTCTGGGTTATTGGCGAGAAATCCGCGGAACTGGCGGCATTAAAATATGATTTAGAAAAAGCATTAACTAGCCAAAGCGAGAATAATTATACACCGGACGAACGGGCTTTTTCGCCGCATCTGACTTTGGGCCGCATTAAAGGCTGGGAGTTCCGCCAAATTGAACCAGAAGAGCGGCCGGAGGTTAATGAGGCGCTTTCTTTGGGCTTTCAGGTGAATTCTTTCGAAATTATGGAAAGCGAGTTAAGGTCGACCGGGCCAAAATACACTATTTTAGAATCAATTCCTCTTATTGAAGATTAATTATGCGCATTCATTTTATCGGCATTGGCGGCATCGGCATTTCGGCTTTGGCGCGTTATTATCTTTCTCGGGGAGAGCGCGTTACCGGCTCTGATTTATCTGCTTCAGAAATTACCGAAGCGCTTAGTGCTAGCGGCGTAAAAATCATTATTGGCGGCCATAATGAAAAAAACTTGCCGGGAGATGCGGAAATGATTATTTACAGCCCGGCAGTGGCCCCGGATAATCCGGAACTGAAAGCAGGGCAAGCCAAAAACCTGAAAATTTTAAGCTATCCGCAGGCGTTGGGCGAGCTGACAAAAAAATATTTTACCATTGCGGTTTGCGGCGCTCACGGCAAAAGCACTACCACGGCAATGATTGGTTTAACGCTAATAAAAGCCGGTTTAGACCCGACAATAATCGTTGGTACCAAGCTAAAAGAATTCGGCGATAGCAATTTCCGTTTAGGCAGAACTCCAAAAGAAAACGAAATCAAAACTGCCAACGATAAACTGCAAGCTCCCAACTATCTTGTCATTGAAGCAGATGAGCATCTGGCTTCGTTTTTGAATTATTGGCCGCAAATTATTGTTTTGACCCGGCTCGAAGCCGACCATCTGGATTATTATAAAAACCTGAATAACATCTTTAAGGCGTTCAGGGAGTTTATTGGGCATCTGCCGGAAGAAGGGATATTAGTTGCCAACAAAGATGATAAAAACATCAGAGAAGTCTTAAACGCAAAGCGCAAAACGCAAAACGCAAAATTAGCAGCTCAAAACTCAAAACTAAACGTTAAATATTATAGTTTACATCAGAAAGAAACAACAAAAATCAGAAAAATTTTGAAAGTGCCGGGTGAACATAATGTTTCCAATGCCTTGGCGGTTTTGGCAGTCGGCCGCTTGCTGAAAATTCCTGACTCAATGATTTTTAAGTCGCTTTCCGAATACCGCGGCGCCTGGCGGCGATTCGAGATTTTTCCGGCGCATTGCGGCAAAAAAAGATTTACCCTTGTTTCTGATTACGGCCATCATCCTACGGAAATCGAAGTAACGCTTAAGGCGGCCCGGCAGAAATTTCCCCAGAAAAAAATCTGGTGCGTTTTCCAGCCGCACCAGTACCAACGAACTTATTATTTATTTAAGGATTTTGTCCGCGTTTTAAGCCAGGCGCCAATTGACAAGCTTATTTTGGCAGAAATCTACAGCGTTGCCGGCCGCGAAAGCGAAAGCATCAAACAAAAGGTAAGCTCCGAAAAGCTGGCAAGAGAAACTAGAAAAAAGCCGGCGGCAAAAAACAAAGAAATTATTTATTTTCCAACCGCCAAAGAAATCACGGAATATCTAAGAGAAAATATCAAAAGCAAAGAAGTGATAATTATTATGGGCGCAGGCGATATTTATAAAATTAAAGAAAACTTCGCTTAATAAAACGCTGAAAAATAGCTTTTATGGAAACTACTCAAGAAAAAAATTCACCCTGGCTTAAGAATTATCCCACCGAAGTTTCCAAAACGCTTTCTTATTCTGTCTTTCCGCTTTATAAAATTCTTGACGATTCGGCACGGAATTATCCGGAAAACACGGCGCTGATTTTCTACAACAGGAAAATCAGCTACAAAGAGCTTGAAGCGCTTTCGGATAAATTTGCCAAAGCGCTCCAGGACTTGGGTTTTAAAAAAGGCGATCGGGCGGCTTTGCTCTTGCCAAATTCACCCCAGTTTGTGATTGCTTTTTACGGCGTGCTCAAGGCAGGCGGAATTATTTCGGCCTTAAACCCGCTTTATACTCCGGCCGAACTGGAAATGATTCTTGCTGATCTGCAGCCCCAGCTGATGATTTCTCTGAAAACGTTTTTGCCCAAGATTCAGGAAATGAAAAATCGAAACTTGATTCCTTGGCTAATCACCAGCGATATTGGCGACTATCTGCCGGTTCATCTCCGAATTTTAATGAAAATTAAAGAGATATTCAACGCTGAACTTTGGAAAATCAATCGTTGCCGTTTACTAGAAGTCAAAAAGCACTCTTTATCCAAACTGATTGAAAAATCAGGAGAAGATTATGATGAAAGCGAAATCAACCCCCAAAGTGATTACGCGGTTTTAATGTATACGAGCGGCACCACCGGCAATCCGAAAGGCGTTCCTTTGACTCATTTTAATTTGGCGGCAAACCTTAGCCAGATATACGAATTTGTTAAACAGTCAATCAGGCCGGGAAACGAAGTCCAGCTCGGCGTTCTGCCGTTTTTCCATATTTACGGTTTGAACTTCGTCTTAAATTTTTCCATAAAAGAGGGGTTCTCGCTGGTGCTGTTTCCGCGCTTCCAGACAAAAACGGTTTGTCAGGCAATTTCCAAATACAAAATTACAATTCTTCCAGGAGTGCCGGCAATCTTTTCCGCGATTAACCGGCGCTGTGAGGAAAATCCCGGCAAGTACGACCTGTCTTCAATCCGTTTTTGCGGCAGCGGCGCTTCTGCTTGCCCAATAGCGCTGATTGAAAAGGTTAAAAATCTTTTCAAAAAACCGCTTATTGAAGCTTACGGTCTAACCGAAACCTCGCCCGTCACCCATATGAATCCGCCTTCAGGCAGACAAAAGCCGGGCAGTATCGGCTTGCCTTTACCGAATACCCAATGCCTAATTGTTGACCCAGCCACTGGCCAGGAACTGGGAATCGGCGAAACCGGGGTGCTTTTAATCAAAGGGCCGCAGATTTTTAGCGGCTACTGGAATAACGAAGAAGCAAGCCGAAAAGCAATTAATCCCGAAGGCTGGTTTTATACCAAAAATATGGCAATAATGGACGAGGATGGCTATTTCTATATCCAGGGCCGAATTGACGATATGATTAACATTGGCGGCGAAAAAGTATGGCCGCCGGAAGTGGAAGAAATTTTAAAAAGCCATCCGAAAATTACTGATGCGGCCGTAGTCGGAAAAAAAGACGAGCATTACGGCCAAGTGGTTAAGGCCTTTGTTGTTGCCAAAGAGAAAATCAGCGAGGAAGAAATCATCGAGTTTGCCAAAGAAAAACTGGTAAAATATAAATTGCCGCGGGAAATCGAATTTATCTCCCAAATCCCAAAGTCGTATTTGGGCAAAACCCTTTATCACGTTCTGCGAAAATAGTTAGGCAATTTTTTTCCGTGGTATAATAAAACTATCCTTGATTATGGGTTTTTATGAAAAGCTGACGCGATTTTCATACCGGGTTTGCTGGAAAATTGGCAATCCTTTTTTGCGGAAATGGTTTCAGATTGAAACTAAAGGAAGCAAGAATCTTGAAAATTTAAAAGGGCCGTTGATTGTGGCGTTTAATCATTCTTCCTGGCTGGACCCCTTTTTTATTGGTACGGTTGTGCCGCCGAATTTGCCGATTGCGCCGATCCGCTACGCCGCTTGGTACAAGCATTACTGGAAATTTTTTCCTTTCTTATTTTTATCCGGCGCATTTCCAATAAAGCGGGGAATCGGACTGAAAAAAACGCTAGAAGCTGGTTTAAAAATCTTGCAACACGGCGGCACGGTCGGCATTATGCCCGAGGGCAAGCGCCGGCGGTTTGGCCGGCGCCGAAAAGGAAGAAAGGGAGTGGCTTTTTTGGCGCTTAAAACCAAAGCGCCAATCCTGCCAATCTATATTGACGGCGCCCTCGGCCTAAAACTCCGCGACATCTTTACAAAAAGGAAAATTGTTGTTACAATCGGAAAATCATTTTCTCTGCCAGCGCCGCCAGTTGAGAATTTGGAAAACCATCCGGATTTGATAAAATTTTCTAATTTAGTGATGAAAAAAATTTACGATTTAAAACATGCTTGATGAAAAATTCTGGGACAAATATATGAAGATTTACGACCTGGTGCGAATTCTTATTCCTTATCAGGAACTCTTGGACGAACTGGCAGCCGAATTAAACGTCCAGGAAGGCGAGAAAATTCTCGACGCCGGCTGCGGCACAGGCAATTTAATCGAACGAATAAAAAAATTTGGTGTTCTTATTTATGGCATTGATAACGCCAATGAAGTCTTAAAAATCTGCAAAGCAAGAAATCCGGAAGCGGAAATCGTCTTTGCCGACTTAAATAAGCCATTGCTTTTCCCAGACGGTTTTTTTGACAAAATCGTTTCTAATAACACTCTTTATGCTTTGCCTATAGAAAAACAGCAACTGGCGCTTAACGAATTTTCCCGGATTTTAAGACCGAACGGCAAAGTGGTGATTTCCAACCCAAGAGAAAAATCAAAAACTCTGAAGATTTTTACCAGCCATTTAAAAAAAAGCTTCAGCCAGAAAGGAATTCTAGCGACAATTACGGAATTGTTAAAGGTTAATCTTTTCTCGCTTTTCCGGCTTGGCTGTTACAATCAAAAAATTGAGCGTGAAGGCCATTTCTTTAATGAAATTGAGTGGCGCAATATGTTTGACCGGGCGAAGTTCACTGAAATCGCCATTAGACCGGCTTATGTCGGTCAAGCCATCTTAGTTACCGCTAAAAAACCACCTGAACCGGTGCAAGGCACGGTTCAAAGTAGCCCTGTACCGAAGTAAAGCTTCTGGTTCAGGGTAAATCCTAATTTTTAATAGTTGTTTGTCAAATGAAATGAGAACACTAGTGAATTATATTTACCGCTTATGTAATTCTTAGTTGGGTTACGGCCGCACAACCTGTTTACAAAAAGAAAAATCACTGTTATTATTAGTATATCGTTTTATTTACCGGAACAGCAAACAACTAAGCCGCTTTAAGAAGGGTGGGATTTACTGGTTAATTTGTCAAATTCAGTAATGGATAGAATCTTGCAGCTTCGTCCACGGGATGCTAAAAAATAAGCGCGGTTCGCCACTATGCTTACGAGCGAATTCTGGGATAAATATATGGAGTTTTATGATAGACATCGGCGCTGGACAGCCCGAGACAAGTTTTTTGAATTCATTTCCGCAGTTTTTTATGAAGATAACAGAACAACTAAAAATAATTTACTGGAACGCGGCAAGATAACAAATTTATTTTTAAAATATTCCAAGGATTGCGGAAACAGGGTAAGAGTATTGTTCGCAGAGAAATTCGTTTTAAAAGTTTTCAACCCCATTTTGTTTTTACGAGTGGGGTTTTTTGTTGGTAAAAACCGGCTTACAGGATTTTTATTGCTGTGAGTAAGGTCTTTTTTAAAAAATTTTTTCTGCATTTTTCGTTACCGCTAAAAAATAGAAAATGATAAACATCTATATTAATTTACATTTGCTAATTGCGATATTAAACTTTGCTTTCTGTTTTTTAATTTTGAGATACAGCTCGCGAAAGTTATTCCATTTATTTTTAGCCGGAATTGCATTTTTCTCTGGAATTTATGCCTTAACCATATTTTTAGCTTATGTTACCCAAAATGAGTTTTGGGGAAGATTAACCTATATTGGCTATTTTACTCCTTTCTTTTTTGTCTTATTCACGTTGGCCTTAAAAAATACAAGTAATTTAAAAATCAAAGCTTTTTTCTATTTTTTACCCCTGCCTTTTCTAATTTATTTTGCACTCTTTACCGATCTCATTATTTTTAACATAAACCTTAAGACCTTTCCCCCAATATCCTCTATAGGACCCTTAGATTTCTTGGCAAGAATTTATCTTATTCTTTTATTAGGCATTGGCATTGCTAATTTGATTGGAACCTATCGCAAAAGTCAAGGCATTGAAAAAACGCAACTAAAATATTTTTTGATGGGGGTAATTATTTATATCTTTGTAGGCGTAATTACTGTTGGAGTTTTACCGATAATAATTCCCAAAGAACCCATTGTTGGCTTTATCACCGAATTTCCGTCGTTTGCCTCTGTTCTTTGGGTAGGCCTTTCTTCATATGCGGTATTACGCTACCGGTTAATGGATATACGCATATTTATTGGCAGGGGAGCAGTTTACTTTTTGACTTTTATTTCCGTATTGGTCCCGGCTTATTTGTTTATGTATTTGAATAACCGATTATTTTCTCCTTTTCCTATTACCCTTACTTGGTTGTTTGGTTTAGCAATCGGCATTTCATTATTTCAACCAATTCTTAAATTTTATGAAGAATTTTGCGCTAAATATTTTTATTCAACTTTCCATAATACCCAGCTTATTCTTTGTAATTTAGGGAAAAGACTTATTCAGATGGTTAACCTAAATGAAGTCAGCTCTTTAATCGTTAGTACGCTGATAAATACCATTAAAATTGACAAGATTAGTTTTGCGTTTAAGCAGCCAACGAACCAGTTTTATCAGTTTCAGGAAACAATCGGTTTTAGCGATATAGATATTGCTTCTTTAATTAATGATACTTTTCTTTGCTCCTATTTAGAAAAAACAAAGGAAATTGCGGTTGAAGAAGAATTATCTTCAATTTTACGTAAGACGCAAGATGAAACAGAACGGATAAGTCTCGAATTGCTGGTTAATAAGATGCAAGAAAATGGAGTTAAGCTTATTCTTCCTTTATTCCAGAAAGGCAAGCCCGTGGGAATTTTATTTTTAGGTGAAAAACTATCCGGCAATTCATATTCAAAAGAAGATATTGAGTTGTTGGATAATATTTCTTATCAGATGTCGATTTCACTCCAAAACTCCCTTTTATACGAGGAAATCAAAAAGGATAAAGAAGTCTTGGAACGATTTTATAAATTAACAGTAGGCAGGGAATTAGAAGGAAAAGATGGAAATTACCGATAATTTTATATATGTTGAATGAAAAATTTTGGGATAAATATTTTAAAGTTTACGATTATCTTAATCTTTTAATTCCTTATCAAAATCTTCTTAAGGATATCTGCGACGCCCTCGATATTAAAGATAGGGATTTAGTTTTGGAAGCAGGTTGTGGGACCGGCAATTTAGCAATAAAAATCAAAGAAAGAGGTGCAAACGTCGTAGGGCTTGATTATTCAAAAGAAGCCTTGGAGATTTATAAAAAGAAAGATTTCTCTGCCAAAATCGTTTTGGGAGATCTTTCTGAAAAGCTTCCGTTTCCAGACAATTATTTTAACAAAATAGCTTGTAATAATACTCTTTACACTCTTCCGAAAGAAAGACAGCTTGCAATTTTGAAAGAATTTCTAAGAATACTTAAACCCGGAGGTAAAATTGCAGTTGCAAACCCCAAAAAAGGCTGGAGTGCAATTAAAATATACACCTATGGAATAAAGCAGGAAATAAAAAAAGAAGGATTATTCAAAGCATCTGTAAAGGTTTTAAAGTTTATAGTCCCTGCTTTTAAAATTCTTTACTATAACTCAAAAATAAAAAATAAATCAGGCTACACTTTTTTAAGTCTTGAAGAACAAAAAGAACTTCTGGAAAAAGCTGGCTTTGTCCAAGTTTCTGATTCAAAACTTGTCTACGCAAGCGAAGGAATTTTAAATACTGGGGTTAAATGAGACCGCCTACAGGTTAAGGCCCCTGGTATCTTATTAGTTTTCCGTCTTTGACTTTGACGGAGTAATAATATGAAAATCATAAATAAAATTGATGTTAAAATTAAAAACAGAAAGTATACTATTGACTTTGGATTACCAGAAAACGATAAGGAAAAACAAGAGATGTTTAGACTGCGACGCCGAATATATGTCGAGAAGGAAAAATATATTCCAGCAGCTCTTTGTAAAGATGAACTAGAAATAGATAGCTATGACAACAATGGTTTCTGTACATATTTTATTGCAATGGTAGACGGTAATTTTATTGGAACTGTAAGATTGATAAGAATGACTCCATTGCCTATTGCAAAGAACTATTTTGAATTTGACGAGCCTGAAGAAGTTAAAATGATTCCTTCCTCTAAAAAAGCCGAGGTAGGAAGATTTATCTCTGTTGGTCTCATAGGCAATAATTTTTTACCCAGACATTTAGTTCTCTTGGGGCTTTTCGATAGCCTTGAGCGATTTGCATATCAGAACGGTATCGAGGTAGGGTATGGTGCAATTAAGAAATTATTTCTCGAAAAATTAGAGACAATAAAATTTCCTTTTAAGCGCATTACTGAATATAGAGTAATCTACACTGAGGAAAATGAAGACCCTCTTAAAAATTTCTTTAAAGATGAAAACAATCCAGTTATACCAATATATTTTTTGAGAAATAACGTAAGAAACTATCTCGATAGTTTATTAAAGGAAACGGTAGCTTTTAAGCAAATAAATGATAGCCATTTTGTTTTTAGGGGAGAAATCGGCATGGGTATGGCGATAATTGCTAAAAAATTAGGATTAAATTAATTATGCCAATAAATTCTATAATTCTACTAATAACTATCTTTCTTAATTTTGCATTAGCAACAGTTGTTTATTTAAAGACTCAAAGGGATAGAAGCATTTTTTTATTTTTTTTAACCATTTTAGGCGTACTTATTTGGGCCACACCCCTGTTTTTTTATGGTTTTATAGACAATCCTAATATCGCGATTACATTAAGTAAAGTCGCATATGTTGGCGCGGGAATATGTGCGATTTCATTTTTAAATTTTTCTATCTTTTTTGTCTCACAAAAGATAAGCTTACGTCAAAAATATTTTTTGAAAGCATTCAATTACATCTCAATAATTATTCTCGCTGTTGGGCTTGTCACGAATTTCCTTTTAAAAGGTTTTTCCGTTTTTGATACAGTAAGAATTATAAAATTTGGTTCATTATATCCTTTTTATATTTCTGTTATTGGACTTTCTTTTATCACAGGGTTTGTTGTTTTACAACGACAATACAGAATTGAAGCTAACAATATTAAAAAGACGCAATTGCGGTATATATTCTTTGGTATATTAATAGCAACGATTGGCGCTATAATAACTAATTTAATACTTCCAAGCAAAGAAATTTTCGATTTATATTGGTTAGGTCCTATTTTTACTTTGATCATGATAGTTGCAATTACCTACGCCATAACCAAACACCATCTTTTTAATATAAAAGTAATTGCTACAGAAATTTTTACAGGACTTTTATTGGTTACTCTTGTAATTGATATTTTTAACTCCGAAAATACGGGTCAATTAGCATTTAATACTATTATTTTTGGAGGTGCTGCGGTCTTTGGTTTTTTACTGATCAGATCTGTCATTCAGGAAATAAAAGCAAGGGAACAAGTTGAGGAAATGGCTTTAAAACTACAAAGGGCCTATGAAGAACTGCAGCGGTTAGACAAAACAAAAACCGAGTTTCTTTCAATGGCTTCGCATCAGTTACGCACGCCCTTATCGACAATCAAGGGCTATGTTTCAATGCTTCTTGAGGGAAGCTATGGCAAATTAACGAAAAAAACCAGAGAAAAACTCATTAATGTTTTCATCAGCAACGATCGGCTGGTCGGAATTGTTAACGACCTTCTGAATATCTCCAAAATTGAGCTGGGAAAAATGGAGGTGGACAAAAAAATTATCCAGATTGA
>Ga0066637_10001011_pt1 | contig 17718 bp, 20 predicted proteins | sample CryGeyCG2014_020_FD_62737 | JGI IMG/M metagenome (GOLD analysis project Ga0066637, IMG submission 62737) | Groundwater microbial communities from aquifer - Crystal Geyser CG08_land_8/20/14_0.20 | ecosystem: Environmental > Aquatic > Deep subsurface > Groundwater | place: USA: Utah: Grand County...
AAGCATCTATGATACTAAGACGAATAAATTATCTGCTTACTGGCAACTGATTTCTCTTGGAGGGGCGAAGACACTCCTGGTCTATAATGATGAAGGGATTGACCCCCGAGAGTTTTGCACGCTGGCCAGAGCTTTACTAAGGGTAAAGCCAGATTTAGAATTATCGCTTCATGTATGTCCTCCAATTCAACTTCTTCAAGCAATGAAAAAAAGAGCAGAAGGGAGGTGAAAAGATGAAGAATTTAAAGAAAGCCTTATTGTTTGTTCTTGTTCTGCTACTCACTATAAGCCTGCAAAGTCCGAGCTCAGCTCAGACCAAGGCTCCTGATGTTCAAGGTTTAGCCAAAGATATTCAGATTCTGAAGATGCTCAGTATCTTTGACTTTACCAAAAAGCAGATTACGCAAGTCATTCCTATACTTGAGGAGGGCTTAGAGGGGAGAGCTAAGAATTTAGGAGAGATAAGAGAGCAGCTATTAGCCGGTAAGAAGTATGGAGACCTGACTGATACTTATCGGAAAAAGTTAGAAAAGACCAATGAGAAGATAGCTGTTAAGATTAAAGAACTCCTTACTGAGGAGCAGAAACCAAAGGCTCAGATGGTCTTTGACATGATTACTGATGAAGAGATGACAGTCTTAATGGAGATGCTTCCTCGGATGCTGCCCTTAATTATGGCTAGGTTAGATGTGCTTAAAGGCTTAGGAATAATCACTATTTCTGAGGAGACTCTTAATGAGCTAACTGGACCATTAGCTTCGCTGGCCTTGGAGATGCTGGGAAAGATTCAAGCCCGGGTGAAAGAGCAGGTAATGGGCATATTAGTTCAGCCCCGAACCATAGAGTTGCTGAAAGAGATGGAAAAAGCTAAGCCTGCCGCCAAATAGAAGTAGTTTATGGAGTGCACAAAGCTGTTGTTGCAAACAAATTGCATTGACACGGTCAATGCACTCCAAAAATTAAGGGGCGGATAATCATACGCCCCTCCTTTCCTCGTAAAAACTAATGCCCATCTTTAGCTACACTTTTTCCCACAGTAAACTTTACTGGTCTTTTAAAACTTCCAAAAACCAATGCTCATCTTTAAACACACTCTTTCCCACAGCAAACTTTACTTGTTTCTCAAAAATAGGACCGTCATAGACAAAGGTATGGTATTCTCCCTTTTCGCCGCAAAGGTCAACATTAGTCAGGCTCTTCAAATTATCTATAAATTCCTCGTCTATTTTCTTACCTAACCATTCTTTTCCTAAAAGATTGGCCTGAGTAACAATGACAATTGCCTTAAAGTTTGCTTCAATAAAATCTTTAATTATTTTTTCCCTTTTTTCTTTCCATAGGGGCAAAATTGGTTTTACACCTAAGTCCTTGCAGACTCTTTCCACCCAATCCCGGTGTTCCTGAAGGTCAACATCCCCAAAGACCCCAGCCTCTAGACCATTTTCTTTTAGCTCTAAAACAGCACTTTTGAATTCCCTCTCATAATTCTCCCAGGATGTCTTTCTCTGAATAATAGGAATTCTTATTGCCTCTGACTGTCCTCTTAAGCAATCTTTCCTAATTCTATGAGAGCGGGAATACTCACCATCTTCAGAGAGCATATTTAAAAGATAGGTTATTTCAATTCCTTCATTTTTTGCCCGATAAAGAGAGAGTGCACTCTCTTTCCCACCACTCCAGCAGCAAAATGCCTTCACCCTAATTACCTCCCTCTTCCCACTTCTCCTTTAGTTAACCCGATTACCGATTACCGATTACCGATTACCGATTACTGATTTCTTCCCACTTCTCCTTTAGTTAACCCGATTACCGATTACCGATTACTGATTACCGCGGACTGTGGACTGAATAAGGTCCAACCACATACTCGGCAGTGAAAGGCCTTTTCTCTTATTCCTCCACCACAGCCCGGACAACTCTTCTCCCCCTTTTTAGGCTGGGGTATTGCTCCAATGACCTCTCTATAGACCTCGTAATAGTAAAGATGCTCCTTATTCATAAATGTTACTGGATAAATGTTAGCTTTTTCTTCAAATTCCTTATCCGAGACCTTTGAGGTTATAACCTCTCTAAGCTTTGATGTGCCCGAGCCATATTCTATTGGTCTCTTACTCTGCCAGATAAATTCTCCCGGTAAAATGTCTTCATAGGCTTTGCGTAAAATCCACTTCCCCCATATTATTCCTTGCTCTTCTCTAATTTTAAGGCTTGAGTCTATCTGCAGGCAAAAATCAACAAATTCCTTACTTATGTAAGGCTGTCTTATACTTATCTTAAAAAAGTCTCCGATAGTATTGGAACTAAAATGCATTGAGTAACTAATTCTCTGGATATAGGTATCCAATTCATCTATATCTTGCATAAATTCATAGCCAGCAAAGAGTTCATCACTGCCATCACCGGTCATTACACTTTCCAATCCTAACTTTTCAGCAAACTTAAGACCGTGATAAGTGGTTATGTCATTGGGAATTGCTGGGTCAAAACTTTTGAGAATCTTTATAACCTGGGGAATAGAGTCAAGAGCCTCTTCAAGGCTCATTTCCTTATGATAATGCTCATTTTTTAGAATTTCAGCCAGAGGTTTTGCATAACTAATATCCTCCCCATAAGAATTCAAAGTTACTGTAATCGCCTTAATACCAGGACAAAGAGCCGCCAAGATACCTGAGTCAAGTCCTCCGGAGAAGAGTAGTCCCTGGGCACTATTTTGCTGGACAGACCTCTTCAATTTTTCTTTCAATTTTTCAATGATTGGGGTTAAACCTAAACTATACACTTTAGCCCCCTTTTCTTCCGCTCCAGAGAGTAGAGACGACTCGTCGGGTCGTCTCTACTGTAATCGCCAATTTTAATTGGCGCTGATATAAAATCAGCAGAGGAGTCCGGTAATCGCCAAATTTAATTGACGCCTATAAGGAGCGCTGATATAAAACCTGTTCCTGACAGGCTCAGGAGTTCAGGAATCAGCGATTCCATCCTATTTTAAAATAAAAGCATCAAAAAGTCAAATATTGACAGGCTGTCCGAGAATGATGATTTTTCAAAATTTATTGTAGGGGCTTGATTTATCAAGCCCGCCTACAATACATTTTTCGGGTTCAATAAATTGAACCCCTACAATTTTGTCGTTCTCGAACAGCCTGTTGACATTTAGGCGGGGTTTTCTAACCCCGCTTCCTCACAGGAACTACCTTAATAACAAAGGATTGCGGTCTTATGGACTGACCGGCCGCCCATCTACTGTCTGAATCACAGCTGATTGGAGAGAGTATTAGAAGAAACGGATGGGAATAAGTGACGGATGTAAAATTAATCTCTTATCCATCAATTTTGAGGCCATAGCAGCCTAACCAACATTTTGGGGGCGGTGCCAATTTATTTTCAATAATTGGAGTATCCGAGCCAAAATTTGACTCGGCTTTTTTATTTGACATTCTAAAAATTTTAGTATATAATAAACTTAACAATAGTTGGGAGGATTAATTTATGGCAATAAAACAGAATGAATTAGAAAAGATAATAATAACTAAGGTGAGGATTTTGATTTTGGAGGAAATTAAGTTTGAAATATCACATCGAATATTCTCTTGATACTGAGGAGCATTTACAGGTGTTAACAAGACGCCAACAGATAATTATATTAAATACTGTTGAAAAACAGTTGCAATATCAACCAGATGTGGAAACAAAAAATAGGAAACCTATGAGACCAAATCCACTTGCTCCATGGGAATTGAGAATTGGAAATCTCAGAGTGTATTATGATTTTGAAGATGAGCCTGAACCAATTGTTTATATTCGTGCTGTTGGTGTTAAAGAAAGAAATAATGTTAGAATTGGAAAAGAGGTGATACAATTATGAAAACTGTTGAAATAACAAAAGCTAAGTTGCCACTTGCTAATTACACAAAAGATGTTATAAAAGAGCCAGTGATAGTAACAATTAGAGGTAAGCCAGTAGCAGCACTGGTAAGCATTGAAAATGCAGATATAGAAACTGCTTCTCTTAGCAACAATCCACAGTTTCTTGCTTTGATTGAGCGTTCAAGAATAAGACAAAAAGAAAAAGGTGGAATTTCTACTAAAGAAATGCGCCATCGTCTGCAGAAAGCAAAACATTCATGAGTATTGCTCACTCTATCACAACACCTCGAACATTCCTCCCTGCCCTGCCTTTTCCGCTCCAGCTAAGGGGTAGATGAGAGCCTCTGCTCTCATCAGGTTGAAGCAGAGACTTCAACCTACCCGCAGGTCTTAATTGGCGCTGATAGGTCGCTGATATAAAATCAGCGATTACACATCTTAGGATGAGACCAATAAAAACTTGACACTAACAGGTCAAGTCCTTGTGTTGACATTTAGTCTTTAAGGTGATAAGATTGTCTTTGTGGAGAAGAAAGTTGCTCTTTATTCGGGAAGAGGGGGAGAGTTATTCTTTGATCTGGAGCTTGCCTTAAAAAGATTAAAGATTCCTTATGCAAAGATTAAGGAAAGAGAAATTTGGGAAGATAAGCTATCCTCTTATTCAAGTTTAATCTTCCCCGGAGGAGTAACAGTAATCTTGGTATCCTCTCTTTCTGAAAGAGGACTGAAGAAGATTAGAAATTTTGTCCACTCTGGCGGTGGCTACCTGGGAATTTGTGCTGGAGCTTATATTGCTCCTTCTTTAGTAGAGGTTCCTGGAAGACCCGAAGGTTTAGGGATTATTAACCTTCAAAATAAGAGAGAAAGGGGCTCGGGCTTAAAGTTAATAAGAATCTCTTGCCAGCATCCAGTAACCAAGGGTTATCAGGGAGAGGTTAAGATTTATTATCAAAACGGACCCTTGATAGTCCCGGGAAAGGATGTGGAGGTGTTAGCAAGATATAAGGAAGAAGGGGATTATGCGGCAATTGTTGCCTCAAGATATGGTCAGGGGAAGGTAGTAATCTTTAGTCCTCACCCTGAAGGGAGCAGGGAAGGAAAGATTGACCCGGAAGAAGCAGGAACGATTCTTTTATTGAAAAATGCTCTTGAGTTTATTTGCAAGGAGTAAATTGAAGATTGGAAGATTACGGGAATGCCGGTAGGAGTGCCTTCAGGCACGATTATTCGGGCATAAATGCCCTCCTACCGCGGCCAACAACTAAAAACTAACAACTAACAACTATTCCAATGGAGCTCGGCAACAAAGATGATTGAGGTTAAAGGATTTGTAAACTTACTCCAAAGACTACCAGAATACAAAGGAAGGATAAAGTATATAAAATACATCCCTCCCCAACCTGCCCGTTACCAGGAGCCAGACTCTTCTTTACCTTCAGTGATAAAAGAAGCCTTAAGAAAGAGAGGAATAGATAGACTTTACTCCCACCAAGCCCAGGCCCTTAATCTTATTGGCAAGGGTAAGAATGTAGTGCTCACAACCCCGGCTGCCTCCGGTAAGACTTACACCTATAATCTTCCCGTATTTGAGCAAATAATAAAAGAGCCTTTATCCAGAGCTCTTTATCTTTTCCCTACCAAAGCCTTAACCCAGGACCAATTAAAGACTATTCGGGAGTTTTCTTTGGATATCAATGCTCAAATTTATGATGGTGATACCTCTCCCGAGCAAAGGTCCAAAATCAAGAAAGAGCTACCCAATATAATCCTCAGCAATCCGGATATGCTTCACTTAAGTATTCTTCCCTTTCATTCTGCCTGGCAAAGGCTATTTAGCCAGCTTAAGTTTATAGTCCTGGATGAGATTCACAGCTACCGAGGAATATTTGGCTCCCACCTGTCTCAGGTAATTAGAAGATTAAGAAGAATTTGTAAGAGCTATGGCTCCTCTCCCCAGTTTATTTGCTGTTCAGCCACTATAGCCAACCCTAAAGAGTTTGTTGAGAAGTTGACTGGCGAAGAATTTGAGGTGATTGGGGAGAGTGGGGCACCAAGGACAGGGAAATACTTTATTCTCTGGGAGCCAGAAAATTCTCCTTATACTGAAGCTACTTCTCTTTTTAATGACTGTCTTAAGGCCCAGTTTAAGACAATAGTATTTACCAAGTCCCGTAAAATCACCGAGTTAATCTATAAGTGGTCAATTGAGGGTAGTCCTAAGTATGAAGATAAGATAAGAGCTTATCGGGCTGGCTATCTTCCCGAGGAAAGAAGAGATATTGAAAAGAAGCTCTTTGAGGAAAAACTATTAGGAGTAATCTCAACCTCGGCCTTAGAGGTAGGAATAGATGTAGGAGGACTGGATGCCTGTATATTGGTAGGTTACCCAGGAAGTATCATGAGCACCTGGCAACGGGGAGGAAGAGTGGGAAGAGGAGGAAAAGAAGCAGTAATTGTAATGATTGCCCTTTCTGATGCTATTGATAAATATTATACTTCTCATCCCCAAGATTTTTTTCATAGAGGGTATGAGTCAGCAGTCTTAGATAATGACAATCTTACCATCTTAAAGGCTCATCTTACCTGCGCAGCTGCTGAGTTGCCCCTAGATTCAAGTGAGGAGGGGCTCTGGGGAAAGAGGTTAAAAGATGCTCTAAAGAGCTTGCAAGAAGAGGGTAAGATCTTAGAAGGAGAGAAAAAAGGCCTCTGGTTTAGCCTTAGGAAGCAACCTCAAAGACTAATTAATCTACGCAGTATCGGAGAGACTTACCAGATAGTTAATGAAGAAGGTTCTTTAGTTGGCAGTGTAGAGTATCCTGCTGTATTTAGAGATTGTCATCCTCAGGCTATCTATCTTCAAGGAGGTAGTGAATATCTGGTAACTAAATTAGACCTGGAAACAAAGACAGTAGTAGTAAGAGAAGTAGATGTAGATTATTATACTTCTGCCTTAAGTAATGAAGAAGTGGAAATTTTGGAGACCTCTAAGGAGCAAGAGATAGGTAATCTAAAAGTAAACCCCGTTGGAAAAAACACCTCTGGCCGGGTAAAGCTGGGTAGGGTAAAGGTTACTGAGAAGGTAGGTGGATATGTCCGCAGAAGAGTAGTTAATCAGGTAAAGATTGATGAGCATAATCTAAGGTTACCTCCTTATGTCTATGAAACTGAGGCTTTCTGGTTAGAGGTACCTCTCTTTTTAAAAGAAAAAATATCCCAGCGGGGTCTTGATTTTTTGGGTGGCCTGCACGCAGCTGAGCATGCTATAATTGCTGTCTTTCCTTTGTTTGCCTTATGTGACCGCTGGGACTTAGGAGGAGTAAGTTACTATCAGCATCCTCAAGCAGGGGTGCCAGTTATCTTTATTCATGATGCTTATCCGGGAGGAGTAGGCTTATCTTACAAAGCTTATGAGGTAATTGAGCAGTTAATAAAAGCTACCTGGGAGTTGGTTAGTCAATGTAGTTGTGAGAAGGGCTGTCCTTCCTGTATCCAATCACCTAAATGTGGTAGTGGAAATAGACCTCTGGATAAAAGAGCCACCTTAGAATTATTAGCTAATTTAATTAGCCCGGTAGTCGCAGACTTTAGTCTGCGTTCTCCAGTTCGCCACCCCAGACATTGGACGCAGACCAAAACGCAGCAGGAAGAGATAGTCCACAGCCCACAGTCCACAGTCCATAGTCCACAGTCCATAGTCTATAGTCCACAGTCCATAGTCCATAAAGAAGTAAGGGGGGATATTAAAGTGGAAAGAGAGGAGATTACTTTAGTGGCAGAAGAAGAAAAGAAGAGCTTTGAAGAGAAAAGTAAGATTGTATTTTTGGATATTGAAACCCAGAAGTTAGCCCAGGATGTAGGAGGATGGGAGTTTAAGGATGAGATGAGAGTATCAGTAGTAGTAACCTATAATACTAAGGATGAAAAGTTCAATTATTTTACCGAAGAAGATATTTACAGCTTATTAGATGAGTTGCTCTCAGCTGATTTAGTAATTGGGTTTAATATTAAAGGCTTTGACTATGCAGTCCTTCAGCCTTATTTTAAATTTGACCTCCTTAAGCTACCTACCTTAGACTTACTGGAGGTAATCCATAGAAGACTTGGGTTTAGATTGAGTCTTGACCACTTAGCCCGGGTAACCTTAGGTAAAGCAAAGAGTGGCAGTGGCTATCAGGCAGTAGCCTGGTATAGAGAAGGAGAGATGGAAAAACTTAAAGAATATTGCCAGAGGGATGTGGAGATAACCAAAGAGCTTTATGAGTTTGGTAAAGAGCATAAATACCTATTATTTGAAAGTAGAGAAGGTCAAATCATGCGTATACCAGTAGAGTGGTGATTAAAACCCAATTCTGGGCAGACCATAGACTGGAATCCAGCCTTCACTCTCTGGTTCTTTCAAGTAGGGCTCCATATCCTTTGCTTTGCGCAAGCTCACCTCTTCTACCGGGGGGAGCTTACCGGGTGGAAAGACCTCTAAAATTTGGTCAACAACTAAAGTCAAATATTTAAGAATTGCCGCCACTGGTCGTTTAGCCTTGCGGGCATTGGCCAGGCTTGGCTTTCCTACTGCTCCTTCTGGCTGAGAAGATAACTCAATTGGAGCATGTCCTTCACCCTCTGACCAACGATGAGGTCGGTGAAGTGGCTCCACTGAGCGGTCAAAGTGACCGTCAGGGAGATATCCTTTCATTTGCGTATCCTCAGCCAGGCTTAAATCAACCATTCCTTGAGGAAATGTGAGTAGAGCCAGTGATGCCTCGGATTCATCGGCATGGACAAAGTCAGTCTCCATACTGTCTGGCTTTCCAGTTGGACCAAAGAATTCTCTCACTGCCCGGTGCCAGTCTAAGACCTGAAAAATTCCGGGAAGCTGGTAGCGATACATAAATTCATGCAAAGCTGACTCCAGAGCCCAAAGTTGACCATGGTTATTGATAAAGATTTGCTTGCGAAAACCATCATTCCACAGTCCGAGCATTACATAGACCAGAAGGTCTCGGATTACATTCTGGGGAATGTTTACTGTCCCGGCCATCCCGATATGGTGATAGGGATGCGCTCCATAATTGACTGGAGAAAGAGCAAGATTAACTGCTCGTCCTTGTTTGGCTGTGTATCTACGCACTGCCTCAGCAATCTGGGTGACCATAAATGTATCCATACCCGAGTTCATATACCGACCATGCTTCTCGGTGCTTCCCAGAGGGATAATAACAATGTCATTCTTGCGGCGACCTTCAATAACCCTCTGACGGATAGTAGTCTGAATATAGCTTCCAGGCTTTCCTAACTCCGGAGGTGAGGGCACCTCGTATTCCTTCAAGATTGAATCAATCTCTTCCTCGGAGGCATCCCAGACCTCCTTTTTTAGCCTCCCCACCTCAGTATTTTCAAAGATGATGGCTGGGTTTTCAGTAGTTAACCAGAGCGGACTTTGCTTTTGATTAGACATCTCTTGCCTCCTTTTACTTGAGCCCAAGTTGTCTTTTAATTAGTTCACAAAGGCTCTCCTTAATTTCAGAATGGCGAGGGATAGGGGTTTTCCTGCTATTCTTAGGATTCACATAGAGGTCATGTTTTTTTCCATGACGTTTCAAATAACATCCTTCATTTACCAATTCTCTAATAAGTTTACTTCGTTTCACACTTGTATCTCCAATTCCTTTGTTTGTGCTTCAGCATGAGGTAAAAATTCATCTTCAATCATTAGGTTGTAAGCATCTTGAATATTTTTCTCTAATTCCTGGAGAGACTCACCTTGGCTGAATACGCCGGGTACTTCCTTCAATTTACCAACATACCAGTTGTCATCTACCCAATATTCTAATGTAAAATGCCTCACCATAACTTACTCACCTCCCATTCTCTTCTCTCCACAGGTTCCAGCCAATTGGTGCTTACTTTCTGTGGTTCATCTGTGTTAATCTGTGTTTATCTGTGGTTTTTATTTGTGTTTATTCGTGTTAATTCGTGGTTCCATTCTCCTATAATCCAGGTATCCTTGCAAGATTAAAGTAGCCGCGGTCTTGTCAATTACCTTCTTTCTCTGCTTGCGGGAGAGGTCAGCCTCAATCAAGACCTTTTCTGCTTCCCGAGTAGTCAATCTTTCATCCCAGAAGATAACTTCTAAATTCAGTGCCTTTTTTATCCCTTCCGCCCACCTCTTTACTCTTTTAGCCTGAGGTCCTTCTTCACCTTTTATATCCTTAGGTAGACCGATTACCACTGCTCCTATCTGGTAAGTATTAATAATCTTTTTAAGCTCTTCTTTATCCGCTGACCTATCTTTTCGCTGAATTGTCTTTAACCCCTGGGCTGTCCAGCCAAAAGGGTCACTAACTGCCACTCCAATATTCTTTTCTCCAAAGTCTAAACCTAAAAATCTTCTCACCTGCTCATATCTTTCTTCATCCATCTTTTAACTGCTTCCTCCACTATCCAACCTTTCACTTTTAACCTTTAAGCGCCAATTAAAATTGGCGACTACAAACTTTTAACTTTTAACTTTACTAACCCCTTACTTCTTCTGCCTCTTGAGCTCTTTAATGACTTTTTCCTTTTCTTCTCCTTCCGCCACTATTAAACGAGCAATTAGTCTGAATCCTTCACCCATTTGCCTGAATCCTTCATCTAGCTTCTCTCCCATTTGCCTGAATCCTTCGCCCATTTGCCTGAATCCTTCATCCATTCGCCTGAATCCTTCATCCATTTTTCGGCCATTTTCAACAATCGCTCTGCCATTTGTGATAAGAAATTTAGTAAGCACAACCGACAAAAAAGCTCCTATTATCGTAAGAATGACATTTGTTACTACAACCATCCCCCTCACCCCCTCTCACTTTTAACTTTTAACTTTATTAACTTCTCAGCCTTCTTTAAAGCCTTATCTAACATCTTATAATCCTTACCTCCGGCTTGAGCCATATCCCACCTTCCCCCTCCGCTACCTGAGGTTACCTTAGCCACCTCTCTTAGGAGCCATCCCAGGTCTACTCCCCTCTCTTTTAAGTCCGATGTAGCCATCCCCACAAAGGTTACCTTACCTAAGCTGACTGAAGCTAAAATGACAATTCCCGAAGATAGTCTCTCCTTAATTAGGTCACCTAAGACTCTTAATTCCTCTAAATTCAAATCTTTTACTTTAGTAATTACTGCCCTAATATTATTTATGGTCAAAGCTCTTTTAGCTAAGCTCTTGGCATCCAATTCAATTAGTCTTTTCCTTAACTTTATAATATCTTGTTCTTTCTCCTGAGTAGTTTCCAAAATCTTATCTACCCGGGGGATAACTGAATCAAAGCGAACTTTTAATTTTTTAGATAACTCACCTAAGGTGTCTACCTGCTTTGACAAATACTCATAAGCATGACTCCCGGCTAGAGCCTCAATTCTTCTTAATCCAGCCCCAATACTCTCCTCATTAACAATCTTACAGAGCCCAATCTCACCACTAAACCTAACATGACATCCTCCGCAGAGCTCTTTGCTAAACTCACCTACTTTTACCACCCTTACAATCTCTTCATATTTCTCTCCAAAAAGAGCAATAGCTCCTTCGGCTTTTGCCTTATCTATCTTAGTCTCATAGGTCTCTACCGGGATATTCTCCAAGATTTTCTGATTTAAAATCTCTTCTACCTCTTTTAATTCCTCCTTAGTTAAAGCCCGAGGATAAGAGAAATCAAAACGCAGACGAGCCTCATCAACAAGTGAGCCCGATTGCCTAACCTGCTTACCTAAGACCTTTCTTAAAGAAGCTTGGAGTAGATGAGTAGCAGTATGGTGCCGGGAGATAGCAAGTCTTCTCATCTTGGCAACAAAAGATAAGACTTCCTCTCCTACTTTAAAGCTTCCCTTTTTAATCTGGCAGTGCTGAACAATTATTCCTTTCAATGGTCTTTTAGTCTCAGTTACTACCACCTCTTCCTTCCCCTCTATGCTTTTAATCATCCTTCCCTTATCTCCTACCTGCCCTCCCATCTCTCCATAAAAAGGAGTGGGGTTTAAGATTATCTCTACTTCCTCACCTTCCCTAGCCATTTGCTCAAGCTTACCTTCCTTGATTATTGATAATATCTTGGAGGTAGAAGAGGTTGAAAGGTAGCCAACAAATTTAATCTTCGGCAATTCTTTACTCAAATTTTCATACAACTTTATGTCTATCTCAACTTCCTCTTCCTCCTTTGTCTTTCGGGCTTGCTCCCTTTGCTTTTCCATAGCCTTTATAAATCCTTTCTCATTAAGTGAAAAACCTCTCTCCCTGGCTATATCTTCAGTCAATTCCTTAGGGAAGCCATAAGTATCATAAAGTTTAAATACCTCACTTCCCGCTAATTCTTTTTTCCCTTCCTTCTTTAATTTTTCTAATAACCCTTCTAACATCTCACTCCCACTTTGGAGTGTTTCCTGAAAACGAGCCTCCTCAGTCTCAATCATCTTAAAAGTCCATTCTTCAGCTTCCTTTACCTCCGGGTAAGCCTCACTTATAGTCCTTACTACTGTAGGCACTAACTTATACAAGAATGGTCTCTCCTGCCCTAACTCTTTTCCCAGACGCTCAGCCCGGCGAATCAAGCGACGAAGAACATAGCCTCTTCCTAGGTTTGAAGGAGAGACTCCATCACTAATTAAAAAGGTAGCCGCTCTTATATGGTCAGCAATTATTCTTAAGGAAAGGTCAGCCTCTTTATTCTTCCCCTTCGTTATCCCCAAGAGCTCCAAAAGATAATCAATAATTGGCTTAAAGAGGTCAGTTTGATAAGGAGAAGAGACTTTTTGTTTAATCATGGCTAATCTTTCTAAGCCCATTCCGGTATCAATATTCTTCTTAGGCAGGGGATTTAACTCCCCCTTTTCATTACGGTAATATTGCATGAAGACTAAGTTCCAGAGCTCAATATAGCGGTCACAATCACAGCCCGGCTGACAGTCTTTCTTGCCACAGCCAAACTCTTCTCCTAAATCCATAAAGATCTCTGAATCGGGACCACAGGGACCAGTAGGACCAGCCGCCCAGAAATTATCCTCCTTCCCAAAACGATAAATTCGGGAAGAAGGTATCCCCAGCTCCCTGCTCCAGATATTATAAGCCTCCTCGTCTTCCTCATAAATAGAGACCCAAAGCTTATCCTTGGGCAGTCTCATCTGCTCAGTTAAAAATTCCCAGGCAAAGGAGATAGCCAATTCCTTGAAATAATCACCAAAAGAGAAATTACCCAACATCTCAAAGAAAGTTAGGTGCCGAACTGTCTTTCCTACCTTTTCAATATCAATTACCCGCACACATTTCTGGGAAGTAGTAACCCGGGGATAATCAGGTTTGACCTCCCCCTGAAAGATTGGTTTAAAGGGAACCATTCCCGCATTAAGAAGGAGTAAGGAAGGGTCACCAACCGGGATTAAAGAGGCACTGGGTAATATTTTGTGGGCTTTGCTTTCAAAAAATTCTAAAAAACTCTCCCGCAATTGCTCACTTTTCATCCCTGCCGCCTCTATAAGTCCAAAGAATTGGTTTGAGTGTTTGCTTTCTATTAAGGCTTTTCTACTACTTTATGACCACCGATTACCCGGAGATTAACATTACTTTCAATCTTTTGGAAGGTAAATCTATAATTCATACCTATACTTGCTTCCCATATATCCTTCGTGCCTTTTATTCTCTTAACTCTTAAAGATGGATGTTTCATATTCGATGATATAAAAAGTCTGAATTTGTTCTTAAACAGCTCCTTTATCTCGTTAGGCAACTTTTTATAAGCTCGATCAAATCTTGGAGATCTGATAATTTTCATTTGTCTATGTCTCTCAGAAATTCCTCAACATTTTCAGAAATTAGAACATTTCCAGCTTTAAAATCTTCTTCAACTTTCTTTTCTGCCTCCTGCCACTTTTTTGCCCAAAACCAACTTTGGCTTCTATCAACTCTTTCTTGAGGCTTCAATAAAATACCATCCTCAACAACTTCAAAACTGACAAGCTCACCTATTTTAATTTTTGCTTTATTTCTTATCTCGGCAGGCAAAGTAATTTGATAGTTTCTCTGTACTTTACTCCTTCTTGGTCGAGTAGACACCTTCAACAACCCCCTTTCTACACCGCAGTAATCAGTGAGCTTACTATCTTCTCCCAGTTGAGAAGAATGAGGAGCTTATCAAATACCTGGCATTCTCCCTTTATATACTCTAAGGAAACCTCCTCAATAGTAGATAAGGGAGGAAGAATTGCACTCTCGGGTAATCTTAATACCTGGGAGATAGAATCTACTAAAAGACCACAGGTCTTCTCCTCAGCCTTAATCACCATAATCCGCCGCTCTTTTTTCTCTTTCCTGTCTTCCAATCCTAAAAATTGCCTTATATCAACTACCGTTACAATATTACCTCTTAAGTTAATTACTCCCTTAATAAAGGAAGGAGTGGAGGGAACCGGGGTAATCTTAGGTAAATTCATAACCTCTTGGATTTCTCTTAGCTCCAGAGCATACCATTCGTCAGCTAAAGAAAAGCTTACTAATTGGAGAGTAGGGACTTCTCCCTCCAGCATCTTTTTTTCTTCTCTCTTTACACTCAGTTGATTCCTCTGCTCCTCAGTTAAGAGCTCGTCCACATCAATTATGAGCAGTAAGCCCTCTTCTAACTTCCCTACTCCGAGTAAAAATTCAAAACTCTTAACTCCTTCTTTAGTAAGCCGGGGAACAGGTCCAATCTGGGAAGGAGAAATCCTTAATATCTTTGATACTAGATCACAGATAAACCCCATCAGAGAGCCTTTGCTCTCTATAATTATAATCCGACTCTTCTCATCAAGGGGCTTCTTTTCCAATCCCAGACGGAGATGGAGATTAATTATGGGAATAATCTCCCCCCGCAGGTCAATTACTCCTTCCATAAAATCAGGAGACTGAGGGATAGGAGTAATCTCTCTTAACTCAATAATTTGCTGGACTAACTTTGAGTTTAGAGCATACTCTTCCCCCCCCAGAAAGAAACTTACTAACTGTAGTTGCTCCTGAGTCACCTTTTCCTCATCCATTTTTATCAACCTTTTGTTTCTTCTGTTGCTTCTTCTGGCTTTACTTCTAACTTCTTCTTACGACGGGACTCCCAGGCTTTCTTTGCCGCCCTACTCTTAGCGGTGGAGACAACTCTTTCCCGACCTCCTTTTCTCCTTGCTTGTCGGGAAAGCTCATCTATTCTCTCTCCCACCTCTTCTAATTGAGTTCGGGTAACTATACCTATTGTCTCAGCAGCCTTTTCTAATGCTTCCCTCAGAGCATTAGGCTTCTCTTCCTTTTCTTCTCCTTCAGTCAATTCGCTAATCCTATCCTTAGCCTTCTTTGCCCTGTCTTCCCCCGCTTTAATTAACTTATCAAGCAAATCCTCAACCTCCTCCCGGATTTTAGCCAACCTTCCCAGGAGGACTAAAGAAGTCTTTTCCAGACCAGTTGCTTCTTCTGCCATTTATCTCACCCCCTTAAAAGAGATTGTAACAAAGTTTTAATAGTTTGTCAAGAAAAATTTTTAAAATGTCGGCGCCAATCGTAATCGCTGATTTTATATCAGCGCCAATATCCTTCCTAATGAACTACAGATAAAAGTCCCCTCAGACCAAAGTATAACGATTCAAATAAAAAATCAACAACAGGAATAATAATTGACCAGAGCACACCTACATAAAGAAGGAAGAGAATGATGATAAATCCATAAGGGGTAAGACGGTTGTATTTCATAGACAGCTCAGGTGGTAATAAGCCTGAGAGGACTTGCGAACCATCAAGAGGAGGAATAGGAATCAAGTTAAAGACAGCCAGTAAGAGATTGATATAAGCGCTAAATATAAAAACCTTTGACAAACCCCCTACTGGTGGTCCAATTAGGTGGATACAGAAAACAGAAAGCAGAGCTAAGATGATATTAGAGGCTGGACCAGCGGCACTAACCTTGATTAAGTCACGTCGGAGATTGTTGAAATTATAAGGGTTTATAGGAACAGGCTTTGCCCAGCCAATGATAAAGTGAGAACCAGAAAGGATTAAAAGCAGTGGTAAAATTATTGTTCCCATCAGATCAATATGGGGCAGCGGATTTAAGGTTATCCGACCAGCAGCCTTTGCTGTATTATCGCCACATTGATAAGCCACCCAGCCATGAGCACATTCATGAACGATAATAGCAAAGAAAAATAATGGGAGTTGGACCCAAGTAGGAAGGTCAAACATAACAATCTCCTTTTTAAAAATCCCAAACGTCTAACGGCGTAAATCCCAAATCTCAATAATTACCAATACTACCAAACAAATCCCAATTCTTTATCTGCTCTCTTTGGATTTTCACCAAAGGTGGCTTGGTCATTGGGATTTGGGATTTGCCCGTCCTCCGCAGTAGCAGGCTACTGCTACGGAGGATGGATTTTGGATTTGGTAGTATTTGGATTTTGGATTTTCACTTACCTTAATTATTAGGGTCAGGAGGGCAGATAGGCTTTTCAGATTTCAATCAACTCTTTAGGAGACTTAGTTAGGATTTGCTTTCCAGTCTTTGTTACCAATACCATATCTTCAATCCTTACCCCTCCTAAGTTAGGGATATAAATCCCTGGTTCAATGGTAAGGACCATACCTGCCTTTAATTTACTCTTATTTTTTGCCGAAAGAGAAGGCCTTTCATGGACTGATACTCCTACTCCATGACCCAGATTATGACCAAAAAACTTGGAGTAACCTCTTTTTCCCAAACTCTTTCTGGCTATCCTGTCCAGGGAAGAACATCTTATTCCTTTTTCTACTTTCTCCAGAGCTTCTTTCTGAGCCTCAGCAACTGCATAATAGATCTTCTTTTGCTCTCTACTTGCCTTCCCCAAAACTACTGTTCGGGTAAAATCAGAACAATAACCCTGAAAGACTGCCCCAAAGTCTAAAATAATAAGGTCACCTCTCTCTAATCTTTTTCTGCCAGCTGTCCAGTGGGGCCAGGCAGACCTTTCTCCGGAGGCAACAATAGGAGAAAAAGCTGTTCTTTCTGCACCCCTAGATATTAGAAAATAACTTAACTTATTAGCTATCTCCTCCTCTCTGACTCCTAACTTTATGCTTGGAAGTATATAATTGAAGCCCTCATCCGTAATCTCGGCCGCTCTTAAAATCTTAGCAATCTCTTCTTCTTCTTTGACTTCCCTTATCTTCTCCACTATATTTAAGAGAGGCTTTAATTCTATTCCCTTTAGTCTTTTCTTGAAGTCAAGATATTGTTGATAAGTAAGAAAATCTTCTTCAAAGCCTACCCTTCGGACTTTAAGACTCTTCACCCCGTTAGAAATTATGTTATGCCGAGTAGCAAGGTTGATATTTCTAACGGGGTTAAGATATGTAGAAAGACTCAAAGAATTTGAGTCTGTTTTTAGAACTTTAAGGTCAGTCTCCCACTTAGCCTGCTCCAAGTAACAAAAGTTTACTAAAAGTAAAGCCTCCCTTTGAGTTAAGAAGATTAACCCCTCACCACCGGTAAACTTGCTTAGGTAAAAGAGATTCTCTGCTTTGCAAATTATCAAGCCCTCAACTCCAAGCCGAGCTAATCTTCTCCTTAACTTTTCTATTCTCTCCTTTTTCAAATTCACTCCTTGTCCTTAGGTAAACTGTCAACCATAGTCAAAAAATGCTTGACACTCCTTGACAATTGCTTGACAATACTTGACTCCCTGGTGCTTTATCTTTTGCCCTCTGCCTTCTGTCCTTTTTTAGTCCATAGTCCATAGTCTTTTGTCTCTTCTGCGGGCTGTTGACTGATGACTGATGACTGATGACTGATGACTGATGTCTTCTGTCCTCTGTCCTTTTTTAGTCCATAGTCCATAGTC
>Ga0066637_10001012_pt1 | contig 17712 bp, 15 predicted proteins | sample CryGeyCG2014_020_FD_62737 | JGI IMG/M metagenome (GOLD analysis project Ga0066637, IMG submission 62737) | Groundwater microbial communities from aquifer - Crystal Geyser CG08_land_8/20/14_0.20 | ecosystem: Environmental > Aquatic > Deep subsurface > Groundwater | place: USA: Utah: Grand County...
GGTTCAAACAGATTATACTAGGATCAAGCTCCTGTGCTATTTTAATGTTAACAAAGAACGAGATTGGCGGCTTAATTCTTCTCCGTCGGCTGAAGCTGCTTTTCGCTCTGGGATTTCCAGTAGTTATTTTGTGCAAAAGATGTTATAATCTTAAAAATTTGCTGTCCTGCTTAGGCTGATGACAGTGTCCCTGCAGACAAAATCTGATCTAGCGGCCGGGCAAATTTTTAGAAAGTGTGTTTGAAAAAGGAAAATGAAGGCAAAGAAAAAAAGTCTTTGGGCAAAGATCAAACGTTATAGTTTTGCCTATTATTTTATTTTACCGACTGCCTTGGCCATGCTCTTTTTGCATCTTTCCCCGATTGTCCAAGGCATTTACATGTCTTTCCTCAAGCTGGACCAATTCACCCTGCAGCGTTATTTGTTAGCCCCATTTGTTGGTTCAGAAAATTACTACAAAGTCTTGATTGATCCGGGCAGCCCTATTCGGATCGGTCTTTTTGAGGCAGTGCGCAATACCTTAGTTTATACAACTATTGTGACTATTGGGACACTGGGAGTTGGCATGGTAGTGGCTTTGATGCTTAACCGTAAATTTTGGGGCCGCCGGATTGTCCGGACCATGTTTCTTTTTCCCTGGATTGTGCCGACTTATGTGACTGGTCTTTTGTGGGGGATTATTTGGCTCAAGCAGGGCGGCCTGGTCAATGTCATGCTGGCTGACTGGCTCAAAATTATCCCGTTCAAACCCTCGTGGCTGTCTGGCCCCAATACTATCTGGGCCATCATTATCCCAACGATCTGGCGTTTTTGGCCGCTCTCAATGCTAATGCTTTTAGCTGGCTTGCAGACTATTCCAGAAGAGCTTTATGAGGCAGCGGATATTGACGGCGCCAGTCCCTGGCGCAAATTTTGGATGATTACCTGGCCGCTGCTCCGGCCAGTTTGGTTTATCTTGATCCTTTTTGGTCTGATCTATAATACTTATTCATTTAATATTGTAATCATGATGTTTGGTTTTGGGGCAGGATATCCCGGGGAGTGGGGCGATTTGATGATGACCAATATTTTCCGCAATTCCTTCCAACTCTGGAATTTCGGGACTGGGGCAGCTACGTCGGTCCTGCTCTTAATTGTGATGATCATTATTGTCAATATCTGGTTTACTTATTTTAAGAGAAGCGAGGAACTGGTTGAGAAATGAACCTATCTTATTATTTTAAAAAACGCTTAACTGATATTATTATTAGCTTTTTTATGCTGGTCTTTTTGTTCTTTACCCTCTTGCCAATTGGCTGGATGGTCTATTCTTCGCTTAAGGACTCAACTGACATTGCTATTGGCAAGGTTGGCCTGCGCCGAGCTGGCACGGACATTTTGCTCATCAAGCCTATTGGCCAGGAGTTGCTGGTCTTGGCTGCTGACGGTGGCCTTAATCGTTTTCAGGCGGCTGACCTTAAACTGCGAGCGCATTACTCTTATAAGACTGCAGCTACTTCTTATTTGCTGGATGGTCAATACATCTGGCTATTCTCGGCTGATAAGGGACTGTATCGCATTGATCAGCATAATTTTAAGCAGCACCAACGAGTTAGGTTTGATCTGCCAGTAATTGACTACAATAAAGTTACCACTACTTATCTAGCCAAGATTAATGGCAAGATTGTGGCTTCACTTGACTATAAAAGTTTCTCTGGGGTTTGGCAGTTTGACCCAGCAACCCTTGCCGTCAAATTCATCCGTGAGAAAAAACACAATTATTTTCCTGAGAGAAAAAGGCCTCGGCCACTTGATGTGGCAGCTTTTGCCGGAATTGATAGCGAGATCTTTGTTCAAGTAAGAGACAACAATGTTTTTTACCTGGGTGGCAGCTCGGGCAAGCTTTTTCGCTGCGACGCCGGCTCTAAGCAAGTGCTTGGTCAGACTCGTTTACCCAATGGCCATCTCTTGATCAGGTTTAATAACTATATTGATATGTGGAAAAACGTCAACTTTGGCTTGTATTTGCGGAATTCTTTAATTATCTGTGGTTTTACTATGGTCTTTGCCATGATCTTTGCTACTTTCGCGGCTTATGCCTTGTCACGTTTTCGCTTTCCTGGGTCAGACTTGTTTAGCAACGCTATTTTAGCTACTCAAATGATTCCCATGATCATGTACCTGATCCCGATCTACATTATGTTTGTTAAATTTACTACCCTGACAGGTATTCCAGTCAAAGGGACCTTCCCTGGGATCATCTTGATTTATTCAGCTTGGTTTCTCCCTTTTTCTATCTGGATTTTGCGCGGTTTCTTTGCCGCGATCCCGCGAGAGCTGGAAGAAGCAGCCTTGATTGATGGTTGTTCTCGTTTGCGAGTTTTTTGGCATGTGGCTTTGCCGCTGGCCATGCCAGGGATTATTGCGACTGGAATTTATGTTTTCTTAAATGCCTGGGACGAGCTAATGTTTGCCTGGGTCTTGACCAATGCAGATACCATGACTATTCCAGTTGGCATCCGTTTGTTTGTTGGTAATTACCAAAACCGTTTTGATCTAATGATGGCCGCGGCCACGGTTGCGACCCTGCCTGTGGTTGTGATATTCTTTTTGTTGCAACGTCATATCGTGCGCGGTTTAACTGCCGGCGCAGTGAAAGGATAACTTATGGAAAGCCAAAATTTAAAATGTCCTATATCCTATGTTCCATGTCCGAGGTCAATTGTCCATAGTCCATGGTCTATTGTCTTTTCGAATTTTTTGCTGTGGCTTTGCCTTTTAAGTTTTACGCTTGTTGGAACTTTGGCTTATGCAATGTCCCAAGCAGCTGAAGCTAATCCAGGAATAAGGCAAGTATTTATTGGCGTATTTCGCCAAGGTGCGCCGGACAATATGAACTATATTACAAAATATGAAGAGCAAGTTGGGGCCAAGCCAGCAACCATCATGTGGTATCAGGATTGGGCGTGCCCTTTCCCCAGCGCTGATGCAAAAAAAGTCACTGATTATGGCGCAGTGCCGCATATTGTTTGGGAGGCGATGTATTGGACTTACCCAGGTAAGATTACGATTGATGATATTATTGCTGGCAAGTGGGATGGCTATATCCGCCAGTGGGCCAAGGGAGCCAAGGAATTTGGCCAGCCGCTCTTTTTAAGGATTGGCCATGAGTTTAATGTTGATATTTATTCGTGGAGTGTGGGCAGGAATGGCAAAGATCCAGAAAAGTTCATCAAGTTTTATCGTCATGTTGTTGATATCTTTAAGCAAGAAAAAGCGAGCAATGTCAAATGGGTTTGGAGCTTTAATAATTATTCAAACCCTGATGAGCCATGGAATAATTGGGTTGATACTTATCCTGGTGATGCTTATGTTGATTGGATCGGGATTGATGGCTACAACTGGGGCAAGACCCAGTCCTGGAGCGGGTGGGAGACTTTTCTGGGTTTGTTCCGCAACCAGATGCGGGTCGCTCACAAGCTCTGGCTAGGTAAGCCGATTATGATCGCTGAGTTTTCCTGTGCTGAAAAAGGCGGAGAAAAAGCCGCTTGGCTCAAGGATCTTCCTGGTTCCCTAAAATCAAGTATGAGGGATATAGATCTTTTGATTTGGTTTGATGTTGATAAAGAAGTTGATTGGCGCATCAAGTCTTCCAAAGAGTCTTTGGCAGCTTATCAAGAGATGTTAAAAGACCAGATTTTTTCTGGTTCAGGCGAGGCTTTAGCAAGCTATCAACCCAAGGTGGTCAAGCTGGAGCAGCGAAGAAAAACGATCATTGCTGACCAGGCCAAGCAGGCAATTAAAATTGATGGTAATTTATCAGACTGGCCCAAAAAGAACGCCTTGGTCATGAAAGATAAAGCCTTTTTTAAGGAAGGACTTGGTTGGGGTGGGCTAGCAGATCTTTCAGGGACAGTCTATTTAATGTGGGACGAGACCAACCTTTACCTGGCGGCTGAGATAACAGACAACTATCCCTTGTCCAATAAACAGCAAAATCAAAACGTCTGGAATGGCGACGCGCTAGAGATGGTCTTGGGCCTTGATCCAGCGGCTGACCCAACCCGGACCTCTTTTGGCCGCAAGGACTATCAAATTGGTTTTAGCACTGGTGATGGCAAGGACAATTTGCCGATCATTTGGAATTGGCAAAGAAGACGAATTCCTGAAGGGGGTGAGATTGTAGCTAAGAAAAAGAGCCAACCGTTTGGTTATGTGCTTGAGGCTAAGGTGCCTTGGAGCTTTTTTAAGGCAAAAGTTGTGCCAGCCAGCGGGTTAAAGTTAGGCTTTGACATTGCTTTTGATGATGCTGATAAGGCTGGGGTGCGTGAGCGCCAGTTTATTTGGAACGGCGACTATTATTTTTATAAGGACCCGAGTGTTTGGGGCATTTTAGAATTAGAGTGAAATTTCTTTATAAAGCTAGCGAAAGATATATTGAAAGGGGTGCGTTAATATGAAAAAGATTGGATTGACTTTGTTTCTGTTGGCCAGTTTGGGTTTGCTCGTGTCTAGTGCCATGGCAATGGGTGGGGCGCCTGATACTAATACTACTAATAATAGTAGCCCGACCAGTGATAAAACTGCTACAGTGGGTCAGGCAGGGGACAAATATGTGATTGATGATTTTGAGTCTGGCAGTTTACGGGCCCCGCGGGAGTGGTGGACCTTTGACATTCAAACTGCTAAGGCTGTGAGCAATGATACTTATACTGGTGGCGAGCGTGAAGTAGCTGGCCAGGCTGGTAAATACTCGCTGTTGCTAAAAGGCAATGCCAAGAATTGGTATTCTGGTGGTTGCGGCACTTATTTGGCCAAGGAAAACCTTGATTTTGCCAAGTACAATGCCTTGTCTGTAGATATTTATGGCAATGGCCCAGGGTCTGGCACGATCAAAATTGAGCTGCTTGATGATGATAACAACAATTGGCAAGTAGAGCAGGATCCAGCCAAGAGCTATGCCCCAATTTATGACGACAAATATGTGACTGATATTCGGGTGGATTGGCAGGGTTGGAAGCGGGTAGTGATTGCTTTTGATGACTTTGTTGATGATAACCCAGGTGTTGGCGATGATGTTTTCAATTTCAAGCAAGCTAGCGGCTCTGGCGGTTTGCTGCAACTGCAAGTAATCTGTTTAGGTTCAAAAGGCGATGCCTTGGTGAATTTAAACCTAGACAATATTGTCTTGATTGTTGAAGACTAAACCAAGGCTTAATAGGCTTAAAGGTGAATAAGTGAAAAAGATCTTATTGTCAGGTTTATTGCTGGCTATGTTCTTGTCTGGCTTTGCCATGGCCCAGGACAGCGGTCAACCTAAAACGCTTGTCCCCTCAGCTCTTTTTATTGAGCTGTGGAATAACGCGGCCTTCTTTGATACCAACTTGGAAAACAAGAATTTTTCCTCTAGCCTGGCGCGTTTTGAGGGTAAAGTTGGTCTTAATGTTGGGAGTGCGCCGCTTCAGGTTTATGGTGTGTATTATGGGGTTGGCTCACAATCAAATGATTATTGGGACAATTCACTTTTTTCTGGATATGGCCTAAGGGTCATGCCGCTGCGCGATTTTCCAGCGACCAACTGGGCCAACGAGTGGCTGCCTGGGGTCAAGCTCTTTGCTGAAAAGCTTTCTGCCTCCTACTTAAAAAATGCCGCGTCGGCCGAGACTTTGGCCAAGGAAGATACCCGCTATGGCCTGGAAATTTGGCACGAGTGGAACCAAGAAAAGCCTGACCGGCAAAAGCCTTGGGGCGAGCTTTGGTCAACTGTTTCTTATCGAGAAACAAATTTTGGCTGGGAAGAATTTAAGGACTATGTAGTTTACTTTCAGCCCAAGATTGGGATTTATCTGGCTGATGGGATTGCCCCGTACCTAAGGGCAGATGTAACTTATTCAGGCAAGAGCGGGGCGAGCTATTCTTTCTTGAATGTTGCGGATTATGGCGTGGGCGTGCGTTTTGAGCCCTGGCGCAGCCGCACCAGTGAAGTTGAGTTTTTTCATAAGTTTAGAATGTTTACAGAGGTACTTGGCGTGACTTACCTAAAGGATAAACCAGCCGCAGCCATCAGTGAAGTCGCCCATGATGTTCGCTTTGGCATTGAATTTTCCTACGGCAGATAGGGTATGTACTTAATTGTTGGGCTAGGCAATCCTGGTGAGGAGTATGCTAAAACCCGACACAATCTTGGCTTTCAGGTTATTGATCAATTAGCTGCTCGTTGGGAGATTGGTCAGTTCAAAACAAAATTTTCCTCATTAATAGCTGAAACACGGGTGGCCCGGCACAAGGTTATTTTTGCTAAACCCCAGACCTTTATGAACAATTCTGGCCAGGCAGTCCAAGCCTTATTAGCCTGGTATAAACTTGGGCCAGAAAAGCTGATTGTAATTTACGATGATGTTGACCTGGTGTTGGCCCAGCTTAGGTTGCGTGAGAGCGGCAGCTCTGGCGGCCACCGAGGGGTGCAATCAATTATTGAGGCGATTGGCTCGCCGCTTTTCCCCCGGGTCCGCCTAGGTATTGGCAAAAATCAGCCTAGCCAGGAAACCGCTGACTATGTCTTGGCAAAAATTCCGCCTGCAGAAGCTAAAGTTTTGGCCGAGGCAGTCCTGACAGCGACCGAGGCAGTTGAGCTGGCAGTTAGGGACGGTTTTAAGTCAGCCATGAATAAATTCAATGTGTTAGAATAACTCTGCCATGCCGTTTACCCGTTTACTTGAAACAATAGGCCAACACCCACAGTTTAAAGAGCAGATAACATTGTTGTGTCACTCAGGCCAAGCTGCTTTTGCTGGTTTGCCAGGCGCAGCTAGCTCATTGCTGCTGACAGCTTGCCACGCTCATTTTCCTATAATTTTGATTGTCGTGGCCACCACAGCCAAGGCAGAGGCAGTTAAAGAAGAGCTAGAGCTGTTTAGCCGAGCCAAGGTCGCGCTTTTTCCAGCTCCTGATATGTTGCCAGGCGAGGGCTTGCTAGTTAGCCGAGAGATAATTGGGGAAAGGTTGGGTTTGCTTTGGCAGCTCAAAAAAAAGTCGCCGCTGCTAATCGTGGCACCGATCAAGGCGTTAATGTGGCAGACTAGCCAAACAATTGAGGCACTGTCCTTAGTTTCTAAGCAGCGCTTACCCTTAGATAAATTGATCATGCGTTTGGTTGATTTGGGTTACCAGCGCTTTGACATTGTGGGTGAGCCTGGTGAGTTTTCAGTCAGGGGCGGACTTGTTGATATTTTTCCCGTTAACCTTAAGCAGCCAATTAGGTTGGAGCTAGCTGATGATCTCTTGGTCAGTTTGCGCAGTTTTGCAACGTATAACCAGCGCTCGTTGGGCTCGTTAGCCGAAGCCGTGGTTGTGTCGGCTAGTGAAGAGTTTGCTAAGCCGGTTTTCGCACATTTTTCTAAACAAACCTTGGTGGCCTTTGATAATATTGTTGAGCTTGAGCAGCTTGTTAAACGAGAGCTGGCTCGGGCCAAGACTTTTCCCAGCCCGCTTGCCTACCTTGATCTCTTAGAGATAAAAAAATTAGCTGCTCCTTTCAAACAATTAGAATTATCTGCTTTTTTAGGGCCTGATACTCCTGTGCTCTTTAGCCAGCCGCTTGATTACCGGCAGCAGTTAACTGATATATCTGATCAGACAATTGTGGTCAGCCGGCACGCGGCCCGCTTGCGCGAAGAAATTAGTGCGGTTGTAATTGAAGGGAATTTGCGTGGCGGTTGCCAAATAGCCGACTTAGAGCTTTTGTCTGACCGCGAGCTTTTTGGTGAAATCGGCCGGCCACGTCGGGCCAGGCCTATGGTTAAAGAAGGCGTGGCTGAAGAGTTGTTGGCCCGGCTAAAAATAGGTGATTATGTGGTGCACGAAAATTATGGGGTAGCGCTTTATCAAGGCTTAGAGCTTTTGACGATCGAAGGGATTGAGCGTGAATATTTGGTCTTAGAGTTTGCGCAAAAGGCCAAGGTTTATGTGCCGCCGAGCATGGTCGGGATGGTCGAGAAATTTTCCGCTGCTGGCGGCGCCAGCCCGCGCTTGTCCAAGTTAGGCAGCGGTCAATGGGAAAAGACCAAGTCGCGGGTAAAAAAAGCGCTCACAGACATGACCAGCGAACTCTTGCACCTTTATGCCCACCGCCAAAAACTGCCAGGCTTTAGTTTTTTGGGAGATGATCTTTGGCAAAAAGATCTGGCAGACACTTTTCCTTTTGAGGAAACGCCTGACCAGCAAAGAGCGATCCTTGCGACCAAAGAAGATATGGCAGCGTCACGGCCCATGGACCGCCTGGTTTGTGGTGACGTTGGCTATGGCAAGACCGAGGTCGCAGTCCGAGCCGCGGCCAAAGCTGCGGCTGCAGGCAAACAAGTTGTGATTTTGGTGCCGACCACGATCTTGGCTGAACAGCATTATAATAATTTTAAAGAGCGTTTTAAGGAAACCCCGTTTGTCATTGCCATGCTGTCTCGTTTTCGCTTAAAAAAAGATCAGGCGCAAACTGTAGCGGACCTGGCCCGGGCCAAAATTGATATTGTGATTGGCACCCATCGCTTGTTGTCCAAGGATGTTCGCTTTCACGATCTGGGACTGCTGGTCATTGATGAAGAGCAACGCTTTGGGGTCAGGGACAAGGAGCGGCTAAAAAAAATAAAACAAAATGTTGACGTGCTGACCTTAAGCGCTACGCCGATCCCGCGGACACTTTACCTGTCCCTGGCCGGGGCAAGGGACCTAAGTGTGATCAATACCGCGCCCATTGACCGCTCGCCGATTAGGACTTATGTTTTGCCTTACAACGAGGCCGTGGTCCGCGAAGCTATTTTGCGCGAGATTGACCGCGGCGGGCAGATCTATTTTTTACATAATGTGGTCAAAACGATTGTTGGGGCGGCGGCTAAGATCAAAAGATTAGTGCCTGAGGCTAAGGTAGCAGTGGCCCATGGCCAAATGCCAGAGCGTCAGTTAGAAAACACCATGATCGATTTTCTTGATCGCAAATTTGATGTTTTGGTCTGCACCTCGATCATTGAATCTGGGCTTGATATCCAAAACGTTAATACGATCTTGATCAATAACGCTGACCATTTTGGTTTGTCTCAGCTTTACCAGATTAGGGGCAGGGTGGGCCGGTCTGCGGTCAAGGCTTACGCCTATTTGTTTTATCAGCCACACCAGGTTATGACAACCGAAGCTCAGCAGCGTTTGGCAGCAATCACTGAATTTACAGCTTTGGGCTCTGGCTATAAATTGGCGATGCGTGATCTAGAGATCAGGGGTGCAGGCAATCTTTTAGGCCGAGAGCAGTCAGGCCACATTCTTGAAGTTGGTTTTGACCTCTATTGTGAACTGCTGGAGCAGGCGGTGCGCGAGGTTAAGGGACAAAAATCGGTCAGTCCCCGTGAGGTAATGCTTGACCTTAAAGTCGAAGGGTTTATTCCAGAAGCCTATATTGTTGACGAGCGACAGCGGATTGCTGTCTACCGTCGGATGAACCTATTGCAGAGCCAAGCTGAGCTTTTGGAGATGAAGCAAGAGCTGCTTGAGCGTTTTGGCCCTGTCCCAGCTAAACTGGCCAAGTTATTTGAACTCTTATCCTTAAAGGTCAAGGCGCTGCAAGCTGGGGTTAAGAGCATCAAAGAGGAAAACGATCAATTAATAGTGGCTTTTTTTGATGGTCGGCTGAGGCGGTTAGAGATCAAAGGCTGCGATAAGCTTAAGCTTGCTGAGCAAGGAATTGCTGGACAATCTCTTGGTCGCGGATAATGACCACTGGTTTGCCCTTTTGATTTTTGATCACGATCTTTTCTGTTGAAACCTCAATGTTATTGCCAGTGCCAGAATCTTGGCGTGAAGTATTGGCCAAATAATTTAAGGTCAAAAGCTTTAAGATCTCAGGATGGAGCTTATCGCCGATAAAGATCTTTGGCTCAATGAGAAATTCTGCGTGGCGAGCGGCAATGATAGATGGCCTAGCCAGCTGCCGCCAAAATTCCTTAAGCATATCTTCTAATTGCTCTAAAGCGCTTTTTTCTGGGTTCATGCCTTGCCTCCTACTAAGCGCTGTTCTGCTGCAGCCTGTCGTGCCAGGGGCCGAGCCTGTGGCAGCAGTGCGTAAATAACTTGCAAATTGCCAGCTAGCTGTTCAATGCCAGCCGTGCTGTTGCTTGGGTCAGGTGCTTGGGCTGCCTCTTGGATGATCTGCCGGTTGATTGGTGTTGGGTCTTGAGCGGCCGCGTCTGGATTAAGCCGGCCTAACGTAGCTGGGATTTCTGTGAACCTTTCGGCTGGCGAGGTTTGGACCTGTCTGATTCTAGCTTTATAGTCTTCGATTTGGTCAGAGCTTAAGTAGACACCAGCTTGGGTACCTTCTGAGCGCTGGGTTGGTCTAACCCCACCAATATTACCGATATTTTGTGACAGGTCACCCACCTTAGTTTCTCCTTAATTTGATCTTGCCGTGTTTTAGGTCGTGCTTGATCATTGAGGCAAGATAGGGCAGATCGCCCGGGCTAATATTAAATTTAGTCTTAAAATATTCCATAATAGTTTGGGCCTTGAGCTTTTGGTCCAGTAAAGCTTGGCTGCTTTTGATAAGCGGTTCATTATCAACCCTTAAGATCGACAAAATATCAAAAATCTCAATGGGTGATTTTAGCCCCAAGGACTCAAGGCTCGGACCGTTTTGCTTGTCCGCAACCGCTTGTTTGGTTGTAGTATTTTTTGTGGCCATTTTCTACTTAGTATATCGGGATAAGCAGGCTAAATCTTGCATGAAAGCATGTGGAATTTTGAAGCAAGGTGAGGGATATGGTAAAATAAAATAGTAATGATGAAAAAACTTGGCCAAAAATTTGAGCAATTTGTTGAAATCGTGAGGAAATTGCGCCAGGAATGTCCTTGGGACAGAGAGCAAACTCTTGAGTCTTTACGTCCTTTTCTGTTAGAAGAGGTAAACGAAGCAATCGAAGCGATTGAAAAGAAAGACTACGAAAACTTGGCTGAAGAGGTGGGGGATATGCTCCTTCACGTTGTAATGCTCTCGGTCTTTGCTGAAGAAGACAAGCATTTTGACTTAGCCCAAGTGATCGAAATTGTCTCGGCAAAGATGAAGCGCCGCCACCCTCACGTTTTTAGCGACCTTAAGGCCGCAAATTCAAGCGAGGTCTTGGAGTGCTGGCAAGAGATCAAGCAGCAGGAGAAGAAAGGCCGGCGCAAAGTCTGATGATTCTAGAGTTACCGACGAGAATATGTTATAATATAGTTCTACTAAGCCCTCTAAACCCCTTTCCCTCTGGGAGAGGGGGAAGAAGTTTGCCTAACTGGGGTGAGTGTTTGGAAAAAATCTTATGAAGACCAATTGGAAAAATATTTTTATTTATTTGCTTGTTGTTTTAGCGATCCTAGCGCTTATCTCGCCCATGTTCCAGTCTGAGCTGGCTTCAAAAGAGATTGGTTTTTCAGAGTTCCTTGATTTAGTTGAACAAGGAAAGGTCAAGGATGTAACAATCGCTGGCGATCAGCTTAAGGGTGATCTGATTGATAAGAGCAAGTTTAGCAGTCGAGCCCTTAATTATCCTAATCTGGTCAAAGACCTGCGCAGCAAAGGGGTGACAATTAAGGTTGAGGCTCCGGTTGAGTCAAACTGGCTTTGGAATTTAGCGATCCAGCTCTTGATCCCAATTGCCTTTTTTGCCCTCCTCTGGTGGCTAATCATTCGTCAGGCGCAAAATACCAATCAACAGGCGATTGCTTTTGGTCGCTCCAAGGTCAAGCCCCAAGTCGGCAAGACTAATGTGACTTTTGCTGATGTGGCTGGGGTGGATGAGGCCAAAGAAGAGCTCCATGAGATTGTTGATTTTTTGAAAAACCCGGCCAAGTTCCAGGCCTTAGGGGCCAAGATGCCCAAAGGGTTGCTTTTAATGGGGGCGCCGGGGACAGGTAAAACCTTGCTGGCTCGGGCCATTGCCGGGGAGGCTGGGGTCCCATTTTTTTCAATCTCTGGTTCTGATTTTGTTGAGATGTTTGTGGGGGTGGGGGCGTCGCGGGTCCGTTCGATCTTTGCCGAAGCCAAAAAACAGCCCCCAGCGATTATTTTTATGGATGAGATTGATGCCGTGGGCCGGCATCGGGGGGCTGGGCTTGGTGGTGGTCATGATGAGCGCGAGCAGACTTTAAACCAATTGCTGGTTGAAATGGATGGTTTTGACCCTAAGACTAATATTATTATCATTGCGGCGACCAATCGGCCGGATATTTTAGATCCAGCCCTCTTGCGGCCTGGTCGCTTTGATCGCCAAGTGGTCTTGGATAAGCCTGACTTAAAGGGGAGAGAAGGGATCATGGCGATTCATGCTAAGGGTAAGCCCTTGGCCAGCGATGTTAATCTTAATGTTGTGGCGCGCCGGACGCCGGGTTTTACCGGGGCTGACCTAGAGAATGTTTTAAACGAGGCCGCGATCTTAGCGGCTCGAGCTGAAAAAAAAGAAGTAACAATGGAAGAGGTGGAGGAGGCAATTGACAGGGTGCTTGCTGGACCAGAAAAGAAGAGCCGGGTGATCTCAGATAAAGAGCGGGAGATTGTGGCTTTTCACGAGGTCGGGCATGCTGTTTTGTCAAAAGTGCTCTCCCATGCCGACCCAGTTCACAAGATTTCCATTCTGCCGCGCGGGATGGCCTTGGGTTATACATTGCAGCTCCCGGAACAAGACAAGCATTTGGTGAGCTATGGTGAGGCCCTTGATCAGATTACTGTTTTGATGGGGGGTAGGGTGGCGGAAGAAATTATTTTTAACGAGGTTACTTCTGGCGCGCACAATGATCTCGAGCGGGCTACTGACTTAGCTAAAAAAATGGTCTGTGAATTTGGCATGAGCAAGCTAGGGCCCAGGACCTTTGGCCGTAAGGACCGACAGATCTTTCTTGGCCGTGACATTGCTGAAATGAAGGATTACAGCGAAGAAACCGCTGATAAAATTGATGAGGCGATCAAAGGGATTGTTGACCTATGTTTTCAGCGGGCCAAGGAATTGCTGGCCTTAAACAAAGATCAGATGCACCTGATTGCTAAGGCCTTGATGACTAAAGAAACTTTAGAGAACGCTGACCTTGAGCAAGCCTTGGCAGGGTTAAAAGGTCTAACGTCAAATGTTCCGCGCCCAGCCTCAGATGAATAAGCTGGTTGAGTGTGTCCCGAACTTTTCCGAAGGCCGTGACTTAGCCTTAGTTGATGAGATTGTTGCTGCTGTTAAAACTGCTAAAGTTTTTAATGTCCACTCTGATCCAGACCATAACCGCACAGTTGTTACCATGGTTGGCGGGCCTCAAGAAGTTAAGCAAGCGGCTTTTGATCTAACTTTGCGGGCGATGCAGCTTTTAAATATTAGGGAGCATGAGGGGGAGCATCCATATATTGGAGTAGTAGATGTTATTCCGTTTGTTCCTGTTAGCTGTCCTCTGCCTGAAGTCTTATGTTTGGTGCGCGAATTAGGGGAAGAGCTCTGGCAAAAATTAGCTTTGCCTGTTTATTATTATGGAGAGTCGGCGTTAAAACCAGAGCGAAAAGAGCTCCCTTTTGTCAGGCGGGGTGGGTATCACCTTTTGTGCCAGGAGATCAATATACCAGAGCGCCAGCCGGATGTGGGCCATGACCTTCATTTTTCAGCAGGGGTGGTGGCTGTTGGGGTGCGGGATTTTTTAATTGCGTTTAATGTTAATCTTAAGACCACAGATCTGGATATTGCCAAGTCAATTGCCAAGAATATTAGGGAAAAGAGCGGTGGGCTGAAAGGGGTGAGGGCCTTGGGGATTTCGCTTCTTTCTCGAGGAATAACTCAAGTCTCAATCAATCTCTGCGACCACCGGATGACCTCACTAAAAAAGGTTTTTGCTGAAGTCAAAAACTGGGCACAAGAGTACCAGGTGGAGATTTTAGAGTCAGAGCTTGTGGGGATGATCCCTCAAGAGGCTGTTTTTGAGGGGATGGCCGACTATTTAAAGCTGGCTTCTTTTATAGACAAGCAGATTTTAGTTGTTGTGTAGAGGGCTTTCGTTTTCCTCTCGCACAAGATCATCTGCTAGTTTAAATTCGAACTGTGTACTTTCTTCTGGCACTCTGGAGAAAAATTTTACCTGGAGACGTCAAATCCTTGGCTCCTCACTAAAATCACCGTTCTTGAAAAGGCAAAAGCTAACAGTTAAGAATTCAACTTGGAAAGAGACCACTCTAATTTCTTCATTTTCTAAGAATGAAATATTAGCTGTTTTGCCTTTATATTGAATCCCAATCGGGAAAGAACGCTGAATTCCAGCAATACTACAAAGATTTACTGTCCCATCTGGCTTAACTTTTCTTGAAAAAGAAGAGGGCAGATTATCTCTTATTCTCAGCCAAAAATTTGCTGCTTCTTTTCCTTCGCGTCGTTTTCTAGTGGTCTCTGTTTCTCCTTTAGTATTAGGCGCTTCTACTTTAGTTTCATTTTTATCAACAGGCTGGCCTTCAAGAAAGACCTCCCTTTCTGAATTTCTGACGAGAAAGACTTCGCTTGGCTTTCCCTTCTGATCGCGCCACGCCTTTTCAGTAAAGACTGCGGCAAAGACCTCTTCTTTTTTTGGAAAGCAGAGGACAATGGTTTGCTCTCTATCTCTTAGGGTTTCAACTGGTAAGTAGATTTTTTTTCGATGAAACCAGGGGCAAAGTAAGATGCGTCCTTTATTGACAGCCGCTTTAATGGCAATGGTGGCATTGCTAATGCCATTCACAATTGGTCGAACACGATCGCGGTAATTCTTGATTGTTTTACCACTTAATGGATCTGGTCTATATGCTGGAATAGAAACATTTGACATGATTTACTCCTAATATTTATCTGTTAAATGAGAGAAAAATTTCACTTTGAGATGAGAATTTGCTAAAATAAAGATACTATGAACCAAGAGATTCCTAAAGTCTATAATCCAGCAGAAGTTGAACAAAAATGGTACAAAATTTGGGAAGAGAGCGGGATTTTTGCGCCAGCAGAAGATTCCTCAAAAGAACCTTTTACAATAGTAATTCCTCCACCTAATGTTACCGGCTCTCTTCATATGGGCCATGCCTTAGATAATGGGATCCAAGATTGTTTGATCCGCTACAAAAAAATGCAAGGGTTTAACACCTTGTGGGTCCCTGGGACTGATCATGCTGGGATTGCGACCCAAAATGTTGTTGAAAATGCCCTGCGCAAAGAAGGGACCAGTAAAGATAAGCTGGGCCGCGAAGAGTTTTTGAAACGTGTTTGGCAGTGGAAAGAAGAGTATGGCGGTCGTATTACTAAACAATTGAGAAGACTAGGCTGTGCTTTAGATTGGTCGCGCGAGCGCTTTACTATGGACGAGGGACTCTCCCAAGCTGTAACCAAAGAGTTTGTCACTTTATACCGCGAAGGCTTGATTTACAAAGGGAAACGTTTAATTAACTGGTGTCCCAGATGCGGGACCGCGATTTCTGATATTGAGGTTGAGTATGAGAATAAAAAGGGGAAGCTGTGGTACTTGAAATATTCTCTTGCCAAATCCGAAATCAGAAATCCGAAATCAGAACATGGTAGTAATTATATAATAGTGGCGACGACGAGGCCGGAGACGATGCTGGGGGATACTGCGGTGGCGGTTAATCCGAAAGATGAGCGTTATAAACACCTAGTTGGTCAAATGATTAAGCTCCCTTTAACTGATCGCAAAATCCCGGTGATTGCTGATGATTTTGTTGATCCTGAGTTTGGCACTGGGGCAGTCAAGGTTACTCCGGCTCATGATCACAATGACTTTGAAATAGGGGAGAGGCACGACCTGCCGCGCATTATTATTATGACCCCTGATGCCAAAATTACAGTTGGCGAGTTTAATGGGCTCGACCGCTTTGACGCGCGCAAAAAAGTTGTTGAAAAGCTAGAAGAGCAGGGCTTGATTGAGAAAATAGAGGATTATGAAAATTCTGTTGGCGAGTGCTACCGCTGTAAGACGGTGATTGAGCCGTATTTGTCAGACCAGTGGTATGTTAAGGTTGCGGATTTAGCTCGTGAGGCGATCAAAGTGGTTGAGGAAAGGAAAATAAAATATGTCCCTGACCGTTGGACCAAGGTTTATATTAACTGGATGACAAATCTTAAAGATTGGTGTATTTCTCGGCAACTTTGGTGGGGACATAGGATCCCTGTGTATTATTGCAAATCCGAAATCCGAAACCCGAAACCCGAACAATGTAATGAAATTATTGTAGCGGAGGAAAAGCCAAAAAAATGTCCGAAGTGCGGGGGATCAAAGATTGAGCAAGATCCTGATGTTTTTGATACCTGGTTTAGCTCGGCTCTCTGGCCGTTTTCAACTTTGGGTTGGCCGGACCAGACAAAAGAACTTAAAACTTTTTATCCAACTTCGGTTTTAGTCACTGGCTATGACATCATCACTTTTTGGGTTTCGCGCATGATTATGATGGGGACCCACTTTATGAAGAAGGTTCCCTTTAGTACAGTTTTTATCCACGGGTTGGTGCGCGATGCCTCTGGCAAAAAGATGAGTAAATCATTTGGCAACGTGATTGACCCGCTGGAAATTATTGATAAAGTTGGGGCCGATGCCTTGCGGTTTGCTCTGATCTCCTTAATTACCGGGCAGGGGCAAGATATCAAACTTACCCCAGATAAAATTACCGAAGCAAGGAACTTTGCGAATAAAATTTGGAATGTGGCAAGGTTTGTGATGCAAGGCTTGGGTGTAGCGGAGGCCTTTAGGCCCCCATTAAATGGCGACCTAAAGGGCGCCTCTACATTGGCGGATAAGTGGATTTTAAGCCGCTACAACAGTTTAATTACAGATACAACTAAATATTTTGACAACTTTGAGTTTGGCGATGCAGCCAGGGCAATCTATGATTTTCTTTGGGGTGACTTTTGCGATTGGTACGTTGAAATCTCTAAAAATGATCTTTACTCTGATGACCCTGAAAAAAAAGCAAGAGTGCAATGTGTGTTGCTTTATGTGCTTGGGGGGAGCTTGAAGTTACTCCATCCGTTTATGCCCTTTATAACCGAGGAAATTAACTCACAACTGACAACTGACAACTTACAACCAAGGTATTTACTATTAGATAAATGGCCAAAGGCGGAGAAAACGTTAATTGATGCGACAATAGAGAAACAGATGGAGTTGGTCAAGGAAGTTATTATCAAAATTCGCAATATTAAGGCAGAGATGGGGGTTCAGACCAAAGATATAGAGCTGGTTTTTGTAGCAAAAAATAAGGCGGAGCACGAAACCTTAAAATCAGCCGAAGTCTTTATTAAATCCTTGGCAAAAGCAGTCAAAATCGAGTTTAAGTCTGCAATGAAAGATAAGCCAGAACAATCTGCCTCTGGTGTTGTGGCTGATATCCAGTTCTTTATCCCGCTTAAAGGACTAATTGATCTTGAAAAAGAGGTTGAAAGGCTCAAAAAAGAAGAACAAAACCTAACTCAAGAAATTAAACGGCTTGAAGGGCTGCTGGCTAACAAGAATTTTACCTCCAAAGCTCCGCCAGAGACGATTACTAAGCAAAAAGAGGCGCTGAAAGCGGCGCAAGAAAAACTGGCGATAGTAAAGGAAAGAGTTAAAGAGCTTTGATTATAAAGTGGTCAACCCAGAAAATTTTGGTTTAAAGCGAGCTTTCCCGACTATAACTTTTGTCTTGTCTGCTCAATAAATTCCGCAGCTTTTTCCACACAACCCAGG
>Ga0066637_10001016_pt1 | contig 17695 bp, 20 predicted proteins | sample CryGeyCG2014_020_FD_62737 | JGI IMG/M metagenome (GOLD analysis project Ga0066637, IMG submission 62737) | Groundwater microbial communities from aquifer - Crystal Geyser CG08_land_8/20/14_0.20 | ecosystem: Environmental > Aquatic > Deep subsurface > Groundwater | place: USA: Utah: Grand County...
TTTTGACCCTCTTTAAAGATTTTCTATTATTCTAACTTAGAAAAACCTTTGTGATTCGTATTTTTGCATGAAATGCCGCAAAAATGATAGTTTACTCATAAAACCTCTTTGCCAACTCGGCAGCTGCAGCAGCGAGGACCATCCATACAAAAACCGACATTATTGCAAACAAGGAAAACGCGTATGCTTCGCCTATTTCCAACACTGGTGCATAAATCAGTTTGATAGTAGCCAATATACTGCTAAACAATCCACTCAACAAACCAACGAGCAAGCCGTCTCTCATTCCAGTTGAAGGATTTAGCAATCCAACCACAAAGCCAGTCAACAAAGGAACGGCGGCAAAAACAACTAAACTAGCAACATTCACTTCATAAAACAACGTAGGCAAATTCACCTGATAAGCATATGCCAGAACGCATCCAATAATAACTCCAACCAAAATAGACACAGCACGAATAGAAGCCACTGGTTTGTTAGCCAACCCCACCTTTCCCCCAACACGTTAAATATAAAATGCTACAGACTAAAAAGCGTTTGTGGAATATTGTTCTAGAATCATCATCTATTCCGACTTGAACCTGCTAAAGAAACTGTAAGTTTAAAATTTGTTGAGTAGTTTTTCATAGTGTTTAATCAGCGTGTTGTAGAGTTGTTCCTTAAGTTTGGCTCCCAAATAGTTTTGGCTCCGAAGATTTTCTATTTTCGCTGCTAACTCTTTGTCTTCCAAGGTTTCAGCTATCCACTTTTCAAAGTCTCCGCGGCAGAGGTGAAACTCGAGAGACTTCACGTTCACTTCATTTATTTTTTCCACAAATTCTTTAAGGGATGCCGCACTCACACCTGTGTAGTTTCCAATAGACGTAAAGAAATAGAATGCCTTTTCTCGGGGAAACGTTCTCAAACTTTTCGGAATGTTTTCGATATTCATGACGCTTCTCTTTCTTTATATTGCACGTTCTTCTTATAAATGTAACTTGTCTGCGTCATTACTGATTGAAAACGGGGTTTCCTTGAACTTTTTGGTTACGATTGAAGTGCGGATTCTTAGAACGCCGGGCATGGGAGCAACTGAATTGGCGATGAACTCGTGCAGGCCTTCCTGATTCTCGGCAACAACCTTTGCTATAATCAGGAGTTCTTCTGAAAGGGAAGCGTAGACTTCTAAGACTTTGGGCGTCTTGCTCAGTTCTTCAGCAACTCTTTCGCTTTCCTTTGGGTCCGTGTAAATCGTCATTAGGGCAGTGATGCTCTTCAGTCCAGCCTTTTCACCGTCAACCACAGCCGTATACTGCTTGATTATTCCGTGCCGTTCCATTTTCCTTAATCTGTCGTAGACTGTTGAGTGCGCTATTCCCAAGCGCTTTCCAATATTCGCGTAAGTCTGTCTTGCGTCTTCCTGTAACGCTTTCAGAATCTTCAGATCTGTGGCGTCTAGAGTCAAAGCATCATTCTTGATCTTCAATGTCAGCCGCGCCTCTTTCTCTTGTGATAATTGTCTGCGACTGAATTTATTGTTTGTTGTCGGAAGAATGTGGGATTTTCAGCCTTTTACCGTAAAAAGTCCACGGGTACTTGTCGGAAATTTGTCGGCAAGCGACCGCATTGCCTACTATTCTTCAATCAATTGATCAATCGGGCTACATTTTTGCGAATAAAACGACAAATAACTTTAAATTTGTAGTCGCCTACTAGATTATTGTTCTAGAAGATTCTATCAGGTGGTATTGACAAGATGACGAAAATGCCTACGGTTTGGGAGATTCTGAAGGAATTCAAGAACTTGTGCAGGGGGCGAGGGTGGAAGATTTCTGAACATGAAGATTGGGTTGAAGTTAATGATGAGTACCACAATTTCCTCTGGGCCAGAGACGTTCATCCTTCTTCCTTCAAGAAGATAGCTGCAAACAGAAAATGCGTCGTTCGAGAGGGCCTTGGTTACAACGTCGTTGACGCTTCATACACAGCGTGGTTGTTCTCGAAAACACCCAGCGAAACCGTGGTCAAAATAATCTTTGAAAATCCAGACATTTCACGCAGGACAGCACTCTACGATCTCAGCCCACTGTTGGAAGGCAAGAACACATGCGTGAAATTGAATCACACGGAAAGTCACGTTTTCCAAGAATTCGAGAATTTCCTCAGAGACGAATTGAAAATTGATCTCCAACCTCTCCCACCTCTTTCTAGCCCTGAAATCAACTCCGAGAGTTTTCACATTGCAGAACTTGCCTAACAACGTGCAGAGTTTTTCAAAGGTTTGATAAGGGGAAAGCTCGTAGAGTATTTGCTTGTGAGAGGCAATGTCTGAAGACAGTGAAAAGATAAAGAGGCTTGTCTCATTCAAGAAAAGCTTAGAGAAAAAAGTCGGCGACCTGGAGACTGAGCTCAAAGACCTGCAGTCGATGCTTGAAACAGTGAGTTCGATACTGCTCGAAAAGGGGTTCAAACATGCAGAAATATCAACGGAAGCTGCTCAACCCGAAACCTTGTCTTCGAAAGCAGAGATTGAGCCCGAACGCGAACCCCAACCGCCTTCGACATCGCCAGAACCTGAAAGCGTTACGCCGTTGAAGACGGTTACAGGCGAACTTCTAGCAAGCATCTTCACAAGCGAAAACTCGTTGCGCGTAGTCCCAGCAGAGGACAAGACCTTTGACATCAACACACCGCCTTTCACGCAGTTCCTTGTGGAGAGAGTGTTGACAAAGATGCAGGAGAGAGACAACGAGTTGGTCAGAACCGGGCAGCTAGATCCTGACAAGATTTTCTCCTACAACATTATTCGGGAAGGCGACGTCATCCGTGAGATAGTGATCAGAAACGTCGATGCTGACCGGCTTCGGGAGCTTAAATCGAGCATCCGCTGGACACTAGAGAAAATGTATGAGAAAATAAAAAGTCAGAGCTAGCTCGTATTAATCACTTTCAAAACACTTATAAGATATCCTTTTTTTATAATTTTGTTAGCGGCATGACGGTTTATGGTTGAGGAAAAGTTGTTAGTTAGGCTTAGCGGCGCAGCAGCAGAGGTTTTAAATGAACTTGTGAGGAGAGGCTATTTCGCCACAAAGTCGGAGGCAATTCGAGCTGGAATTTTGAGGTTGGGTGAGAACTTCGGCCTTTTTAAGCCTTCTATGCGTTATTGGCGAGAGCTGGGTGAGGAAATCAGAGGGTCCGCTAGGAAGATGGGGCATGAGGAGATTTTGGAGGCTTTAGAGAGGCTTGAGCGAGAAGCCTAGAAGAGCTTACTTGGACTCTATGCTTTTTATTTTTGGTAGACTTGAAAAATGTAATTCTAGGCGTCTTGTTTCTGGCTCAGCTGGGCGAGTTTGAGGTGGTTACGTCCGAGTTGGTTGTGGAGGAAGTGGAGAGATTTTTCAGAGAAAATTTTAGCAGGGAAGCGGGATATTTGGCGCGAAAGTTTGTTGAAGAACTATCTTTTCGTATTGTTAGACGGAGTGATGTAAAAGCCGAGATGGATTTGCTGAAGGGTAAAATAAAGGGTAAGGATTTGGAAAACGTGGCTGCTGTTAAGCATGAAAGCGTGAAGTTTCTTGTGGCTTATGATAAGGATTACGAGGACGCCGGAATAAGGGAGTATATAACGCCAAGGGAGTTTGTTAAGTTATTCAAACTTGAACCCTATGATAAAGAATACTGAGCATAACCAAGATGTAGTGTTGATAGACTTAAGCTCTTTTCAACATCGAAAACTATGATGAAAAAGAAATAATCGCTGGAGAAATTATCGCCTGTCAAAGTAGATGTTTTTGCCTTTTGCTGATATTGGGATTCCCATAATCACTGTTGCTTCTGGTAGCGATTTTAGCTTTAACGCAGCCGTGCCGATACGGTACATTATGCGGTTGTCAATGTTTAGCAGGCTTGCGGTTTTTGCAGCAGAGCCTAAGGCTATTCCAAGGTCTAAAGCTTTGAAAAGGCATGTTGGTCCAGCAAAATCTTCCCCAAGTTTTCTCTCAGCCTCTTCGAATTTCTTACAGCTTTCGTAGCGGCATGCTCCGCAGTTTAACCCGATGCTTTTGCTTCCTCTAACTCCAATTAGGACAACTGCTTCTGAGTCCCTAACATTTTTTGCATCTCGTTTAAAACCTTCAATCTTTCGTTTCTCGCCTATCTCTTCCATCTTATTTGCGATGTTGCCCTTCTCCTTCCCGTAGACAATTAAAGTTAGAATGTCGTCTATGCCCGCTGTTTTTGGCGCTGTCCTCGCGGCTACGAGCATGAAGTTGGCTGCCTGCAAAACTGAGTCTTGTTCTCCTTTTTTGCCTTCAATTATGGGAGGATTCATTCTTACCACTTGCTTCTTGAGGATTTTGTCTTGGAAGACAGGTTACACGTGTTTGTTTTAAGAATTTTTAGGGTATGACCGTCGTGAAAACTGTTTTCAGCATCTCCACAAGGGCGTTAAGCTGCCCTGTGTACATGCCCACCGCTAGGGAGGAGACGCCTGTGAGCAGGAGCAATGCACCTATTACTCTACGTTCTGCAATGTCCATGTGTTCACTGTCCCATGTGCTTCTTCAGCGCCGCTTGGATATGTCCTTTTTGGACGCAGCCGACGATTCTGTCAACTTCTTTTCCGCCTTTCATTATGATCAAGGTTGGTATGCTGAGAACTTGGAAGAGTTCTGCGGTTTCGGGGTTTTCGTCAACATCGAGTTTTCCAATGAAGGCTTTTCCAGAATACTCGGAGGCAAGTTCCTCAATCGTAGGTGCAAGTGCTCGGCATGGAGCGCACCATTCTGCCCAAAAATCAATCAGTGCTAGCGGGTGCTTGTTTACAATTTCGTTGAAGTTTGAATCGGTTATGTGAGCAGGTTGGGTGCTCATTTCCAGCTTCCTTTCCATGAATTCCTGAAGCTTTATTTCTCTGATACGCTTCAGTTCTCTATCTTCCTCTGATATAAACTGTTCGCGCTTGCCACTCATCTGCTTTCCTCTACCATGTCCTAGGGATTTCTGTAAAGTTTCAAGTCTTCTGTACGCGCTCTTTGGATCTGAAATTTCCTTTGCCAACTTTTCAAAAGGACATATTCCTGTCCTATCAGCGTTGAGTATGTTTTCGACCAAATTCTTCCATTCATAATATACAGCATACTCTTCGAAGACAGATTTTGCCGCTTTACTCAAGATTATCGCGTAAACCTTCTTGACCTTTGCATAGACGCATAGCAATGCGATTGCTTTCCCGGTAACCCTATCAGCAACGGAAGCCCCTTCAAGTTCATCGCCAAACTTTTCAATTGCTTCCAAAAAGCCTGAAATCCCATTTGAAGCAGCTTCAAAGATTATTTTGCCATTTTTCACTATGGAAAGTGCTAAACCTTTTTCGTTGAGGCGTTTTTTCGCTATCTCTAAATCCTGCATTTCATCTCAACTGGGCAGTTGAGTTGGCAAAACATTTATTGGTTTTCTATCGTAAACAATTGGTTCTCTGGCATATTGGCAATTTTCCATGCAAGCTCTTCGTTTGGGGCGCCTTCCGAAATTTTATTCATTAAATCCTCTATTGTTTTCTGATTAACAGATACGTTTAATGTTCTATCCGAATTTTGCAGTTTAAAATATACGGTTATTTCTTTTTGTGAGTTTTCGATTCTGAGTTTTTGGTTTCCAACGGTGCAGTGAGTTATGGCTTGTATTCCGTCAATGACGCATGAAAAGGGGGTTAAAAGCGGAATTTTTACAGTTGCTTGTAATTTACTATATTCTTCATTGTTCAAAATCTGTTTAACAGTTTTTCCTATTCTAACGCCAATAACTAGGAAAGGACCTAAATGTCCATGGAACTCTGCGGCTTTCTCCATCAAGGCTATCAAATCCGCACTTACCTTTGAATCCATGCGTTTCATTTTTCACACCTTTGGCAAGCTGATCCTTGTTGAAAGCGCTTTTACCAGCATAAGACCGAAGATGCCTCCGATAGCACCACCAGCAGCGTGCAATCCTACAAAGAATGCTAAGCCCCCGAACATTGTCACTAGAGAATTCGGGCTCATGAAAAGATTTCCTATTATGACGCCGGCAAGTGCCGTGGAGGTTACAGAAGTGGAGAGTGAACTAATTACGCTTGCTAGTGATTTCTGTAGACAGTTTTGATATCCAATGAGTCTTGTTAGAACATCGAAGGCTACGCTTGCAGCTGTGAAACCTAAGAATTGGGTGGCATAGGGGTTAAGCATCAGAGTTATAATTGTGGCAATTATTCCCGTTATCGTTGCTGCTCCGAATTTTCTAACCCACCACGTAACCAAGATTAATGAGATAATGCCAAGCATGTCGCAGAGGAACGGCAGGTGAGTGGCTCTCCAAAAGATCGGCGTAATATACGCGCTTAGCACACTCCATAGGGCAGCGGACATGGCTATTGCGGCAATCTCTCGACTTGTGAAGAAAGCCATGGTAACACCCTCCAACGTTTTAGTGTTACCAAATTAGAATAAAAGCTTTATGGCGAATTCCTAAACCTATAATGGGAATCCTATGACAAAAATAGTCCGTGTAGGAGTGACGTTTCCTCCAGACTTGCTTAGAGATTTTGATGAGACAATTGGTAAAATAGGTTATGAAAATCGTTCTAAAGCTGTTCAAGACGCTGTGAGAATGTTTGTTTCGGAGAAGAAATGGCTCCAAGAAGAAAAGGGAACGCAAGCAGGAGTTTTAATGATGCTTTATGACCACGAAGTCAGAGGGCTCGAGGATGCGCTGACGGATGTTCAGCATCATCACGCCAACATAATCTGCTCAACTATGCACATTCACTTAAGCGAGCGTGACTGTCTGGAAGCTATAGCTGTAAAGGGCGACGCTGCTGAAATTCGTCGGCTGAGTGACGAATTAACGGCAAAAAGAGGGGTGAAGATTCTCAAGACGATGCTTATTTCAATGTAGTCTCTCAATTTGTTAACTCAAGCATTTTTTCCAAGGCTTTCTTAGCTTTCTTCGCTACGGATTCTGGAACCGTAACCACATGTTTCTCTTCTTTCAAGGCCACGTAGAGCCTTTCAAGAGTGTTCAGTTTCATGTTCGGACAGATTGCGCCCTCGTAAGCCAGAATGAACTGTTTCTCAGGGTTATCCTTCCTCAAACGATGCAGCAGTCCTTCTTCAGTGCCGACGATAAATGTTTTGGCCTTGCATTCTTTCGCGAACTTGCACATTTGCGACGTGCTTCCGACGAAGTCGGCTGTCTTCTGCATTTCAAACGTGCATTCAGGATGAACCATAACAGCGGCTTCAGGATGCTCCATCTTCAGTATCCGCACGTCTTCAGGCTGGAAAAGCAGATGCGTCGGACAGAAACCCCACTCCGGAACTGGGATGACTGTCTTTCCAGTCTTTCTTTGAACGTACTCTGCCAAGTTTCGGTCCGGCCCGAAAAGCACAGTGTCCACATCTAGGGACTGGATGACTTTCACAGCGTTTGCCGAGGTGCAGCAGATGTCACAGTTGGCCTTCGCCGACGCAAGCGTGTTCACGTACAAAACCAATGGCACGCTCGGGTGGAGTGCTTTCATCCGTTTTATCTCGTCCACAGTGAGCATCTGCGCCATCGGGCAACGTGCGCCCAAGCTTGGAAGCAAGACCTTCTTTTCCGGGTTCAGGATCGCCGCAGATTCTGCCATGAAGTCCACGGCTGAGAAGACTATTATTCTGGCTTCTTTTTCTTCCATGGCTTTTCGGCTCAGCTCTATGCTGTCGCCCACATAGTCGGCTATGTCTTGGATTTCTGGCCTTTGGTAGTTGTGCGCCAAAATTATCGCTTTCTTTTCCTTTTTCAGCTCGCAGATCTTCTCGGCCAGTGTCACTTGCATGCGCCTTTCATCACGCTCTAAAAATCTGCTAAACAAAACGCAAGATATATTGTTTACCTAGGCGTGCGCTTTCATTCTACATCTCAAAAGCAAGATTCCCACTACCACGCGCGCTTTTGTCAAGAGGCTTAATCTTGCCTGCAGAATTGTAAGTTACCTTTACGTTGGGAACGACAACATTAATGGCTATAAGCCTATGTTTATTGCCGAACAAGAATTCTACGTCGCACTCATCTATATGTCTAACGAGGTTGTCCAGGCTACTAGTATCATCCCTAGCATACGTGTCCAGCTCAAATGTATATTTTAGCTTCATCTGAGTAAGGCCCTATTTGATCATACAGTGCAGGGGTGAGATTTGAACTCACGGACCCCTTCGGGACGGGATCTTAAGGTGTTAGAGCGTCCGTTATAGTTGGTTTTTCAGAGTGCTAGTAATGCCTCGGCTTTTCTCAGTTGTTTTGTTACTGGGTCGACTTCGAGCCCTAGTCCTTCCAGCGCGTCTACGCCTAGGACTTGTGCGTCGCCCTTGTCGGCAAAAACCACCATTCGCGTGGCTTTTTCGTTCATATATTCAATCAAGACTTCACCAACCTTCCTTTCAAGCAGCCTACCATCTATTGTTTTAAACTTTCTTGCGGTCTTAACCTCCGCATTTAACTTTCTTAGCACTATGCTTGAGACCCACGTGTATGTCGAGCCTGTGTCAACCAGAAGCTCGATCTGCTCGGACTTAGACATGTCTGGGCTGTGAAGCGTTACTTTAGCCATAGTGTGACACAAACCTCACCACATCCATTTTAGTTAATGTCTCTGGTAGTATATAATTAGCATGCTCCTAACCTCTAGCCTTCAAAATTGGTGCGGAGGGCCGAACTCGAACCCACGAACTCGTACGGGACGGAATGTTGGTCCCAGAATAGTAAGAGACTATTCGAAACTGGCAGTCCTAAAATGCTAGAATTACTTTTTGCTTCTTAAGCAAAACTCCGAATTCTCTTGGAATCCCCCTCGCCTCAAACTCTTTCGCTGTAACTTCTCTGCTCTTAAAGAGAGTTCGTATAATCTCACAAACAGTTCTGCTAACTGAAACATATAATTTGCCTGCGCTCTAGACAAAGTTCTTCCTATCGCCATTTTTCAACATGGTAATCACTTAGAAAGCTTAACGCGACCGCATCAACCTTCTTGTAAGCTCCATACGTGCTGCCACAATTTTTGCAAGTTTTCACCTCGCTGCTGACTCCAAAAAAGCACTCACATATTTCGCAAACAAGTTCCCCGGAACGTTCAGTCAAAGGCCCACCACACGTGCCACAAACGTGCATTTCTTTATTAAGATTTAGTGAAATTGAGATAATCTTCGTTTACATGGTGCAGCGGGCCGGATTTGAACCGGCGAACCCCTACGGGAAAGGATGTCTCATAGAGGCTTTCTAGGTCATAACACTCGATCTTGAGTCCTTCACCTTTGACCTGGCTTGGTTACCGCTGCACGCAGTAAGATTTCAGAATCCTTCTTATTTAATTGTTTCCCGATTTGCCAGCCTCCATTGAATTGTAGGCTTGAATGAATTTTTTGGCGAATTCGTCTGCATATTTCTCTGTTCCTAAGTGCTTTGCATCTGCGTTTGTTCTCAAATGGTGGTAGAACTCGTGGAGGATGACGAAAGGCTGCTTTAGCACGTCACTGTTCAAGACTGAAATGGTCTTGTTTTTCGCGGTATAACACCCGAGAGTCTTGATCTTTCTTCCCTTCGGCAGTCCAACTTTCAGGTTGGGCACGTTGACATCGTAGTGTTTGGCCAGTGTCTCAAGAGCTTTCTCTGTCTCTCCGTTCAATATGAGCCAGACAATTGACGCTTCGAATCTTTGCTCCAAGATTTGCCCTCTTTTCCAGATTATATGACAGGATACGCGGTTCAAAAACATTTTTGTTGAGCAACAACCATAAGAATCCAAAGTAAACCGTGCCCAATGCACGAAAACCAGAAGCAAGGCACAAAAAAGTTTATTAGAAAGCTGTGCAGTTTACGTTTCTAGCTCTTTAAAATATTGGAGACCATTTTTCAGGTTGGAATGACCCAACGATCGGAGGAAATCGAAAGTTTGAAGAAACCCGCATCAACACGTAACGTTCAAACATGTTTAAATGTAGAATCGCGGGGGAAGGTCAAGATTGGCTGAAGTCTCAAAAGAAGACACTCATCTTCTGCTAAAATCCTTCTTCAAGGAGAAAGGCCTAGTCCGGCAACATCTGGACTCATTCAACGAGTTTATCGATCACGGCCTGCAAGAAGTGATAGACGAAGTAGGCGAAATCCCAATAGAAATCCCCGAAAGCCCATACAAGGTCAAGCTGGGCCAAATCTGGATAATAGACCCGCAGACAAGAATAACCGGCCCATACGCCATCGAGGTAGATGGCACAAAACACGAATTCTACCCACTCGAAGCCAGGCTTAGAAACCTAACCTACGCAGCGCCAATAGCCCTGGAAATGACGCCTGTGATAGACGGCAGGGAACAGGACACTGAACTCGTCTACGTCGGAAACATCCCCGTGATGTTGAAATCCAAGCTTTGTTTTCTGTCGCAACTTTCAAGAGAAGAACTAATCGCATGCGGCGAAGACCCGGATGACCCAGGCGGCTACTTCGTCGTTAACGGTTCAGAACGTGTAATAGTGGCCATGGAAGACTTGGCTCCAAACCGCATCATAGTAGACCTAGACGAGAAGGGAGCAACACCCATCTATCAGGACAAAATCTTCTCCACGACAGTTGGCTTCAGAGCAAGAATAGAACTAAAAATCAAGTCCGACGGAGCACTTTACGTTTCGATCCCAGGCGTTCCTACGGAAATCCCCTTTGTCGTATTGATGCGTGCTTTAGGCTTAGAATCAGACAAGGAGCTGGCCGAAGCAGTTTCGCTTGGAAAAGAAATACAAAGTCAGTTAGAGCCGTCATTTGAAAAGGCCCTTGGAGTTGACAACGCAAAAGACGCGATCTTGTTCATAGGAAACCGCGTTGCCCACGGCCAAGTTGAAGAATACCGCACCCAAAAAGCCGAAACGGCAATAGACAAGAACTTCCTGCCGCACATAGGCAGAACAACTCAAAATCGAAAAGAGAAAGCCATGTTCTTGGGCGAAATGGCCTGCAGAGTTATAGAACTGAAAATGGGCAGAAGACAGACCGACGACAAGGACCACTTCAAGAATAAACGGCTAAGACTTGCGGGGCCGCTTCTCGCCGACCTGTTCAGAGTGGCCTTCAGGAACCTGACCCGAGACATAAAATACCAGCTTGAACGGATCGGCGTGAAAGGCCCAATAATAACTGTCTCCGCAGCAGTTCGTCCTGGAATAGTTACTGAAAGATTCCAACATTCACTTGCAACTGGAAACTGGGGAAAGGGAAGAGTCGGTGTGACCCAACTTCTGGACAGGACAAACCACATCTCAACGCTGAGCCACCTGCGCAGACTGCAATCGCCATTGAGCAGAAGTCAACCTAACTTCGAAGCAAGAGACTTGCACGCCACCCATTGGGGACGCCTATGTCCAAGCGAAACACCTGAAGGCTCAAACTGTGGACTCGTCAAAAACCTAGCATTGTCTGCGTGCATCTGCGTCGGCGTGAACCCCGAGAAGATAAAACAGACGCTTTTCAGCATGGGCGTAGTGCCAGTGCAAGAATCAAACGAAACCATGAAAATCTCAGGAGCTAAGGTCTTCGTTGACGGAAACATAATCGGCTACTCTAACTCTCCAGAAGAACTCGCGAAGGAGTTCAGAGACATGCGCAGAAGAGGCGAAATCTCAACCGAAGTCAACATGGCCTACTTCTCAAAGGCTCAGGGCGAACGAGAAGAAGTCTACGTTAACTGTGACGAGGGAAGAGTGAGAAGGCCCCTCATAATCGTTGAAAATGGCGCTCCGAAACTTCAACAAGAATACGTTGAGAAAATAACTTCCGGCGAGTGGTCATGGGAAGACCTTGTCAAAAGCGGACTGGTTGAATACTTGGACGCTGAGGAAGAGGAGAACGCCTACGTTGCCTTAACCCCTGAGCAAGTAACCAAGGAACATACGCACTTGGAAATAGCCACATATACCATCCTCGGCGTTTGTGCATCAACAATACCCTACGCAGAACACAACCAATCGCCACGAAACTCGTACCAAGCAGCCATGGCAAAACAGGCCTTAGGAATCTACGCGACAAACTTCCAACAGCGCGTAGACTCAAGGTCACACATTCTGCACTACCCACAACTGCCACTAGTAGAAACAGCGCTGATGGAGACAATGGGTTACAAACTCCGACCTTCAGGACAAAACTGCATCGTAGCCGTGCTTTCTTTCGAAGGCTACAACATGGAAGACGCTCTCGTGTTCAACAAAGCCTCAATCGAAAGAGGGTTGGTCCGTTCAACCTTCTACCGAATATACGAAGCCGAATGCCGCCAGTACCTAGGCGGACTGAAAGACAAGTTCACCCTTCCCGAACCCGGAACACGAGGATTCCGAGGAGAGCAATACTATCGGCTGCTCGAACCCGACGGCATCATAGGCCTAGAATCAGAAGTCGCAGGCGGAGACGTTCTCATCGGCCGAATAAGCCCACCCAGATTCCTTGAAGAATACAAGGAATTCGAAGTGAAAGGACCATCAATGCGGGATACATCAGTGGACATGCGCCCCTCGGAAACAGGCATCGTCGACGCAATATTCATAACCCAGTCGGGAGAGGGAAGCAAGCTCGTAAAGGTGAGGGTCCGAGATCAACGCATTCCAGAACTTGGTGATAAGTTCGCATCCAGACATGGACAGAAAGGGGTTATAGGGTTAATCGTTCCGCAAGAAGACATGCCTTTCACCGAAGACGGCCTAGTTCCAGACATAGTAATCAATCCGCATGCAATACCCTCAAGAATGACTATAGGGCAGTTCATCGAATCACTGGCTGGGAAGGTTGCTGCTGCAAGAGGAAAACCAGTGGATGGGACGCCTTTCTCAAACGAGAGGTCAGAAGACCTCAGAAAGGCTCTGGTTCAATTGGGCTTCAGCCACACTGGCGCTGAAGTGTTTTACAACGGCATTACAGGCCAGAAATTCGTTGCGAACATCTACGTCGGAGTCGTGTACTATCAGAAGCTTCACCACATGGTTGCCGACAAAATACACGCCCGCGCGAGGGGGCAAGTGCAGATGCTGACGAGGCAGCCGACTGAAGGAAGAGCCAGAGGTGGAGGCCTCAGGTTCGGCGAAATGGAACGCGACTGCCTGATCGGCCACGGCGCTGCCATGCTTTTGAGGGACAGATTGCTTGAAGAATCAGACAAGTACACCCTTTACATATGCGAAAACTGCGGGCACATAGCCTACTACGACATGAAGCAGAGAAAATACGTGTGCAAACTTTGCGAAGACAAGGCTAAAATCTCGCCGGTAATAGTCTCTTATGCTTTCAAACTGCTATTGCAGGAACTGATGAGTCTCTGCGTCGCACCCAAATTGAAGCTCAAGGAGAAGGCGTAACATGGCAGTGGAAGAAATAATACACAAGGTTGTCGATGGCATTCACTTCGGTTTATTCTCACCGCAAGACGTGCGCAAACTCTCAGTTGTTGAGATTCAAACCCCCGACACTTACGACGAAGATGGCGCTCCAATCACCACAGGGCTAATGGACGGCAGGCTCGGAACACTTGAACCTAGGCAGAGATGCAAGACGTGCGGCAACACGGCCATCCGCTGCCCAGGTCACTTCGGTCACATCGAGCTTGCGGTTCCAATAGTGCATATTGAATTCACAAAGATCATCTACGACCTTCTGAAATCGACCTGCAGAAACTGCGGCCGCATATTATTGCCAGATGAAACCATAAAGAAAGCTCAAGCGAAGATTGACAAGACGCGTGAACTTCTTGGCATGGTTCCAGACGAGGTGTACAAGGCAATTTTGCTGGAAACCAAACGAAAACAGTGTCCTCACTGCGGGGCAATCCAGTACAAGATAATCTTTGAGAAACCAACGAAATTCAGCGAGCAAATCCCAGAAAGCGGCGCTGAGCCCTTAACACCGAGCATGATCCGAGAAAGAATGGAACGCATATCAGACGAGGACTTGGAAATTTTCGGCTTCAACCCGAAAGCCGCTCGACCAGAATGGATGGTCCTGCAAGTCCTGCCAGTCCCACCAGTCTACGTGCGTCCGTCAATCACGTTGGAATCTGGAATCCGCTCAGAGGACGACTTGACTCACAAGCTGGTGGACATACTCCGCATCAATCAGAGAGTGAGAGAAAACATGGACGCTGGCGCTCCCACGCTCATAATTCAAGACCTGTCAGAGCTTCTTCAATACCACGTGACGACATACTTCAACAATGAAGCATCAGGCATACCGCCAGCGAGACACCGCTCTGGAAGAGCCTTGAAAACGCTGTCGCAGAGACTGAAAGGGAAAGAGGGCAGATTCCGAAGCAACCTCTCCGGCAAGAGGGTTGACTTTTCAGCCCGCACAGTGATTTCTCCTGATCCGAACCTTGACATAAACGAGGTCGGCGTTCCACTTGAAATTGCCATGCGCCTATCCGTACCCGAAAAAGTGACAGAGTGGAACCTTGAAGAAATGCGGATGCTGATCAACAACGGGCCTGAAAAATATCCTGGCGCGCTCTACATCATCAGGCCTGACGGCAAGCGTATAAGGCTCGAATTTGTGGTTGATCGAGAGAAGATCGCTGAGGCTGTTGGGCCTGGGTTTATAGTTGAGAGGCATCTTAAGAACGGCGACATAGTCATATTCAACCGTCAGCCTTCACTTCACCGCATGTCAATAATGGCACATCACGTGCGTGTGTTGCCCTACAAGACCTTCCGACTGCACTTGTGCGTGTGCCCACCATACAACGCGGATTTTGACGGCGACGAAATGAACTTGCACGTGCCGCAGAGCGAGGAAGCGCGGACTGAAGCGCTCTTGCTGATGCAGGTCCAGGACCAAATGCTGTCGCCGAGATTCGGAGGCCCGATAATAGGAGCAATCCGTGACTTTATCACAAGTGCATACTTGTTCACGAGGAGATCAACTTACCTGACCAGAAACGAAATCAACCGACTATTGATTGCCGCAAGATACGACGGGCCGTTGCCCGAACCAAAAGTGAAAGAGCCGCAACCTCTGTGGACCGGCAAACAGATTTTCAGCTTGTTCCTGCCGAAGGATATGAACTACGTTTTGAAGGCAAACGTCTGCCAAGGGTGCACCAAGTGCGAGGAAGAGGACTGCAAGTACGACGCGTACGTGGTGGTCAAGAACGGGGAACTCATAAGCGGCGTTATAGACAGGCGTTCAATCGGAGCTGAACAGTCTGAAAGCCTCCTTCACAGAATCATTAAAGACTATGGAACGCAGGCAGGCCGCGAGTTTCTGAACAGGATAACAAGGTTGTTGACGCTTTACATTTCTCAACGCGGCTTCACATATTCTTACGACCAGCTTGTTCTGTCGCCAAAGGCTGAAAACAGAATAGACAAGACAATGGAAAGGGTTCAGAAAAAGATAGATGAACTGATCGAAAGCTACCGCAAGGGCACGCTGGCCAGGCTTCCAGGCCAGACTCTGGAGGAGTCCTTCGAGATTTATGTGATGAACGAGCTTGCCAACGCAAGAGACGAGTCTGGAAAGATAGCGGACGAAGACTTTACTCTGGAAAATGCGGGCATCATTATGACTCGAACGGGCGCCAGAGGATCAAGCCTGAACATAGGCCAGATGAGCGCATGCGTGGGGCAGCAGTCGGTGCGAGGCAAGAGAATACTGCGAGGATATGTCGGTCGAGCGCTGCCGCACTTCAAGCCAGGCGACCCCAGCCCGAAGGCAAGAGGATTCGTGTATTCATCTTATCAGAGTGGACTGGACGTCACCGAGTTCTTCTTCCACGCAATGGGAGGTAGAGAAGGACTAGTTGACACTGCGGTTAGAACACAGCAGAGTGGCTACATGCAGAGAAGGCTCATCAACGCGTTGGAGCACATACGCTTGGAGTACGATGGAACCGTCAGAAACTCAGCAGGAGACATAATCCAATTCCAATACGGCGAGGACGGCGTCGACCCTGCCAAGAGCGATCATGGAAAAGCCGTGAACGTGAGCCGGCTTGTGGATCAAATGGTGATTGCTAAGGAAAAAGGCAGAGCCGCGTCGGCCGAGCACATCAAGAAGTGGCTGAAAGAGGTTGAAGATCAACTCACACCCATGCTTGTTGACGAGCTCAAACAAAGCTTAACCAAGGCTCAACTCAGCACGGCCAGTGTCGAAAAAGCGATCAAGGCGACAGTTGAGCATTACAAGCATGCCCTGATGGAGCCGGGCGAAGCCGTGGGCATCGTTACAGCTCAGTCAATCGGTGAGCCAGGCACACAGATGACTCTCAGGACGTTCCACTACGCTGGTGTGAGAGAGCAAAACGTCACGCTGGGCTTGCCAAGGCTAATAGAGATTGTTGACGCTAGGAGAATTCCGTCCACGCCGATTATGACCATCTACTTGACAGAGGAGCACAGGAAGAGCAGAGAAGCTGCTGTGAAGATTGCACGTACCATATTCTACACAACGGTGGAGAATCTGGCTGAAGCAATTTACGAAGACCCAGTGCATGAGGAAATAATCGTGGAGCTCAACAAGACAATGATGGATGACAGGGAAGTTGCAATGCAAGAGTTGAAGGACAAGCTGCAGATCCAGAATTGCACCATTAAGACGAGAGGCAACAGTGTGCACATAAAACCAAAGAAAGTCGAGCAGCTGAAGAAAATGCTTGACAAGGTGACAGCATTCCACGTCAAAGGTGTGGCTGGCATAAAACGCGTGCTCGTCATGGAAGAACATGGGGAATGGGTCATAAGAACTGATGGGTCAAATCTGCCCAAGGTCTTAGAGGTGCATGGCGTAGACACTTCCCGAACAACCACGAACAACGTTCACGAAATAGCCAAGACTGTGGGCATAGAAGCTGCCCGAAACGCGTTGGAGTACGAGGCCAGAGGGGTTTTAGAGGATCAAGGGCTGGACGTTGACCGCCGTCATGTTATGCTTGTCTCCGATATGATGACTTCGACGGGCGAGGTTCAGCAGATAGGTAGACATGGCATCAGCGGCAAAAAATCAAGTGTCTTGGCTAGAGCCGCGTTCGAGATAACTGTTCCGAACATTGTTGAGGCGGCTGTAAAAGGTGAAAGCGACCCGTTGGAGGGTGTCACCGAAAACGTAATAGTTGGGCAGTCCATACCAATTGGCACGGGATTAGTGGAGTTGTTCATGTCAACGTTTGAACAGGCGAAGCGTGAGAAGAAGTGATTGACGTAGACAAGGCGATTTCGACGGCTGTAAAGACCGGCAAGGTGTCTTTCGGGGCAGACTCAGCTGTGCAGAACGCTCAAGGAGGAAGAGCCAAATTAATAGTTTTGGCGTCAAACTGTCCCAAAAACATGCGTGAAGACGTCGAGTACTACTGCAAGCTCTCAAAGGTTCCATTGATAGTCTACAAGGGTTCGTCATTGGATTTGGCTGCTGTGTGCGGAAAACTTTTCACTGTTTCAGCGTTAAGTATAAGAGAGCCTGGCGACTCTGAGATTCTCAAGTTGATGGAGAGCGCTGAGCCAGAGGAATCCGACGGAGGCAACGAATGACAAGCGGAATCAAATTCACGAGCAACGAGATGCGGTATATAGCTTTGTTTGAAAGCATAACCAGCGCAAACGTGAAAGACTGCATTGTTGATGAGGAGCAGGGACGCGTGCTTTACGTTGTCTCTGAAGGTCAGGTTGGAGTGGCGATTGGAAGG
>Ga0066637_10001017_pt1 | contig 17687 bp, 17 predicted proteins | sample CryGeyCG2014_020_FD_62737 | JGI IMG/M metagenome (GOLD analysis project Ga0066637, IMG submission 62737) | Groundwater microbial communities from aquifer - Crystal Geyser CG08_land_8/20/14_0.20 | ecosystem: Environmental > Aquatic > Deep subsurface > Groundwater | place: USA: Utah: Grand County...
TCCTCGCAGGATTACAAGGTGCTTGCGCCCGTGACCACCCTGGCGCATTATAATATCATCGGTTCATACCAGTCCCTCGACGTCAAGGTGGATACCGGCGACGAGCGCGGCTTTGACGAGGCTCAGCGCAAGATAAGGAACTTCCTCAAGATACGCTTCGGGGACGACGAATACTTCGTTCTGGAGAACCAGCTGGAGCTCATCAAGGAGCGCATAGGGGACAGCATAAAATCCTCGCTGGTCACCATCTCCCTGGGGATGCTCGCCTTCCTGGCCGGCGGTATAGGAATAATGAACGTGACCCTGGCCACCGTCTTCGCGCGCACCAGGGAGATAGGCATACGGCGCGCCATAGGGGCCGGCCGCGGCGATATCATGCTGCAGTTCATAGTGGAAGCCGTTATGCTGGGGCTGATAGGCGGCGTGCTGGGCTCGGCCGTCGGTTATTTATGGGGGATACCGGTCAAGGTGATGATAGGCATGGACCCCAGCCACATAAAACCGTGGATGCCCCTGGTCTCGGTCTTTATCGCGGTGCTGACGGCTTTCGTATTCGCCATTTATCCCGCCTGGGTGGCGGCGGGCCTGAAACCGGCCGACGCCTTAAGGGCTGAGTAAACCTTTAGTCCGTTATGAAATGAAGGCGGCCGGGACAGGCCCGGCCGCCTTCGCTCCTGCTTCCCTGGCCGTCAGGTTTCAACTTCGAACTCTTCCTTGCCCGCGCCGCAAACCGGGCATACCCAGGCCTCCGGCAGCTTGTCGAAGGCGGTTCCCGGAGGAACATTATTGTCGGGGTCGCCCACCGCGGGGTCATACACATAACCGCAGAGCTTGCATACGTATTTTTTCATCCGTTTCTCCTTAAGCTTTCCAGAGCCCGTGCAGGTTGCAGTATTCGCGGGCCTCTAGCGTCCTGGGCTCGAAGCATAGACAGAACGTCGCTTCCGGCGCGGCGCCCGGTTTCAGGTACTGCCTGAAGAGCTTCCCGTCCGCCACAAGTTCTATCCACTCTATGAAGTGTTTCTCTTCCATGGGGTGCGGTACGGAGCCCACTTTTACCTTAATCCCCTTATCGGTCTTCTCTATTACCGGCACATGCTTTTCCTTCGCCCCGTCGGTGGTGTTCTCGAAGAGCTGCCGCATATCTGCGCCGCAGCAGGCCAGTGCTCCGGGGCCCCCGTGCAGCACTTCCACTATATTGCCGCAGGCATCGCATTTGTAAACTTCCCTTTTTTCAGCCATTGTTTTTCTCCCTGCCCCCGCTGCATATCAGATCAGCGCTTTCAGCGCGGTTAGAACCTCGTTGTAATCGGGTTCCTTGGCCACTTCGGGGACCAGCTGGACGTATTTTACCAGGCCGTCCCTGTCCACTATGAAGACCGCGCGGGCCAGCAGGCGCAGTTCTTTTATGAGCACACCCCAGCTTTTGCCGAAATCGGCTTTCTGGTAGTCGGAAAAGGTCCGCAGGGCCTTCACGCCGGCAGCCCCGCACCAGCGCTTCTGCGCGAAAGGCAGGTCCATGCTGATGGTAAGCATGCCTATGTCGGGGCCCAGGGCTTCGGCTTCCGTGTTGAAGCGGCGGGTCTGCAGGCCGCAGACCGGTGTGTCCAGGGAAGGCACCGAGTTTATCACCGTCACCTTGCCTTTGTAGCTGCGGGAGAACTTCATGGGCAGCATATCGTTGTCGGTTACCTTGAAATCGGGGGCCGGCATCCCTACCTTTATCTCCTCTCCAACCAGCGTCATCGGCCTGCCCTGCATGGTTACGGTGCGCTTGACTATTCCCTTAACCGTTTCTTCGTTAGTATTATTCTCGTCCATATATCCGCCTTTTGTCCGCGTTACCAGTTTTCGGAGAGCAGTTCGAAATAAGCCGCGGGATGCGCGCAGGCCGGGCAGACATCCGGGGCGGAGTCCCCTTCGTGGTTGTAGCCGCAGTTGAGGCAGCGCCATACCACTTTTTTATCTTTCTTGAAAACCTTTCCTTCCTGCAGGTTCTTGAGAAAGCCGCGGTAGCGGCTCTCATGGTATTTTTCCGCCACGGAAACGGCTTCAAAAACCTTTGCCACCGCTTCGAAACCTTCTTCCCGCGCTATTTTAGCGAATTCGGGGTACATTGAGCCCCATTCATGGTTTTCGCCTTCGGCGGAGGCTTTAAGATTGGCCTTGGTGTCGCCTATTGTTCCGGCCGGGAAAGCGGCGGTAATCGCGATATCCCCGCCTTCGAGGAACTTGAAGAAACGTTTGGCATGCTCCTTCTCCTGGTTTGCGGTCTCTTCGAAGGCCAGGCTTATCTGCATATAGCCTTCCTTCTTCGCCGCGCCGGCGAAATAATTGTAGCGGTTGCGCGCCTGTGATTCTCCCGCGAAAGAGAGAAGCAGGTTCTTTTCCGTTTTCGAGCCTTTCATTTGCATGTGGTTCTCCTTAATTGTCCCGACCTTAGAATTCTATGAAAAATCGCCCCCGCGCGCCACGTTTTTCATGTTATTGCCGCGTATGCCGGCGCGGGTCAGGGCGAAATCGTATTTGACCGGGTCGGAGGGGGAGAGCTTCCTGAAGAAGGTGGTTATTTCCGCGGCCGTCCTCATGGAAGTGTCCTTGCGCTGCGTCATGCCGAGGCTCATGGCGACCCGGCGCATATGGGTGTCCAGCGGTATTATCAGCTTTGAGGGGGAGATGCCTTTCCAGACTCCGGGGTCAACGGCGTCGCTGCGCACCATCCAGCGCAGGTAGAGGTTCATGCGCTTGAAAGAGCTCTTCAGCGCCGTGCAGGGGGTGAGCGAAGGGGCGCAGCCCGCCGAGTTGAAGGCGTCTATAAAATTGTAGAGGGCGGCTTCCACGGTTGTATCCGCGGTGTCGGAGCCTTTAAGGAAAAGAGCCTCTAATGAGCCGTACTTCTCAAGCGCCCGTTTGATATTGTGCAGGAAAAGCGCCATTTCCGAGGCGGGCGTAAAGCGGTGTCTGAACCCGAGCATGGCCTTGTTGATGGCGCCGGGCGCGGAACTTTTCAGCCAGGCGGACGGGGAGGGCCCCATCGGGGAAAGGACTTTTTCCACGCTCCTGAGTATCTGCGTCACATTGCCGTAAGCCAGGCAGGCGGCAATGATGCCCGCCGTTTCCCTGTCAGCGCGAGCCTTGTAGCGCCATACGAACTCCAGCGGGTCCGGGTGTATGAACTCCGGCCGGTTCATCTCCCGGTATATCTTTTCGAAATATTCCCTGTCGGGTTCCATATGCGCGCCCAGCCGGCCTTCGGGTGAAGGCCGGCTGGCGTGGCCCTATTATGCGGCCCTGGCGCCAAGTATGGCTTCCAGGTCTGCGGCCGGGGTGGTCACCGGCATTATGTTGAACTTTTCTATCAGCACCTTCAGCACTGCGGGAGTGACGAAGGCGGGCAGCGTGGGACCCAGGCGTATGTTCTTTACGCCCAGGGACAGCAGCGTCAGCAGGATGCAGACCGCCTTCTGCTCGTACCAGCTCAGGATCATTGACAGGGGGAGTTCGTTGACGCCCACGTTGAAGGCCTTGGACAGCGCCAGCGCCACCTGTATGGCGGAGTAGGCGTCGTTGCACTGGCCCATATCCAGCAGGCGCGGTATGCCGCCTATGTCGCCGAATTCCAGTTTATTGAAGCGGAACTTGCCGCAGGCCAGCGTCAGGATCACGGTGTCCTTCGGCGTCTTCTCGGCTAATTCAGTGTAATAGTTGCGGCCGGGCTTGGCGCCGTCGCAGCCGCCGATGAGGAAGAAGTGCTTTATTTGCCCGGCCTTAACCGCATCTATCACCTTGCCGGCCACGCCCATCACTGTGTTGTGGCCGAAGCCCACCAGGATGGTTTTCGGGCCGCCGTCACGTTCGAAGCCGGGAGCTTTGAGCGCGGCTTCCACGGCCGGGCCGAAGTTGCCGTTCGAGAGGTGCGCCACACCGGGCCACTCTACCAGTCCGGTGGTGAAGATGCGGTCTTTGTAGCCGTCCAGAGGTTTCTGTATGCAGTTGGTGGTCATCACTACGGAACCCGGGAAGGCGTTGAATTCCTTCTGCTGGTCCTGCCAGGCTCCGCCGTAGTTGCCGGCCAGGTGCTTGTACTTCTTCAGCCCTGGATAGCCGTGCGCGGGCAGCATTTCCCCGTGGGTATAGACATTCACGTCTTTCCCGTCGGTCTGCTTCAGGATATTCTCCAGGTCTTTAAGGTCGTGGCCGGAAACCAGCAGGGCCTTGCCCTTTACGGGGTTAATACGCACGGGAGTGGGTACCGGGTGGCCGTAGGCTTCCGTGTTGGCTTTGTCCAGCAGCTCCATAACGCGCAGGTTAACTTCGCCGCATTTCATATTGTAGCCGACAAGTTCGTCCACGGTGGGGTCGGTCTTTGTAAGGAAATCCAGCGCTTCGTGCATGAAGGCATAGACTTTCTCGTCCTCAACTCCCAGTATCCGCGCGTGATCCGCGTAGGCTGCCATGCCTTTCAGGCCATAGGTCAGCAGTTCCTGCAGGCCGGCGGCATCGTCGCCCAAGGCGTTCTTGCGGACGGCTATGCCTTTTTCGCCGGCCTCGGCGAGAAGGGCGGCGTGACCGGCGGGGGGGACCCAGGCGGCGGGGCCGGCAAGCGTTTCAGCGGTTCCGGCAAGCGCGCGGGCCGTCTCCTTTATGAGCTGGCCTTTCCTTATCAGCTGCCCGATCTTCCCGGCGTCGAAATTCACGTTGGTGACCGTAGTGAACAGCGCCTCGGTTACGAAGACGTCTATGTCGCGGTCGCGCCTGCCTGCCTTGGCGGCGCGGTGCGCGTACATGCTTATCCCCTTGGCCTGCCAGAGCAGCAGGTCCTGCATCTTCGCCGTTTCCGGGTCCTTCCCGCAGACTCCCCGGACCGTGCAGCCCGTCCCTTTCGCCGTCTGCTCGCACTGGTAACAGAACATATCGTTCTCCATATTTATAAGCTCCTTAATTTAAGTGTCATCTGCCAAGTCTGGAAATCCCGGTATTCAATATTTTTTCAAAACGCCTGTTGGTCTCCTTCAGGAAATCGCTGAAAACGCAGGTCGTGTAGCCGCAGACCTTATGTTTGAGCAGGCAGGTCCTTACGGAGGGCGGACCGTCTATCGCGCTTATGAAATCCCTTACCCTGGCCTTCCGGCCCGCGGGGGACAGCATGAAGCCGCCTTTCGGGCCGCGCTCCGGCTTCAGCAGCCCCGCCTTCGTCAGCTGCTGCAGGACCTTTGAAAGGTGGTTGTAGGAAATGTTCAGTCTTGCGGCTATTTCCGCGGCGGTGTCCGGCGGGCCGTCTTTATCCGTGCCGTGCGCGCGGGCCAGGTAGTCGGCTGTGTGCAGCGCTATTACGGCCGCGTCGGAGATCCTCAGTAAGGTCTGCATCGGTTCGCCATCCTTTTGGTAATCTGGTATTAGTATACCAATATACTGCGCGGCTGTCAAGGGCGGGGACCCGCTTCTTTTATCCGGGGTGGCGTTCGCCGGTTCAGGCGCGGAATTCCGGGAGGTAGATGCTGAACAGGGCTCCGCCCCCGGGCTTGTTGGAGGCGAAGACATAGCCGCGGGCCTGCGCCACGGCGCCGTACACGGTGGAAAGGCCGAGGCCCGTGCCCTTGCCTTTGGGCTTGGTGGTGAAGAAAGGTTCAAAGATCTTCGGCAGCGTGCCGGCCGGTATTCCCGGGCCGGAGTCGGAGATCTCCAGCAGCGCATAGCGGGTCCGCGGCATAGAGGAGGGGAGGCCGTCGGGACCTGAATTCCGGGTGGCTATGGTGATGGAGCCCGAGCCGGACATGGCGTCCTTGGCGTTGATCGCTATGTTCATGACCGCCTGCTTGAGCTGTTCGGGGTCCGCCTTCACGCTGGGCAGGTCGGCCGCCAGGTCGTATTTTACTTTAACCATTTTTCCCAGCAGCCCTTCCAGCAGCACTCCCACTTCCTTCACCGGCGTGTTGAGGTTAAGCGTAACGGGCGCCGAATCCTGCTTGCGGGTGAAGGCCATGAGTTGTTTGATCAGGGTCGCGTGCTCTTTGGAGGAACGCAGTATCTCGCCGGTGAGCTTGGCGCCCACGGTTCCCGCGGGGATATCCTCGGATATCAGCTCCATGGAGCCGATAATAACGGTGAGCAGGTTATTGAAATCGTGCGCTATCTGCCCGGCCAGCAGGCCGAGGGATTCCATCTTCTGATTCTGGTTAAGCTGGGCTTCCAGTTCCACTTCCTTTGTTATGTCGTGGCGCATGGTCAGAAAATATTTTATAACGCCTTTGTCGTCCTTGATCGGGCAGATGCGGATCTCCTCGTTGTAGAGCGAGCCGTCCTTCCTGCGGTTGACAACCCTGCCGGTCCAGCGTTTGCCCGCCTTTATGGTTTTCCACATCTCGGCGTAAAACTCCGCGGGATGTTCCCCGCTCTTGAGTATGTTGGGCTTTTGCTTCAGAAGTTCGTCGCTGGAATAACCGGTCAGTTTCTCAAAGGCGGGGTTTACGTAAAGGATTATGCCTTCCGGGTCGGTCAGGAAAAAACTTTCCTGGATCTGTTCTATGGATTCCAGCAGCATGTTGCAGATTCCCGGCGTAATTTCCATGACTGCTATTGTACAAAATAGGGCCGCCGCCGCAGGCGGTCAGTTCACCGGGGAATTTGTGCGGGCGGTTTTAAATTCATAGAATTACCGGAACGGCTTAAACTCTCGGACAAGAGGTGCGTATGCTTAAAGCGGCCATCGTCATGGGGAGCGATTCGGACCTGGGAGTACTGTCTGCGGCCGCCAAAACCCTCGAGCTGTTCTCGGTTCCCTTCACAATAAAAATACTTTCCGCGCACCGCACAACGGACGCCGCGCTTTCTTTCGCCGCCTCGGCTGAAAAGAACGGCTTCGGGGTGATAATCGCCGGTGCCGGCGGGGCCGCGCATCTGCCCGGCGTGCTGGCCGCCGCCACAACGCTGCCGGTGATAGGCGTGCCGGTGAACGCTACCCCGCTTAACGGCATGGACGCCCTGCTGTCCATTGTGCAGATGCCGGCGGGTATCCCGGTGGCCACGGTGGGCGTTAATAGCGCGAAGAATGCCGCGCTGCTGGCGGTGCAGATGCTCTCCCTGGCGCAGGAGCCGCTCAGGGCCAAGCTGAAGGAATACCGCGAGAAGCTGAAACAAGAAGTTCTAGCCAAGACGGATAAACTTGAAAAACTCGGGTATGAGAAGTATCTGGAAGAGATGAAATGACCAAAGTATAGCCCGCATCAAAAGGAGACGCGCATGGCCCAACTGAAGTTGATACATAAGGGTAAAGTCAGGGATCTGTACGCGGCGGGGGAGAAGTATCTTCTTATAGTTTCATCCGACAGGATATCGGCTTTCGATTTTATACTGCCCACACCCATAACCGGCAAGGGCGCCATCCTCAATAAGATCAGTTCCTTCTGGTTCTCCAGGACGGGGCACATAATAAAAAATCACCTGGCGGCCGCAGAAACAGCGGATATAAAAGCAGGGCTTTCCGGGTATGATACTTCCGGCCTCGACTGGGCCTCCCTGGACGGCAGGGCGGTGCTGGCCCACCGGACCAGGCGGATTGATTTCGAGTGCATAGTGCGCGGCTATATCACCGGCTCCGGCTGGAAGGAATATCTCAAGCAGGGCAGTGTCTGCGGCATAAAGCTGCCCCCGGGGCTTAAGCAAGCGCAGGAACTCCCGGAACCGGTCTTTACCCCCACCAGCAAGGCCGACCAGGGCCACGATGAGAACGTTACCTTCGGGGAGATGGCCGCCGCGCTGCCCCCGGGTCTGGCTGAGCGGATAAAGGAAAAGAGTCTTGCCCTTTACGGTTTCGCCGCGGAGTACCTGAAGCGGCGCGGCATCCTGCTGGCCGACACCAAGTTCGAATTCGGTCTGCTGGACGGTGAACTGCTGCTGATAGACGAGGCGCTGACGCCGGATTCTTCCCGTTTCTGGGATGCGGCGCGCTACAAGGCGGGGACCAGCCCGGAAAGCTACGACAAGCAGTATGTCCGCGACTGGCTGGAGGGGAGCGGCTGGGACAAGAAGTCACCGCCGCCCGAGCTGCCCGCCGAGGTCGTGCGTGGCGCCATTAACAAATACGAGGAAGCTCTGAAGAAGATAACGGCAGAGTGAGTAATGATAATCGAGATCTGGACCAAAAAAAAGTATTCCGCCAATGAAGAGACAGCGTTCCTGGGCAGGCTGGGCCGCGCTGGTCTTAAGGCGGGGGCGGCCCGGCTTTCACGGCTGTACCGGGTGGACTCGGCCCTCGGCCGCGCCGAGGTTGAAAAGCTCGCTTCAGGCCTGCTCGCCGATCCCATAACCGAGAATTATTCGCTGGTGCCGGGTAAGACCGGGTTCGGAGGCGGCTGGCGCGTGGAGGTCTGGCTGAAGGATTCGGTGACGGATGTCGTCGGGGAAAGCGTTAAGGAAGCCATTACGGGCGTGCTCGGCAAAGATCCAGGCGCCGTCAGGTTCGGGCACGCGTATTATGTGGCCTGCGATTCGGCAGTTAAGCTCAAGCACGCGGTCTCGAAGACACTTGTCAACGAAATAGTGAACAAATTCGGGATTGAAAAAATATAAACCTATGTCTCCAACGCTTTTGAACTTCACCGGCCTGGGCGAAAAAGAGCTTGCGGAACTGGACGCGGCCTGCGGCTGGTCGCTGAACATCCCCGAGCTGAAAGAAGTGCAGCGCTATTTCAAAAAGGCGGGGAGGCAGCCTGCCCGCGGCGAGCTGGAGACCATCGCCCAGACGTGGTCCGAGCACTGCAAGCACAAAACCTTCTCCGGCCCTGTATCGTTCCTCAACGGAAAAAAAACAAGGAAATACAGGAACCTCTTCAAGGAAACGATAGTAAAAGCCACCAGGACCCTTAATAAAAAATGGTGCCTGTCCGTGTTCACGGACAATGCCGGCATAGTGGAGTTCGGCAGCGGCGGCAAATGGGGCCTGGCCTTCAAGGCGGAGACCCATAACCATCCCTGCGCCGTGGAGCCCTACGGAGGCGCCGAGACCGGTGTGGGCGGCGTGATTCGCGATATCCTGGGCGTGGGCCTGGGCGCCAAGCCCGTGCTCAATACCGATAATTTCTGTTTCGGGCGCCTGGACGATAAAAGAGAGCTGCCCAGGAATTCCCATCCGCCGGAACGCATCATGCGAGGCGTGGTGGAGGGCGTGCGCGACTACGGCAACAGGATAGGCATCCCCACGGCTTCCGGCGGCATCTATTTCGACGACGGCTACCTGCTCAACCCGCTGGTCTATGTGGGCTGCGCCGGGCTGATCCCGACGGATAAGATAGAGAAAAAAGTGCACCCCGGTGACCGGATAGTCTCCATAGGCGGCCGCACCGGGCGCGACGGTATACACGGCGCCACCTTCTCCTCGGCCAATATAGACGAGGAGACCTCCGCCTCCGCGGTGCAGATAGGCCATGCCGTAAACGAGAAGAAGGCGCTGGACGCGCTGATGCGCGCGCGCGACCAGGGCCTGTATAACGCCGTCACGGACTGCGGCGCGGGCGGTTTTTCGTCGGCCATTGGGGAACTCGGATCGAAAACAGGTGCGCGGGTGCGCCTGGAGCGGGCGCTGCTCAAGGATACCCGCATAGAACCGTGGGAGATCTGGGTCTCGGAGTCGCAGGAGCGGATGATACTCTCCGTGCCTAAGGCCAAACTGAAGCGGCTTGAGGCCGTTCTGAAATCCGAGAGCTGCGAGTACTGCGTGCTGGGCGAGTTCCCCGGAGACGGCAGGCTCGTGGTCACGCACGGGAAGGAAAAGGTCGTGGACCTGCCCATGTCCTTCCTGCACGGCGGCGTGCCTAATTTTGAAAAGCCGGCCGTCCGCCGTAAGGTAAGGATCTCCTCCGGGCCGCCCGCCGCGCATGCCGGATACGGCCTGATACTTAAGGAACTGCTCGCCCATCCCAATGTCTGTTCGCGCCACTCCGTTATAACGCAGTACGACCACGAAGTGCAGGGCGGCACCGCCATAAAACCGCTGCAGGGCCGGTACGGGGACGGCCCCGGCGACGCCACGGTTATCTGCCCCCGGGCGGCCACGCTGGACCAGGACGACTATGCCGGCTTCGCCGTTACTCACGGCTTCGGCCCGGGCGTGGGAAAGATAGACCCCTACCAGATGGCCCTCCATTCCGTGGACGAGGCCGTCCGCAACCTCCTCTGCGTAGGCGCGGAAGTATCGCGCACGGCCATCCTGGACAATTTCTGCGCGGCCAGTCCGCGCGACCCCGAAGTGATGGGCGACCTGGTGCTGGCGGCCGAGGGCTGCCACGACGCGGCCATGGCTTACGGCGCGCCGTTCATCTCCGGCAAAGACAGCTTCTATAACCAGGCTAAAGACGCCGACGGCAGGGAGTACCCCATCCCCATCTCCCTGCTTATCTCCGCCACGGCCCCGGTGCCGGATGTGCGAAAAGCCCTGACGATGAATTTCAAGGAGCCCGGCAACGCGCTGTACCTGGCCGGGCTGTCCCGGCGGGGAATGGGCGGTTCCGTATATAACGACATGTCCTTTTCCGGCAATAACCTTGTGAGCCCGCTGGATATGAAGGCCGCTGTAAAACTTTACGCCGCGCTCCTGAAGGCCATGCGGGCCGGCTGCGTGGCCGCCGCGCACGACGTTTCCCAGGGCGGCCTGGGGGTCACGCTGGCCGAAATGGCCTTTGCCGGCGGCTTCGGCGCCAGGCTTGACCTGGCCGGCGCCGCCGCGGAAAAAGGACTGACCCGGCTTGAACTGCTTTTCGGGGAAAGCCCCGCCCGGCTCGTGCTCGAGGTGATAAAAGAGAAGGAAACTGAATTTCTCCGTCTGGTAAAAGGGCTGCCCGTGACAGAGATCGGTTATGTCTCCGAGGACCCCGTCCTGGACGCGGCCTTCGGCCCCGAGCGGCTTTTTTGCGAAGACATAAACGCGCTGAAAGACCGCTGGAAGAGAGAGCTGTTATGAAAAAACCGAAAGCGATGATCCTGCGCGGTACCGCCACTAATTGCGATATCGAGACCTTCAACTCCTTTAAATACGTCGGGGCGGCGCCGGAACTGGTGCATATCAACCAACTGCTGGCCGGAGAGCGCAGGGTGCTGGACTACGACATAATGGCTTTTCCTGGCGGCTTTTCCTACGGTGACGACATCTCCGCCGGCAAGATTTACGCCGTGAAGATGCGCGCCCTGGCGGCCGATTTTGAGGCCTTCGTGAGGGACAAGCGGCCCGTCATCGGCATCTGCAATGGTTTCCAGATACTTGTGAAGACCGGCCTGCTGCCGGAGAACAAGGCCAATGCTCAGGTCTCCACTCTCTATACCAATGACTGCGGCCATTTTCTGGCTAAATGGGTGAAGGTGAAGATAAACAAGAAGAGCCCCTGCATTTTCACGAAGGGGCTGCCCGACGAGATAGACCTGCCTATCGCGCACGGCGAGGGGAAGTTCATCGTGGAGGACGCGAAGGTCATGCGCTCGCTGATAAAACGCGACCTGCACGCCATGACCTATTCGGATAACCCCAACGGCTCCATGCTGGACATCGCGGGGATAACGAACCCGGCCGGCACCTGCTTTGGCCTGATGCCGCACCCGGAGCGCAACTTCTTCGCCTGGCAGAACCCGGACAGGCCGGCGGCCGCCCGCGAGGCTTTAGCGGCGGGCTGCCAGTTCTTCAGGAACGCGGTAGAGTACGCGGTATAAGGGAAAGCCCTAAGGAAATATTATGTGCGGAATCTTCGGGGTGACCGACTGTAAGGATGCTTCAAAACTGGCCTATGTGGGGCTTTTTACACTGCAGCACCGCGGGCAGGAATCGGCCGGGATAGTCTCCGACCACGACGGGAAGCTGAAGCCGTACGCCGATATGGGCCTGGTGAGCGAGATCTTCACTAATGAGGTGCTGGACGAACTTAAAGGCCGCAGCGCTATAGGCCATATCCGCTATTCCACAAAGGGTTCCAGCCATCTTAAGAACGCGCAGCCGCTGGTGCTGGACTCCTGCCTGGGCCAGGTGGCGGTGGCGCATAACGGCAATATCACCAACGCCGACCGCCTTAAAAGCGAACTGCAGCGCGGCGGGTCCATCTTCCAGTCCACCAGCGATACCGAGGTGATCCTGCACCTGGCCGCGAAGTACCGCGGCAGGAACCTGGAGGATACGCTGGCAAAGAACCTGCCCAGGCTTTCCGGCGCATACGCCTTTCTTTTTATGGCTCCCGGCAAGGTCATAGGCGCCCGCGATCCGCATGGCTACAGGCCGCTGGTGCTGGGTAAAAAAGGGAAGTCCTTTATACTCGCGTCCGAGACCTGTGCTATAGACGTGGCAGGCGGCCGCGCCCTGTGCGAGGTGGAACCCGGTGAGATGGTGGTGCTGGAGAAAGGAAAGGTTTCTTTCAGGCGCTTCGCGCCGGCGCGGAAATTCACCCGCTGCGTCTTCGAGCAGGTCTATTTTGCCAGGCCGGATTCCGAGGTGGCGGGCCGCTCCGTGCAGACCGCCCGCTATGAGATAGGCGCGCAGCTGGCTAAGGAGCTCAAACACGTAAAGGCCGACATAGTCTCCGGGGTACCGGATTCCGGCACCATCTATGCGCTTGGTTTCTCCAAGGAATCCTGGATACCGTACCAGACCGTGTTCATGCGCAACCATTATACGGGCCGTTCCTTTATACAGCCGGACCAGCGCCTGCGGGAATTCATCGCGCACCTGAAGCTGGCCCCGATAAGGGACGTGATAAAGGGCAAGACGATAATACTGGTGGACGACTCGCTGGTGAGGGGAACCACTTCGCGCGAGATAGTGAAAAGTCTCCGGCGCTCCGGAGCGAAAAAGATAATAATGGCCATTGCTTCTCCGCCCATAATCTCCCCGTGCTATTTCGGGATAGACACCCCGGATAAGAGCGAGCTTATCGCCGATAAAATGAGCCTGGACAGGATAAGGCGGTTCATCGGCGCGGATGAACTGCATTACCTGAGCCTGGAAAGCCTGGTCGCCGCCTGCGGCGACCGCCGGGACAGGAATTTCTGCGTTTCCTGCTTTACGGGCAGATACATGGAGGCATTGTGAACGTATTGCTGATCGGTTCCGGCGGGCGCGAGCATGCGCTTGCCTGGAAATTAGCGCAAAGCCCGGAGCTCGGGCAGCTTTATGCTGTTCCCGGTTCGGCGGCCATCTCGGAGCTGGCCGGCTGTCCCGGTTTGGAACAGGACGATTTCGACGGGATATGCGCCTTCTGCGCCCAGAAGGACATCGGCCTGGTGGTAGTGGGCCCGGAGGCGCCGCTGGCCAAAGGGCTGGCGGACCGGCTTACCGCTGGGAACATCAAGGTGTTCGGTCCGTCGCAGAGGGGGGCCATGCTCGAGGCCTCCAAGCAGTTCGCCAAAGAGTTCATGAACAAGCATTCCATTCCCACGGCCGCCTTTACCGTGCTTTATTCCGCGGAGTTCGCGCGCGAGAAGATAAAGGCCAATAAAAAATATCCCGTGGTGATAAAAGCCGACGGGCTGGCCGCCGGCAAAGGAGTGCGCATCTGCCGGGACGAGGCCGAGGCGCTCGCCGCCGTTTCCGATTTCATGGTGGACAGGATCTTCGGCTTCTCGGGTTCCAAGGTGGTACTGGAGGAATTCCTGACCGGCAGGGAGGCCTCGGTGATGGCCCTTGTAGACGGGCATGATTTCCTGATGCTGCCGGTCTCGCGCGACCATAAGCGCCTGCTGGACGCGGACGCCGGGCCCAATACGGGCGGGATGGGCGCGGTCTGCCCGGTGGCGGTCTCCGCCGCTGACATGGAAACGATAAAAAAAGAAGTCCTGCAGCGTTTCGTGAACGGCGCGAAAAAGAGCCGGATCCCTTTCCGCGGAGTTATCTATGCCGGGATAATGTTCACCGCTGAGGGACTGAAGGTGCTGGAATTCAATGTGCGCTTCGGCGACCCGGAGACGCAGGCAATCATGCCGCTGCTTAAGAGCGACCTGCTGCCGCTGCTGCATGCCTGCGCCTGCGGCGAGCTGGCCGGCAAGACGCTGGAACTTTATGACGGCGCCTGCGTCAGCCTGGTGCTGGCTTCGGCGGGCTACCCGGAGAACCCGGAAAAAGGGAAGGCTATCACCGGGCTGGAGGCGGTGCCGGGCGATGTCACGGTCTTCCATGCCGGCACGGTCCTGCGGGACGGCGCTTATGTTTCTAACGGCGGGCGCGTGCTTACCGTCACCGCCCTGGCCCCCGACCCGGCAAGGGCCCGCGCCCGGGTTTATGAGGCGGCTAAAAAGATAAGTTTCGAAGGGATGCAGTACAGGAAGGACATAGGAGTTTAGTCCGGGTTTTCCACAAGTTCCAGGCGAGCGCTCCGTGCCGCCCGCAGGGAAATCTTTATAGCACGTGCGGTTGTCCTGAGCGCCAACGATCCATACACGGGGAAAAATATGACCACATATAAGAAAAGCGGGGTGGATGTTAAGCTGGCGGACAGGTTCACAGAATTTATTCAAAAAAGATCCAGGGCCATAGGCGGATTCGCGGGGCTGTTGCCCATCGAGGAGACCGGCGGCAAGTACAGTATCGTGGCTTCCACCGACGGGGTGGGCACCAAGCTGAAGCTGGCTTTCCTGCTGGACCGGCACCACACCATAGGCATCGACCTGGTGGCTATGTGCGTCAACGACCTCCTCTGCTGCGGGGCCCGCCCCATGCTGTTCCTGGACTACTACGCTACCGGCAGGCTGGACCTGGCGCGGTCGAAGAAGATCATCAACGGCATACTGGAAGGCTGCCGGCAGGGAGAGTCCCTCCTGCTGGGCGGGGAGACCGCCGAGATGCCCGGCTTCTACCGGCCCGGCGAATACGACCTGGCCGGCTTCTCAGTGGGTATAGTGAAAAACTCCGAAATCCTCGACGGCAAAAAGGTCCGCCCTGGCGACGCCCTTATCGGCCTGCCTTCCACCGGCTTCCACTCCAACGGCTTCTCCCTGATACGGAAGGTCCTTGACGATAAAAAGCTCCTTAAAAAATATGCCGCCCGCCTGCTCACGCCCACTAAAATATACGTTAAAGACATAAAAAAGCTGCGCGCCGCGCTTCGCGGACAAAAACAGGACTTGCTGGCACTGGCCCATATTACGGGCGCCGGTATCCCCGGCAACCTCCCCCGTGTGCTCCCCCGGCACCTGGGCGCCGTAGTCTACAAGGATGCCTGGAAAACTCCCGCCATAATGCGCGAGATCCAGAAGCTCGGCGATATACCCGAACCCGACATGTGGGACTCGTTCAATATGGGTCTGGGCATGATAATAGTTGTGCGCAAAACTGCCGGGAAAACGGTCCTTAAAACATTGAAAGGTTCCATGCTGATAGGCGAAGTGATAAAAGGAAAGAACGAAGTTGTTTTGAGATAGGGGGACAGTATACTTAATTAAGGAGCGCCATGAAAAATATCGTCGTATTCGCGTCAGGCGGCGGCACCAACCTGCAAGCCCTCATCGACGCCGTCAAAGACGGCCGCATCAACGCAAAAATAAGCCTGGTGCTCTCCAGCAAGAAAGACGCCGGCTCCCTGGAGCGCGCCCGCGCCGCCGGCATCCCCTGCGAAACCGCCTGCCCCAAAGACTTCGCCCCCGAAAAATACGACGAACACCTGGCCTCGCTCTGCCGCAGCCGCCAGGCCGACCTCATCTGCCTGGCCGGCTTCATGCTCAAGCTCGGCCCTAAAATGCTCGCCGATTACCGCAACCGCATAATAAACATACACCCCGCCCTGCTGCCTGCCTTCGGCGGAAAGGGCTGCTACGGCATGAAAGTGCATGAAGCCGTTATAGCAGCCGGCGTGAAGCTGAGCGGCGCCACCGCCCATTTCGTGGACGAGAATTATGACCGCGGCCCAATTATACTCCAGCAGGCCGTACCCGTGCTGGAAGGCGACACCGCCGCCGCGCTGGCTGCGCGCGTGCTGAGCGCCGAGCATTCGGTCTATATTTGCGCCGCCGCCCTGTTCTGCGCCGGCAGGCTGGGTATAGAGAACGGCAAGGTGAAGCTCTCCGGCCCCCTGCCGGAAACCGGCAGGGTGCGGCGCGCCCTCATCTCGGTCTCAGACAAATCAGGCGCGGCGGAGTTCGCCAAAGGCCTGGCCGCGCAGGGCGTGGAAATAGTATCCACTTCGGGCACTTTCAAACTCCTCAAGGAAAGCGGCGTGCCCGTGCGCGCGCTGGAGACCCTCACCGGCTTCCCCGAAATGCTGGACGGCCGCGTAAAGACCCTGCATCCTGCCGTGCACGGCGGCATCCTTTATCGCCGCGACGATCCGCAGCACGCCGACGCGGTCTTTCGTTTCGGCATTGAGCCGATTGATCTGGTGGCCGTAAATCTTTATCCCTTCGAAGAGACCGCTAAAAAGGCCGCGTCCTGGTCGGAAGAGCTGATCGAGAATATAGACATTGGCGGGGTGGCCCTGCTGCGCGCCGCTGCCAAGAATTACGGCTCGGTCGCCGTTCTGACCTCCCCGGCCGATTACGGGCCGGTGCTGGAATCTATGCGCGCCAACGGCGGCGCTGTGTCCGCGGAGCTCAAAAAAGAGCTGGCCGTAAGGGCCTTCGCCCGCACCGCGGCCTACGACGGGGCTATCAGCGGGGCGCTCTCCTCCCCGGAGCCCGGGCGCTTTCCTTCCAAACTGGAGATCGTGCTCGATAAGGTGCAGCAGCTCCGCTACGGAGAGAATCCGCATCAACCTTGCGCGCTCTATTCGCGAAAAGGGGGGCTTCCTTTCGCACAGCTGCAGGGCAAGGAGCTTTCCTTTAATAATATCCTGGACGCGTACGGCACCTGGCAGACCGTGCAGGAATTCGCGAAGCCCGCCGCCGTTATCTTTAAGCATATCACGCCGTGCGGCCTGGGCACCGGCGCGGACATAGCCGAGGCATTCGAGCGAGCCTGGAGCACCGACCCGCTTTCGGCCTTCGGCGGCATCATTGCCGTTAACCGCAGGCTCGACGGGCGCATAGCTGAATTCCTGGCGAAAAGGTTCATTGAGGTTATCTGCGCACCGGATTACGACGCTCGGGCGCTGGAGGTATTCGCTAAGAAAAAGAACCTGCGCCTGCTGAAGTGGGGGGCTTTCCCGGAAGACAGCCTGGTGCTGCGGTCGGTGGGGGACGAAGTGCTGGTCAGCGGCGCCGACAATAAGCTGCTCGGCGACAAGTGGGAGGTCCCCACGGCGAAAAAGCCTTCAAAAGAAGAGGAAGAGGCGCTGCGCTTCGCCTGGACGGCGGTTAAGTATGTGCGCTCCAATGCTATAGTGCTGGCCGACAGGGACCGTACCGTCGGCATAGGCGCCGGGCAGATGTCGCGCGTTGACGCGGTATTCATGGCCGGGTACAAGTACGGGGCTTTTTTGAAGGACAATCTTAAGCCCGCCGCTCTGGTGCTGGCGTCGGACGCTTTCTTCCCGTTCCCGGATTCCCTGGAAACAGCGGCGAAGCTGGGTGTCACGGCCGTGATACAGCCCGGCGGCTCGGTCAAGGACCCCGAAGTTATTTCTGCCGCCGATAAGCTGGGCCTGTCCATGGTCCTGACCGGCATGCGGCACTTCAGGCACTGAACCGCGACCGCCCGACCCCGGAATATCGGGGGTATTTGAATTAAGTATACTGTCCCCTTAGTGGACTTTCGCACTTTTTAGCAACACCGGTCGACATCAGTTTACGTC
>Ga0066637_10001019_pt1 | contig 17680 bp, 12 predicted proteins | sample CryGeyCG2014_020_FD_62737 | JGI IMG/M metagenome (GOLD analysis project Ga0066637, IMG submission 62737) | Groundwater microbial communities from aquifer - Crystal Geyser CG08_land_8/20/14_0.20 | ecosystem: Environmental > Aquatic > Deep subsurface > Groundwater | place: USA: Utah: Grand County...
TGCGGTTATTAAAATAACCATAATAGTTGAGAAACCTCTCCCGTCTTTTGACATTCGAACCTCATATTTAATACTTATAAAATTATACCAAAAAAGCGGTTGGAAGTTAAGATTTGTTATGTTCTTTTGTATGGACAAAAGAACCAAAAACCAGCACACGGTTCGAAAAACCTAAAAATTGGCTCAATCTAAGCTTCCCGAATTCAAATGCCTTAAGGCATCCTCGCCAAAGCATGCTGCTGCTTGGTTTGGCTCGGCACTGAGAATTCTTTCACCCTATGGGTGACGCTTATCTTTTTACCAATTTTCCGGGCGGTTTTTCTCAATGTGTGCGGATAAAAAAGGGAAATTTAGAAAGCTATAAAGTTACGGAAGCTTGTATTGGGATTCGACGGGAGGATTAGAAAAATATACTCTAACATTAAAAGCCGGGTCAATTAATTCGATCATTTCAAATGTCTCTCGCTGGATTAATTTAAAACCGGCCTTGGGTGAATACCTAGTTTTGAAGTTTTGATAATCTTTCGCCGCAAAATCGGCATCGCCTCTTTCTGGCCGGGTTGGGTCAAGAATTCTAATCTTTAAAATGCGCAATGACCCGGCTATAGTATCTATTGGTTCAATCTTAAAAACTGGTCCGGTCGGCGTATCTTTAAGAACATTGCCGATTTGCTTGGCGATATTAAGTAGATCTTCGTACTCTTTTTTGGTCTGCGCAAATATCGCTACATAATGAACCGGCGCATCTTTTTGGTTTGCGTGCTTATCCTTAAGATTAGAAGCTTACTTAACAATATCCTGAACTAATTCTTGTAATTCCGAAGTTGTCATTTTTATTTTTCTAACCAGCTAGTTGTAATTATTTCTTCTTTACTTTCTTAGCGGACTTTTTGGGTTTTATTTTCTTAATAACTTTTTTGGCCGGCTTATTTTTGAGTATCGCCTTCTTTGCAGATTTTTTAGCTGGTTTTTTAATCTTTGCTTTGGGTTTTGCAGAGGCTTTCTTCTTGATGGTTTTTTTAGCGGGTTTTATGATTCTAGTCTTAAATTCTACTGTTTTATCTTCCGTTTCTTTCAACTCTTTCTTTTCTGTGACGGTTTCTTTTTGGGGCTCTACTTTTTTTATTTCGGCAGGTTTTTGCTCTCTAGCGGAAGTTTCAATTTCTTCCTCATCTTTTACACCTATCCTAACCGAAGCAATGGAAATAACCTTGTCGCCCTCGTTCAATCTCATTATTCTTACCCCTTGAGTGGCTCTTCCTATCTTTGAAACTTTGGCCAAGGGAGTTCTAATAACCTGACCTTGTTCGGAAATAACAACCAAATCCTCTTTTATATCGGTTATGATTCTCATATCCACAATCTGGCCGGTTTTTTTGGTTATGGCAGCAGCTTTGATACCCGAGCCGGCCCTGTGATGCTTTGTAAACAATCCAACTGGCGTTCTCTTTCCGTACCCATTTTCCATTAAAACCAAAACATCGGCTCCTTTTTGAATTATGTCCATCCCCTGAACCAAATCCGTTTTGGAAAGTTTAATGCCCCGAACTCCGCGCGTAGCCCGGCCCATAGGCCTTGATTCTGCTTCATTAAATCTTATGGCTTTTCCTTCTTTGGTCACCAATAAAACATCATCTTTCCCTGAAGTTATTTTTACCCACTTTAGCTCATCTGTGGCATCAAGTTTTATGGCGATTAAACCGCTTTTTCTGGCCACTTTAAAATCGTCAATTTTAGTTTTTTTAACTAACCCTTTTTTCGTAGCCATTAAAAGGAAGCCGGAAACTTTATCAAAATTTGGAATGCTAATTAAAGCAGTAACTTTCTCTTCGGGTGCGAGCTGAATTAAATTAACCACTGCCTGACCTTTGGCGGTTCGCTGTCCTAAAGGAATATCGTAAATTTTGGACTGGAATACCCTGCCTTTATTGGTAAAGAAAAGCATATTGTCGTGGGTATTGGTTAAAAGCAGGTGCTCAACGATGTCTTCTTCCCTGGTAGTCATTCCGATTATGCCTTTGCCTCCCCTTGCCTGCGCCCTGTAAGTCTGTGGAGCTATCCTTTTTATATAATTTGAAGTTGTTAAAGCAACGATAGCTTCTTCGTTGGGAATAAGGTCTTCCTGACCAAACTCCGATACCCCGGTTTTTACAACTTTAGTTCTCCTTTGGTCTTGATACCTGTTTTTGATTTCCGATAGCTCTTCCTTGATAACGCCCAGAATCTTCTTGGGACTTTTTAAAAGAGCTTCCAGTTCGGTGATTAGTTTTTTAACTGCCTTATATTCGTCTTCGATTTTCTTTCGCTCAAGCGCCGCTAAAGCCTGCAGACGCATCAAAAGAATTGCTTCGGACTGAATAGCAGTTAGCTTAAAGTGCTTTATTAAGTTTTTCTTAGCTACTTCTCTGTCCCGAGACTGCTTAATGGTTTTTATGACTGCGTCGATATGGTCTAAGGCTTTCTTTAAACCTTCCAAAATGTGAGCTCTCTCTTTAGCTCGAGCCAAGTCATACCTCGTCCTTCTGGTTATAACCTCTTTCCTAAAAATAATAAAATACTGCAAAAGATCTTTTAAAGTTAGAAGGCGGGGCTGGATACCGTCTACCAGAGCCACAATATTGAAGTGGAATGAAGACTGCATCGGCGTGAATTTGAAAAGCTGGTTTAGGATCTTTTTTGGATAAGCATCTCTTTTAAGCTCAATAACAATTCTTACGCCGCCTTTGGAAGACTCATCCCTCAAATCGGATATGCCGATAATTTTCTTGGATTTCACTAGTTCGGCAATCTTCTCCATTAAAGCAGCCTTGTTTTGCTGATAAGTAATCTCGGTAATTAAAATTTCAAATTTGCCGCTATTTTTCTCTCTGATTTCCGCTACCGCCCGCATAACTACGCTTCCTCTTCCTGATGCATAGGCGGCTTTTATGTCTTTTTCATTGTAAATTATTCCGCCGGTGGGAAAATCCGGTCCTTTGATAAATTCGCACAGTTCATCAATAGTGGCTCCTGGTTTGTCAATTAGATAGGTCGTTGCATTAATCACTTCTCTCAAGTTGTGTGGAGGAACAGCTGTAGCCATACCAACGGCAATCCCCATCGAGCCATTCAAAAGAAGCTGGGGGATTTTAGAAGGCAGAACCTGGGGCTCTTTTTTGGTCCCGTCGTAGTTTGGCACGAAGTTAACGGTATCTTTGTCAATATCGGCAATCATCTCTTCGGCGATCCTAGCCATCTTGGCTTCGGTATAACGCATGGCGGCAGCCGAATCTCCGTCCATAGAGCCAAAATTACCTTGACCAAAAACCAAACGGTATCTCATCAAAAAGTCTTGAGCCATCCTCACCATAGAATCATAAACCGCTATATCGCCGTGCGGGTGATATTTGGCTAATACCTCTCCGACCACTGCCGCTGATTTTCTGAAACGGGCGGTGGATTTTAATCCCAGCTCATTCATAGCAAAAAGAATTCGGCGGTGAACAGGCTTTAAGCCGTCGCGGACATCAGGAAGAGCCCGGGCTACAATAACCGACATGGCATAGTCAAGATAGCTCTCCTGCATCTCTTGGGTTATGCTTCGAGGTTTTACGTAGCCGATTTCGTTGCTTGACTCAGATTTTGGCTGTTTCTTGTTATTCTTATTTTCTTTATCTTTTGCCAATTAAACTCCTTAAAAAAATAGTTAAAAGTTTAAAGTTAAAAATTAAAAGTTCTGGTAATTCGCTATGCGAATTTCTATTGAATTTGTCGCGAAGCGACTCACCTTCATTTTGAACTTTGCACTTTGAATTTTGAACTATTCAGATGAAATATCCCACCTGTCTATCAGCCACTTGTTATCGCTTGTAATCCAAATAACCGCAAAGTGTCTGTTGATGGTCCACTTGGAACCGCTCTCCCTATTTACCTGAAGCTCTCTGCCATAGACATCATACTGGGTGTCTGAGGTTTTTTTGGTGCTGGTTATGCGGAAGCTCTCCGGATAAGAATACATCCTGGCATCAGAAGAGAGATCAGCGTAATTAAACTCTTTTTGGAAAGCCGAGGTCATGTATTTTTTGAGCTCTCCTTCATTACCGGCAATATAGGCATTCATAAAGGAGGTAACAATTGACTCCACCTTGGCTTTATTCTCCGACTCCTGTTGAGCTTGTCTCTCTTTTTCAACTTTCTCCTGTTCCTCGGTGGCTAGTTTTTCTTCATGGCCTTTCCTTACATCCTGAAACTTGCTGACTATTGTAAATGTCTCATCGGGCAATTTTTTGTCTATAACATCGAATTTTGAATAGGCTTTAGAGAATGAGGTTTTGGCAGTATCAGCCGTCCCTTCTATTTCTTCAACATCTTTATCCGTCATTTTGGAAGGGTTGTCAGCGGCTGCTCTAAGAACTTGAAGATAGCTTTTAAAATCAGTAAAACCTAAAAGCAGGGCTTCCTTACCCTCTCTAAAGTTGTCGGGGGTTCTTAGCTTGTCAAGCTCTCCCTGCTCATCTTCTAAAACGCTCTCTAGGGTCTTTATTTTTATGGCGATTTTTTTAAAGTCATCCATCTTAGACATAGCCTGCACTTCTTTGTTTAATGCTTCGGACTCTTTCTGAACATCCTGCCAGACTCCTTTTACTTTTGATTTAAACTGATTTCCCTCAGTGGAACTCAAATAGAAAACTGCCGCCAAAGTAGAAGCCGCTACCAAGAAAAGAGCCGAAAAGAATATAAAAACCTTCTTTTTCTTTTTATAGAAAGGTTTTCCTGCCCGTCCGGCAGGCGGGCTCTTTTTCTCGTCCTTCTTTAAAATATCTGAATCACCCAGCTTTTTCTCGTCTTTTTTGCTAAGATCTCCTCCACAGCTACTGCAAAAATTCTCCCCCTTTTTCTGAATAGCTCCGCAGTGCGGGCAATAAATATTGTCTGTTTTTATAGTAATATCAGTAGCATTTTTCGCCATATTTTCTCCCTAACTTATAAGTAAATTATATAAAAAAAATTGCCCAAAAACAAGGCTATGAAACAATTTTAATGCTTAAAATACGCTGTTATAAAAAAGAAAAAATAACTTTTAAAAAATTTTTATATTAAATCCAAACCTGGATCAGTTCCAACTTCATAAACAGCCGCATTATTACCACCGTCGTTGTTGTCACCAGGATCATTAGGATTATCTAAAGTAGCATTCAATTCATACTCGGTTTTTGTTTTTGAAAATTCATAAGGATAAGAAGCTCCTGCTCTAGGATCTGTAGGAATCTTGATCATATAATTAGGAACTAGTTCATTTGTATTGGCCGGATATTTTCCATCATGATCATCTGCATACATTTCGAGTGCCATTTGTAACATCCTAAGATCTCCTTTCCTCCTTGCATCTCTGGCTTTCACACGAGCGCCACCCAATGAAAGAATCATAACCATCGAAATAAGGATTCCCATTAAAAACAAAGGTCCTAAAATGCCTATTATACAAAAGCCTACTTTCTTGGCACGAGTTGGAGCGGTTAAAACTTCTCTTTTTTTCAACTGCTTTAAGTTGCTATAGATTAGAAATAAATAAGTCATTACCAAGGGGGTTATAAAAAATGAAATAAAGTTCTGCAAAATATCGCCAATTCCTTTTCCAGAAAAACTTGAAATCAAATTTAAAGTCAGATTAAAAACAAAGAGAATAAAAAACGAGACCAAGCTAATAAAAAGGATTCTCCAGAACACTCCCAGCCATCTTCCTTTAACATATTCTCTGCTCTTAAAAAGAGCATCCATCCCTTTCACATCTTCTGCAATAAAAACAAACAGTGCCAAGCTAAACCATACCCAAAAAATTATTCCAGGAATGATTAGAAGTACGAACCCGCCAAGCGTAATTAAAGTCATTAGTATAGATATCCATAAATAAGAAAAAAATTTACTCAGTCCTATTCTACGATAAGCTTCTCCAACTCCAATATTCTCTTCTCTATCTTTGATAGCATAAGTCAAGGCTATTAGACTTATTATAGAAACCACTCCTCCTAAAAGAGTAAAAAACAAAGAAATTCCTAATAGGGATAAAGAGGAGCTTGCATTCGGATTAATTAGAATATAAATAATTGGAATAAAAGCCGGTAATCCGACAAGAAGGGGGATTAAAAGTATTCCTAAAAAAGTTCTCACTCTTGATCTGTAAATTCTCCAAGCTTCTTTTAATAAACTAAGTGCTCCGGGAAAAACAGAAATAGTTTGTGTTACTTCTGGCGAAGATGAAAAACTGGGCATTGAGGGAATATTCATCGGTCTACTAGTTGGACCATCTAAAGCTAAATTAAAACCTTCTTCTACATCCGACTCCTGCCAACCTACCGACAGCAAGGTTTTCTTTATTTCTTCTCTATCAATCCCTTGTTGAATTCGTTGCTTAATGTAATCAATCAATTGTTGATTAACCATTATGCCTCCAATCTAATATTTAAAGATGATTATTTTAATTATAACAAGCATCAGGATTTAAGGCCAATTTGACAATAAGAGTGAAAAAAAATACTATAATCAAACGAAGTATTGTTCTTTGAAATCTTAAATAAAAAGAGGTGATAAAAATGAGAATAGGAATACCGAAAGCATTGATTTTCTATAAATACTTTCCCTTTGCCAAAGCTTTCCTTGAAGAGCTGGGACAAGAGGTAATAACTTCTTCTGACACAGACAGAGAAATAATGGAAAAGTCAGTTGAGATAGCCGAAGGAGATTTTTGTCTACCATTGAAAATCTTCTATGGCCACCTTGTTAACCTTAAAAAGAAAAAAGTTGATAGTATTCTGGTCCCAAGAATCATAAGCATTGAAAAGAACTCTTACACCTGCCCCAAGCTTTTAGGGTTACCAGATTTAGTAAGAAGCGCAGATATAGAAGACTTGCCAGAAATTCTTGAGCTAATAATTGACCAGTATGAAGGAAAAAGAAAATATCTTGGGTCAATTTTTGATTTCGGAAAAAATTTCACTAAAAGTAATTTAAAAATCGCTAAAGCTTATTTTGAAGGGGTAATGGCACTCAGAAAATATCAAAAAGATTTAAGACAAGGTAAAATTGGGAATCTGAATCTTATGCCAAGTAGTAATCCTAAGCTAATCATCGGCTTGGTGGCTCATAGTTACAATATCTTAGACCGCTATCCAAGCATGGATATAATTAGAGAGCTTCGTAAGCAAAACATCGGGGTAAAGATTCCGGAGATGGTAAGTCATAAAGATATAAAAAAACAAACTAAAAGTCTGGGGAAAAAGTTGTTCTGGTCTCTTGAGAAAGAAATTCTTGGTGCAGGTCTCTATTGGGCTAGAAATAGACTGGTAGATGGATTGATTTACGTTATTGCTTTCCCTTGCGGCCCTGATTCGTTCATTAAAACCATTATTGAGTATGAAATAGGACAGTTGGAAAACCCATCAATTCCCATAATGACTATTGTTATTGATGAACACAGCAGCCCGGTGGGCCAAAATACCAGAATCGAAGCCTTTACTGATATGCTTATGCTCAAAAAACGAAAGCAGGTGATGAATCAATGAAATTCACCCATCCTCCAATGGGAAATCTGGTATATCTGACTTATACATTAATTGAAGAATGGGGGCTTAAGGATAACTTTGTCCCTCCTGCTCCCTATTCAGAAAAAAGCTTAAGGGACGGAATCGCTGTATCGCCCGAATGGGCCTGTCTGCCGCTTAAAGCAACCATCGGTAATTTTATAGAAATGATAAGCAAAGGTGTTAAAAAATTCATTATGTTTGGCGGTAGGGGTCCTTGTAGATTCGGATACTATGCTCTAGTTCAAGACATTATCCTTAAACGTGAAGGGTACAAAGTGGAAATAGTCGTTCTGGAACCACCCTCTGCTTTGGGAATAGGAACAGGTTGGCTAAAGAAAGTAACCGGATTATGGCAGTTCTTTAAACCGATAAAAAAGCTCACTGGTCTTAACCGTTATCAATTAATAAGAGCTATCCTTAGAACTTGGCCAAAGGCAGTAGCCTTTGATGAACTGGAAAGAGAAGTTTTAAAAGTGCGCTGTTATGAAACAAAAAGGGGCTCTACTAATAAAACATGGGAGAAAGCAAAACAGTTACTAAAAGAAACGCCTTGCGAAAAAATAAAAGAAAGGAAAGAAGAAGCTTTCAAGTTGATTGCCGAAGTGCCAAAAGATCTTAATAAACCGGTATTAAAGATTGGGCTTATAGGAGAATTCTTTATCCTCCTTGAACCATTTTTTAACTTCGATATCGAAAACTGGCTAAGCCGGAATGGCGCATTAGTAGCGCGGGGTGTTTATATTACTGACTGGCTTAATCCTAATCGAAAAGATCCGGTTTGCGGTTTAAATAAAGCCCAGTGTCTTGAAATGGCTAAACCTGAGTTAGATTTTGCCGGCGGAGAAAGCGTTCAGGATATCTCCCATACCAAGCATTATGCTAAGTTAGGTTTCGACGGGGTACTTCATTTCTTTCCCGCTTTCTGCATGCCTGATACAATTGCCAAATGTGTTCTTCCCAAAATATCACAGGAGCGGAACATCCCTATTTATCACATAACAATTGATGAGCAGACAGGCAAAGCTGGGGTTGAGACAAGATTAGAAGCTTTTCTTGATTTAGTTCGAAAGAAAAAAGAGGTGAGAGAAAAATGCAAGGTTACCTAGGAGTGGATGTTGGCTCAGTAAGTACGAATTTTGCGATTGTCGATGAAGATGGCAAAGTTATCTCACCGATTTACCGCCGCACTATGGGTCAGCCAATAAAAGCTGTTCAGGAGGGCTTGAAAGAACTAGAAAAATCTTTAAAAGAGCCAGTGGAGATCAAAGGGGCCGGAACTACAGGAAGCGCCAGATACTTAAGTGGCGTCATTGTGGGTGCCGATATTGTCAAGAATGAGATCACAGCTCATGCAGTTGGTGCTCTTCACTTTTTTCCTGGTGTGAGCACTGTTTTAGAAATCGGCGGCCAGGATTCCAAGCTCATCATTCTTCAAAAAGGCATCGTGATCGACTTTGCCATGAATAGTGTCTGCGCTGCCGGAACTGGCTCTTTTTTGGACCACCAGGCAGAGCGTCTAAGCATTCCTATCGAGCAGTTCGGCGACTATGCGCTAAAGTCTAAAAAGGGTGCCCAGATCGCTGGTCGCTGCACCGTCTTTGCCGAATCCGATATGATTCACAAGCAGCAAGTTGGATATCAGACAGAAGACATCATTTTTGGCCTCTGTGAAGCACTGGTGAGAAACTATCTCAACAATCTGGCTAAGGGAAAGAAAATCCTTCCCCTCGTCGTCTTTCAGGGAGGAGTGGCCGCCAACGCCGGAATAAAGAGGGCTTTCGAGGACGCTTTGAAAGCCGAGATCGTTATCCCCGAATATTTCGCAGTGATGGGTGCTATCGGCGCGGCTCTTCTTGCTAAAGATGAAGTCCAGGATGGCAGAAAAACCAGCTTCAAAGGATTTGAAGCAGCGGAACTAGACTATAAAACCTCTAGCTTCAACTGCGGTGGATGTTCTAACAACTGCGAGATTACTAAAATTGCGGTTGAAAAAGAGGTCTTAGCATATTGGGGCAGCCGCTGCGGAAAGTGGGAAAATGTAGAATAATATCTAAAAAATTATTAAAAAATAATACATACATCTAACTATAAGGACACTCAGTGTCCTTTTTTTTATTTTTCTACATTAAAAAATATAAGTAAAAGAAAAATATAAAGAACGGGCGTCGCGTTCGACGCGACGCCCGTTCTTATTCGTGAAAATTCGTTTTATAATTCGTACTTCATTAGTGATTATATATCCAGATTCTTGACATTTTTAGCATGCGACTGGATAAATCTCTTTCTAGGCAAGACATCTCCGCCCATCAAAACACTAAAAATCTCATCTGCCTTCTCGGCATCCTCAATTGTTACCTGATATAATACCCGGTTTTCGGGATTCATCGTCGTCTCCCACAACTGCTCTGGATTCATCTCTCCCAAACCTTTGTACCGCTGCACATTCACTTTTCGTGAACCGCTGATTGACGCTGATTTATTCGCGGATTCTGCTGATTCATTCTCCTCGACTTCCTCAACTTTCGCAGATTCATCCGCTTGATCCGCGTCTAGATCAGCAAGATCTGCAGAATTGCTAGTATCTATTCCCATTTCTTCTAGCAATTCGTTCTTGTCTGCCTCTGTGTAAGCATAGTGAGCCTCTTTTCCTCTCTGGATTTTATAAAGAGGGGGTGAGGCTATGTACAGGTGACCGCCGGAAATTATCTCTTCAAAGTGCCTATAAAAAAGTGTTAAAAGAAGGGTTCTTATGTGAGCACCATCAACATCAGCATCTGTCATAATAATTATTCTGCCGTAGCGCAGTTTGTTAATATCCATCTGGTCACCGATAGCAGTGCCTAAAGCTATGATTAAAGCTTTTATCTCGTTAGAAGCAAGCATTTTGTCCAGACGGGCTTTCTCGATATTTAAAATCTTTCCCCTAAGAGGTAGTATTGCCTGAAATATTCTGTCCCTACCCTGTTTTGCGCTATTATGAACAAAAACACCTGAAGCTAAAGCAAAATTATGAGTATCTTTAACTTCTAAATCGTAAACACCTATTTTTTTTCTTAAATGAATAATTTTTTTAACTTTGTGGTTATAGTTCAAAACAGCTTCTTTTAGCTTTTCTTCGTTTCCTTTAAAAAATCTATCGCATATAGTTTCATACCCTTCTATTGTTATCCTTCCGCCAATTTTTGAATAAGTTCTGTAAAGCGGCATTAAAGAATCACTTATTTTTAAATCTTTAACCTCTTTATAATCACTATTTCTTAGCATAAATTTGTGATCAGGGGTACAAACTATTTCTTCACCATTATCCAAAACTACCTTTATTACCTTAACATTAGATTCAGTCTTTCTTGGGTTTTTAATTTTGGTAATACCAACACCTCCATCATTTTTAATGGTGTAGCAATAATTATTTTTGCCTTTTTTATATTCCTTAATTATTTCTTTAAAACTTATATTTCTACCGTCAGTTAGCGCTACTTTGGTATCGCCAGAAAAACAACCGCCGGCAGAATCTCCCTCAACGATAAAAAGCTCGACTCGCTCAGGATCTTTCTCTGAGCAGTCAGCCAGTTTTCCTGGAAGAGTCAACCCTTCCAAAATTCCTCGTTTTATAACATTTTCCCGAGCAGTCCTGGCGGCAATCCTTGCTCTAGCTGCCAGAAATACCTTCTCCATAATTCTCTTGGCGTCCTCCGGATGCTCTTCAAGATAAGCAGAAAATCGCTCGCCCATAACCGATTCGACTACGGTTCGAACCTCAGGGTTTCCCAGCTTGGCTTTGGTCTGTCCTTCAAATTGCGGACTCTTTAGCTTAACGGAAACAACTGCCATTAAACCCTCTCTAGTATCCTCTCCTTGAATAGTTGGCTCCCCGCTCTTTAGGAAACCAAATTTTTTGGCATAATCATTCAAGACTCTCGTTAGGGAAGATCTAAAACCAGTGAGGTGCATCCCGCCTTCGATGGTGTGGATGTTATTGGCATAAGTGTAAATATTCTCCTTAAAGCTGCCAGTGTATTGAAGAGAAATCTCGGTAGTTACTCCTCGAGCTTCTTTTTCGGTATAAAAAGTCTCATTTACGGGAGTTTTGTTCTTGTTCAAATGCTTTATGTATGACTGAATTCCTCCTTCAAAGTGGAAAGCGTAACTTAAGCCGTTTCTTCTATCAATAACTTTGACAGTAATTCCTTTGGTCAGATATGCCTGCTGACGAGCATAATCCAAAATGGTGTCTAAATTAAAAGTGGTTGTTTCAAAAACTTCGGGGTCCGGCTGGAAAGTGATTATGGTTCCGGTGTCTTTAGATTTACCGACTGGTTTTACTGCGCCTTGAGGTTTACCCCTTTTGTACTCTTGAGTATAAACCTTCCCGTCCCTCAAGATCTTGGCTTCAGTCCAAATTGACAGAGCGTTAACAGCCGAAACTCCAACTCCGTGGAGTCCCCCGGATACCTTGTAGCCGCCTCCGCCAAACTTACCTCCTGCATGCAGCATCGTCATAACTGTTTCTAGTGTTGATTTTTTGGTTTGAGGATGTCTTTCTACCGGGATTCCTCTTCCATTGTCGGAAACTCTTACTTTGTTATCTTCCAAAATTTCAATACAGATATTGTCAGCAAATCCTGCCATTGCCTCATCAACAGCATTATCAATAACCTCCCAAACTAAGTGGTGAAGTCCTGAAGGACCTGTTGAGCCAATGTACATTCCCGGTCTTTTTCTTACCGGCTCTAAGCCGGTTAAAACCTGAATGCTCGAGGCTTTGTATTCATTTACACCTTTGTTTTGCTTTGCCATTTTTCTCTCTACCTAAATTAAAAAATAAAGTATCTACCCTTAAATTATACTAAAAATCGCTCCAAATTAAAAGAGGATTAAGCTATAATTTGACTAAAAAATTCTATTTATGAACATAAACCCGGTCGCCAATACTTGTCCAATCATAAAGAGTCTTAGCTGGACCAACGCCGAGCCGCACACAACCGTGAGAAACCGGAATTCCTAAGTGCCCGGCGCCTTCTTTGGCGCCGCTGGGCCATTCTGGCAGTTCGTGCATCCCGTGCCCGGCTCCAGTAAAAGCCATCCACCAAGGCATATAGAGATTGTATTTAGAAGAGTACGCTCTAGATGTTTTGTTTATTATAGAAAAAGAACCAGTCGGGGTCGGCATAGACCACTTTCCAGAAGATATTTTGAACCTGTAAACTGGCGTTCTGTCTTGAAAAGCAGTAAGCGTCTGGGTTCGCAAATCTATATCTATGTATTTTCCGTCAAAAGCCGCCTCGGCGCCCCCTAATCGCATCTGTTGTTCTAGTCTCTTTCTTTTTTCTTCCTCGAGTTTCTTCTTAACCTGAGCGTTGGCATTGGTGGACAGAACTTGAAAGCTTAAAATTTTTGAATCATGAACGCCGGGAAGATAAGTCCCTCTCTTTACATCTTTGAGATTTTTGATTACTGGAACTGCGTTGGAATAAACCAAATTAAAAGCTTTAAATGCATAAGGAATCTGCTCTACAGAGGCGGAAGTCGTCTGAGGAACAAAAACTGCAATTATGAAAATATTAAAGAAAATATTAAAGAAAATTCTTTTCATCTTATTAGCAAAATGACTCCCAAAATCATAACTAAGCAGGCGATGGATTTCAAAAGAAGGTGTTTTTCTTTGAAAATTCCCCCGCCTATAACTGCGGCTACAAAATTGGAGAGCTGCCTTAAAGGCAAAACCAGTGAAACAAAGGTTAAAGACACTGCCTGGAAGTAAGCCAAGTTTCCTAAATTCTTCAGAAGAGCCACAAACAAAACCCATATTCCTTTTGTTGAGTAAGCTCTTTTTATGCCTTTAGTTTTTTCCTGCATAAAAAGAGCTGTGAAAGTTGTTATTGCCAAAAATAATTGGCTAAAGAAAAGAAGGCTTAAAACAGAGACGCCGTAACTTAATATAAGTTTATCCATCATGGCAACGGCCGCCAAAATCATTATGGAAATTATCAAAGACTGCTCTAGCTTTGAAGTGAACATCTTTTTTAAGGGAGTAAAAACATCCTTTATAGAAAATTCTACTAGATATGCTCCGATCACCAAAATAACCAATCCTAAAAGTTTGTCGTCTGTTAAGGCTTCGTCTAATATGAAAAAAGCATAAGAGAATAGAAACAGAGGCATTAAATTATTCAAAGGAGCAACAGTGGAGATAGGCAGTTTTTTTAAAACCGAAAGTTGCAGAATAAGCCCGACTGTTAAAATGATGCTCTGAAAGATAATCAAAAAAAGGGCTTCCAAGCCGGGCATCTTCACAAGGGGAATTATAGGAAAAAGAATAAAAAACTGGGCAGTTGCCAAAACCGTAAGAAACTCTAAAGGCTTTTCGAAAATCAGGACTTTCTTAGAGGCAACTAAGTGTATTCCTATAAAAAAAGTGGAGATAAATCCAAAAACAAACCAAGGCATATAAATTCCGTTTATCTATTAAAATTATAATAAAAAACGGCACTAAAAAATAGCCCGAAGGCTATTTTAAATTTTTATTGGTGGGTCGTCTGGGGCTCGAACCCAGGACACCCGGCTTAAAAGGCCGGTGCTCTACCAACTGAGCTAACGACCCACAATTATAATTTTAATAACTTTTTGCGTTCATTCCAACCTTTATGTGTTTTAAAGTATTTTTCTCTATCTACAGCTTCTTTTCTTGTATTATATGTTTCGTAATAAACTAATTTTAATGGTTTTCTGTTTTTGGTTGTTCTTACTAATCCTGAATTATGCTCCTTTAATCTTTGTTTAAGATTATTTGTTTGACCTATATAAAATTTATTGTCTCTTGCGCTTTGAACAATATAAGTATAATGCATAGTTTATTAGAAGTAACCAACTGAGCCCCTGGCCCTACGGGCCTGAGGTCCTTGGGCCGATGGGCCGGGGCTAACGACCCAATGCGTAAATATTATCAAATGGAAATAAAGTTATCAACTGTCAAAGTATTGATTTAAAAAACAATTTCTGGTAAATTATTCTTGTTATGCAAAAGGACGATATAAAAGCGCTTGATAGAAAATCATTTAATAAAGGAAGAGTAAAGCTGATTCTCGTTTTTTTTATTGTCCTAATTTTTATGATAGCCACTTTTCTTTTAACAGCAGCCTAAATTTAAAATATAATTACTAATTCCTAATTACTAATCAAATCCCAATGACAAAATGACCAAATAAATATTTAGACATTAAAGAATTGGATATTGATTAAAAATTAGACATTAGAAATTAGAAATTTTACATACTAATCCGCCCATTAACGAAGGCGGATTTTTTGTAGCTCTTCTTTTAGTGTTTTAATCTGGTCCCGCACCTTGGCGGCTTTTTCAAACTCCAAAGCGTCAGCATAAAGATTCATCTCTTCCTCCAGCTTCTCCAACACATGCGAAATCTCATCCTTGGGAATGTCGGAAAGCTTTAAAGGTTTGGCTTCTTCTTTTTTTATCTCGGCGAAATGTTCACGGATGGCTTTTTTGATAGTTTTAGGAGTTATGTTGTGCTTTTTGTTATATTCCTCCTGGATTTTTCTTCTTCTTTTGGTCTCAAAAATTGTCTGTTTTATAGATTGAGTTTCTCGCTCTGCATAGATTATAGCTTTGCTTTCTATGTTTCTAGCCCCCCGACCGATGGTTTGAATTAGCGAGGTAGCGGAACGCAAAAATCCTTCATTATCTCCATCTAAAATCAAAACTCGGGTAACCTCCGGCAAATCCAACCCCTCCCGCAAAAGATTTATGCCGACCACCACATCATAAACTCCGCTGCGCAAATCCTTCAAAATATCCAAGCGCTTTAAAGTCTCGATTTCTGAGTGAAGATAGTGAATCTTTATTCCCAGCTCGGTTAAATAATCAGAGAGGTCTTCCGCCATTCTCTTGGTTAAGGTAGTCACCAAAACCCGCTGACCACGAGCGGTGGCTTTTTGAATTTCGGAAATCGTATCATCGATCTGATTTCCCAAAGGCCTTACTTCAACCCCTGGATCCAAAATTCCCGTAGGGCGGATAACCTGTTCGATAACTCCGGAAATATCTTTGCCTTTTTTATGGGCTTTATAAATCTGGGAATAATCTTTAAATTTTTTGGTGCTTTTTTCCAGTTCATAGGGACCAGGGGTAGCGGAAACAAAAGTCACTTGATTTATCCGTTCCTCAAACTCTTTAAATTTTAGAGGCCGGTTGTCCAAAGCTGAAGGAAGACGGAAACCATAATCAACCAATGTCTGCTTTCGGGCTTGGTCCCCATGATACATCCCTCCGATCTGGGGAACGGTCATGTGCGACTCGTCAATAATTAACTGGAAATCCGGCGAGTTGTACAAGAAATAATCCACCAAGGTGAAGGGGGCTTCGCCCTTTTTCCTTCCGGAAAGATATCTTGAGTAGTTCTCTATCCCCGAGCAGTAACCAGTCTCCTTAAGCATCTCCAGATCGAACTCGGTTCTCTGATGCAGCCGCTGGGCTTCCAAATCCTTACTTTGTTTTTTCAACTCCTTAACCCGAAGTTCCAGCTCCTCTTTTATTTGGGCAAGAGCTAAATTCAAGCGGTCGAGCGGAGTCACAAAATGCTTGGCGGGAAAAACTTTTATTTCGTTTTTCTCTTCGATTTTTTTAGAAGTTAAGGGATCAATTTTAGATATTTTTTCAACCTCGTCACCAAAAAATTCAAGGCGGATTGCCTCATCGTCATAACTTGGAAAGATATCCAAAACATCGCCCTTTACTCTAAAGGTGCCTCTTCTAAAATCGATGTTATTTCTTTCATACTGAAGTTCGGTCAACTGCTTCAAGATGTGGGTTAAGAGATGCCTTTCGCCTCGCTTTAAATAAAGACTGATTTTTTGATAATCCTCCGGCGAACCCAACCCGTAAATACAAGAAACTGAGGCGACAATTATAACATCTTGCCGGGACAAAAGGTTGGCGGTTGCCTGATGGCGTAGTTTGTCTATTTCTTCGTTCAAAGAAGTCTCCTTACCTATATAGGTGTCAGAAGATGGAATATAGGCTTCCGGCTGATAATAGTCATAATAGGATACAAAATAACCGACAGCATTTTGAGGGAAGAATTCCCTAAATTCTGAACAGAGCTGGGCAGCTAAAGTTTTGTTATGGGAAATCACCAGAGTTGGTTTTTGAATATTCTCAACAACCTTAGCCATAGTGTAAGTTTTTCCGGAACCAGTAACACCTAAAAGAGTTTGGAACTTTTTTCCTTCTTTTATATTCTTCGTTAGCTCTTCTATGGCCTGCGGCTGATCCCCAGTCGGAGAGAACTTTGATATTAGTTTGAATTTCATATTAATTTAATCCGGTGACAGTCACTGTTTCTGAGGTGTTAAAAAATGGCTTCAATAAGATACTTTTAACCACAAAAAGTAATTTTGGTATAATTTTAGACACCTCTTTCTTATTCTTCTAAAATATAACTTTCTTTTTTAATTTTCAAAAATTAACAATTTTATGCCAAACTCAAAAATTTGGCATTTTTCTGGCTTTAAAAAGCTAATTTTTTGCCACCTTTTTTGGTGACTGTCACCTATTAAAAAAATTATTCGCTAATTGCCTGAACTGGGCAACTGGAAATTGCCTCTTTTATACAATCTTCACTGCCTTTACAAGAACCTTTTACCTGAGATTTTCCATCTTCGCCTAATTCAAAACAATCAGAGCAAATTGTAGTACACAACCCGCACCCTATACATTTTTCTTTATCAACTTTTGGCATAGTTCCTCCTCGAGGCTTCGGAATAATATTCATTGCCGAAGCCGAGACCCGTCCGAAACTTTATGTGAAGGCGGGTTACTTTTTAATTTTTAATTATTATAACTATTTTGTTCCTTCATTAATCATTTTTTGTTTATTCCTTTCAGTCTCTTCAACCTGATTTTTAAGATCTTCGGCTTGTTGCTTGGGACTTTTTGTTTGAGTTTGATTTTGCTGATCCCGCCAGTAATACTTCAGCTCTAAAACAACCATAATTATCATAATAACCAAAGTAATTAGCAAAATTATAAGTAATACAAAACCTTTTCTATTTAACTTCATTTTCTCTTTTTACTAATCTTTGAACAAGCTTCATTTATTTCATCT
>Ga0066637_10001020_pt1 | contig 17676 bp, 16 predicted proteins | sample CryGeyCG2014_020_FD_62737 | JGI IMG/M metagenome (GOLD analysis project Ga0066637, IMG submission 62737) | Groundwater microbial communities from aquifer - Crystal Geyser CG08_land_8/20/14_0.20 | ecosystem: Environmental > Aquatic > Deep subsurface > Groundwater | place: USA: Utah: Grand County...
CCGGACTTTCAATTTCTTGCCGCCCTTGACCGTTACTTCGCGTTCCCGCCCTAAAAAAAGATCTTCCAGCTTCATATTACCCTCCTTATGAGCATTTTGACAAAAATATTGATAAAAAACTAACCAAATTCCGGATATCAAACCATACCCTAAAAACCACAAAAAAGCAAGCCAACATTGAAATAAGTCTATTTTACGGCTATACTTCCGGCATGAAAATCTTAGCCATTGAAACATCTTGCGACGATACTGGCATTGCCATCCTGGAATACGATAAAACCTGCCGGCCAAAGATATTGGCTGATTTAGTTTCCTCGCAGATCAAAGTTCACGCGCCCTGGGGTGGCGTAGTGCCGATGCTGGCCAAACGGGAACACCAACTCAACTTAGTTCCTCTGTTCAAGCAAGCATTAAAAAAAGCTGGCATGCTCACTTTCGTTTGTCATTCCGAGCGAAGCGAGGAATCTCGCGGGAGCGGCTTGCCCGCCAAAGCCTTGGCGGCGGCGGGAGCGACCCGCGTCACAGATTCTTCGCCGGAGTTTACCCCGCACCCTGATGCGGGGGCTCAGAATGACAAAATTAAAATTTTATATAAAATCCTGGACCGCGAACCGGAACTTTTAAAAAAACTTTTACCCTTCCTAAAAAAATACCAAAAACCGGATATTGATTATCTCGCGGTCACTACTGGACCGGGCTTGGAGCCGGCGTTGTGGGTAGGCGTTAATTTCGCGCGGGCGTTATCGTATTTTTGGAATATACCAATAATTCCGGTCAACCATATTGAAGGTCATATCGCCGCTAATTTTATCCCTTCGGATAAAATTAGCGGAATGACTAATGACAAATTACTAATGACAAAAAAATTGCCGACTATTTGCCTCGTCGTCTCCGGCGGCCATACCCAGCTGATCTTGGTAAAAAAATTAGGTCATTACAAAATCGTCGGCGAAACGCGCGATGACGCGGCCGGCGAAGCTTTTGATAAAGTCGCCAAAATGTTGAATCTGGGGTATCCGGGCGGACCGACTATCGCCGCTACTGCGGCTAAATTTAAAATTGAAAATTTAAAATTTAAAATTAAGGAACTCCCTCGCCCCATGCTCAATTCCGGCGATTTTGATTTTTCTTTCTCGGGCCTGAAAACCGCCGTGCTTTATATTTTGCAAAAGATGACGCCGGCTCAAATTAAAAGATCAACGTCGGCCATCGCCGCCGAGTTCCAGCAGGCGGTCATTGATGTTCTAAGCGCCAAAGCTCTGTCCGCCGCCAAAAAATACGAAGCCAAAACGATTATCTTAGCCGGCGGCGTGGCCGCCAATCAAGCGCTCCGCGACAACTTATCGCTGGCTGCCGATCGCCTGTCGCTAAATTTCTTCGTGCCACCAATAAACTTATGCGTGGATAACGCCGCCATGATAGCCCTGGCCGCTTACTGGCAACTGGCCCAAAAACACGCTACCAAAATAAACTGGCGGACTCTTAAGGCAAACGCGAATTTAAGAATCTCATAAAAATCTTTTTCTAACCGCCCGTAGCGAGAAAATAGTCAGAAAATCGCGGCGAGTCGAGCGTTTAAAAATTGCCAGCGGGACGAGGAGCGAAGCGACCGAGTTGTCCGCGGCAATTTTAGCGAGACGAGCCCGATTTTCTCTATTTTCCCGCTCGAGCGCAGTTTTTACGCCACTTTTTGCTGTCAAAAAGTGGCAAGAAAGTGTTTTATAAATTATCGTTCTCTGCTATAATAACGGCATGGACTACTTTTTCTACGTCATTTTAGGCCTCGCGCCCAGCGTCATCTGGCTGCTTTTTTACCTGCGCAAAGACAGCCACCCCGAGCCCAAAGGCAAGTTGCTGTTGGTTTTTTTAGGCGGCGCGCTGATGGGGCCGGTGGCGCTGCTGCTGCAATTTTTTGCCATGTCAGCGCTATCGCCTTCTTCCTCCTGGCCGACTCTTTTCGCTTCGCTGAACCAAAACCGCTCTCTATTTTTCTTGAACATCATGATCCTGGCCCCGCTGAGCGAAGAATTGCTAAAATACCTGGTGGTTAAATGGCAAGTGTTGAAAAATCCCAGTTTTGACGAGCCGCTGGACGCTATGATATACTTGATTACGAGCGCTTTGGGTTTCGCCGCCACGGAAAATCTCCTTAATATTTTTTTGATACCTAATCTTACCTTCCAGCTGGCTTTTTCGCAGGCCTCGGTTCGCTTCCTCAGCGCCACGCTTTTACACACTTTAGCTTCCGGGACTCTGGGATATTTTGTCGCCTGCTCATTGCTTAACCTGCGGCATAAAAATTTCATTTTACTGACCGGATTTTCTTTGGCCGTCATACTCCATAGTCTTTATAATTATCTGGCCTGGCTCTTTACCTCCGACAAGTTTTTTGCCCTGATGATAGCGCTTCTCCTGGTGGCGATGGCCGGGCTCGTTGGCTGGCAATTCCGCTTTTTGAAAAAACAACTGTCAATTTGTAAAATAAGATAAATTAGCTACCAGAATACAGATAAATACAGATATACAGATAAGTGCGAGCAAGATATAAAATAAATACTTGCTTTTATCTGTATATCTGTAAATAATCTGTAATCCGTAGAGATATCATGAACAAGAAACCCTCTTTTTTGGAACGGCTCACCGGCGTCTTGGAAGAAGAAGAGAGCGCCAAAGACATCCAAATAAATAAGCCCGGCGAAGAAGACGAAGGAAACGAAGAAAGCGAAAACGAGAAAGAAACGCGCCAAAGCGCTGAAAAAGAAAAATCAAGGCTCGCCGCCCGCCAGAAAGATAACGAAGCGGGCAAAAAAGAAAAAAAGATCTCCTTGCCGGCTGACCGGGAAAAGGCCACGGACGACTGGCTCCCCGATTCAGAGGGACAGCTGACGATCGATGTCTATCAAACGCCAGCCGACATCGTCATCAAATCAACGATCGCCGGCGTCAACCCAGAAGACCTGGACATTACCATCACCAACGATATGGTGACTATCAAGGGCCGGCGCGAAAAAGATGAAACGATTGCCGGCGGCGACTATTACTATCAGGAATGCTACTGGGGCGCTTTTTCCCGTTCGGTGATCCTGCCGGTGGACGTGGAAGCGGAAAAAGCCGACGCCTCAATGAAAAATGGCATCCTGACCATCCGCCTGCCCAAAATAGAAAAGATCAAGACCAAAAAGATCCGCGTTGTTTCCAACTAAAGCAGAAGCGACAAAAAAACTTCTCTGGAAAGCAACTTTGTCGCTCTGTCTGCAAAGTTGCTTTTTTAGTTAATCTTGTTTATGAGCTTTAACCTGAACCCAAAAATAAAAAAAATCTTTTGGCTGGCCCCGCTGGCGCTCCTTTTAATTTTCGGCCTGGCCCTAGCCTCATTAGCCGCGATAAATTATAATAAAACGATCTCCGGCCTGACAATAGGGGGCCTCCGGATTGGCGGCGTCAGCCAAGACAACTTAGGACAATTTTTATCCGACCAGATCGCCAAATTCAGCAACCAAAAAATATCCCTGGCCTACGGAGAAAAAACCTGGACGCTCGCGCCAACGGATTTCGGCCTCAAGATCAACGCGGCCAAAACCGCCGCGGCCGCGCTAGCCATTGGCCGCGGTCCGATCCTAGCCGCGCTAAGTGACCAGATAAAAACGCTTTTTGCTGGCCGGGACGTGCCGCTTGACTATTCTCTAGATCCTTCAAAATTGAACCTAACCCTTGATATTTTCTCCACGATAGAAACGCCGGTCAAAAATTCCTCCATAAAATACGACCCGCAGCAAAACGATTTTGTTATCTTGCCGGCGCAAAGCGGCGCAACGGTTGACCGCGGCCAGCTCATCGCGGATATTTTAAAAAATTTCGGCGAGGCGCCTCAAACTGTCTCTTTATCGCTGGTCGAAGCCAAGCCCCTAATAACCGAAAAAGAAATAGAACAGGTCATGGAAGGGGCAAAACAAATAGTCAACGATGCGCCCTATTTCCTGCAAAGCACCAGCGTCACCTGGCGCGTGGACAAAGCGGAGCTGGCCGGCTGGATAACGACTACGCCTTCAGATAATGAACCGCAAAAAGTCCGATTGACCCTTGATCCTGAACAAATAAGCAATTTCTTAATCCCTCTGGCCGCCTCCATCAACCGCGAGCCGATTGATGCCCAGCTGACCACGGTCAACGGCGAACTGAAGTTTGCGGTTCTCTCTCAAGACGGCGCCAAGCTGAACATTGAGGCCAGCGCCCAAAAAATAACCGCGGACATTCTAACTGGCAAAAACAACATTGATCTGATAACCGATCCCGTCGCGCCGCAAATTTCAAACCAAACCACCCAAGAGCTGGGACTACTCGCGCTCCTGGGAACGGGCGAATCTAATTTTTCCGGCTCCCCCACTAATCGCCGCGTCAATATTAAAGTCGGCGCCACCAAATTCAACGGCTTTTTGCTCAAGCCCGGTGAAGAATTTTCTTTATCGCAAAACATCGGCGATATTGACGCCCAAAACGGCTGGGTGCCGGAGCTCGTCATAAAAAATAAGCAAACTATTCCCGAATATGGCGGCGGCCTCTGCCAGGTTTCCACCACGTTATTCCGCGCGGCGGTGAACGCCGGCCTGAAAATCACCGAGCGCCACCCTCATGCCTATCCCGTTCACTACTACGACCCGCCGGGCTTTGACGCCACGGTCTATCCGCCCAGCCCCGATTTAAAATTCATCAACGACACGCCAGGTCACCTTCTGTTGCAAAGTCGAATTGAAGGCAATAAATTAATTTTTGATATCTACGGCACCGCTGACGGCCGGGAAGTCAAAGTCAAGGGACCCGTCACCACGCAAAAAAATCCCAATGGCTCGCTCAAGGCCACGCTGACCCAGGAAATCTGGCGCGACGGACAGCTGGAACGAAAACAAGTTTTTAATTCCAGTTATAACTCGCCGGCTCTTTATCCCAACCCTAACGCCGTAAAGCCTACTCCCTCGCCCGCTGTCTCGGGATCTCCGGCTCCGTCGCCTTAGACAACCAATTAATTTTTTCTAAAAAATCCGTAATACTAGACGCGCGCCGAGGTGGCGAAATTGGCAGACGCACTAGCTTTAGGAGCTAGCGGAGCAATCCATGGGAGTTCAAGTCTCCCCCTCGGCACCAAAAAACTTATCTCTCTATTTTTTATTATTACTTATTATTGCCGCATATACGGCATTAGTGAGCAATCAATAGAGAATTTTCCCCCATATGATAAATCCTATTAAAAATAAAACCGATAACAGCCGCCTGAATAAAAATGATTGCGTGGAATTAGAAACAATTCTCTTAAAAAGAGGACTCTTGTCTAAGGAATCAATTCTAAAAAATATAATAGAAAATAAAAACATCCGGCAAATAGGCAAGGTGATACTGGCGGCTACCTTTATTGCCGGCGGCATCGCCATTGCCATAACCGCACCAAATCTTCTAGGCGCGCTGGGAAAGTTCGGTCAAAAACTCTCTAACGACAAAAAGAAATCTTTAGCCAAGGCTTTTTATAATCTGCAAAACCGCAAATTAATTAAAAAAGAGGCTCGAGGCGATAAAGTATTCTTCACGATAACGCCAAAAGGACAATCTGTCTTTTTCAATGATTATATTAAAAAAATTAAAATTAATAGACCGAAAAGATGGGATGGTCTTTGGCGTGTTGTTATTTTCGATATTCCTAACGATAAGAATAGTGAACGCGATATTTTAAGAGACCGACTAAAGTATCTGGGGTTTTTTCAATTCCAAAAAAGCGCCTTTATCATTCCTTTCCCCTGCCAAATAGAGCTGGAAGCAATTTTAGAATACTATGATTTATTCAATTACGTCACTTATTTAGAAGCCCAAAAAATTAGCGGCGAAGAAAAATGCCGACATTATTTTAATATTTAGTAGCCGCACGATACATAGACAATTGCTTATTAATGCCGCATATGCGGCATTAATAAGCAATTGGTTAAAATTAAGACTCGCGGCCCCAATCAAAAAAACAACACCCAAATCCTGTATAGTTAACAGTATTACCCCTCATGATACCAGGTGTTACCTATTACTGTTAACCGTACAAACCATTGACAGACTATTATCAAAGGTGTATAATATAAAATTCCGGTTAAGGCTGTTTTTAAGCCCCCACACCTAATCTAATAATGGCTTTATTAAAGGCGCACTTCCTAAGAAAAACGGCTTCGCCTTACCCCTTGGAAAGTCAACAAATATTACTGGATTAGATGTGGGGGTAAACCAAAATCGGGTTCCGGATCATTCCGGGATTTAGGACAGAACCTTAAAAATCGAAACGGGATTATCTCCCCTTTCTCAACATATACCGTATAAGGTATGCGCTTTTTAGCGCTTACGACAAAAAATAAAATAAACCTGCTATAACCGAGAAAAGGAGGAACTGTTATGTATAGACTGGTTAAAGGATTAACCATTGTATCATCTGTCTGTGTAGGCGCAATGCTGGGCTACTTCTTTGCGCCCGAATCCGGGTGGCTTTCTCTAATTTGGCCGCCGTCCATAAAAACGTGGGGATTCATGAGCTTGGTACTCCTAGTGATAGGAGCTATCATTCTTCAAGGGCTCAAAAATATCCCGGCTAACCCGCCGTATCGAGCGGTAGTAACCAGATTGGGCAGAAGAACAACGAAAGTTAAAAAAGAAGGCTGGCGTCTTTTCCTCTTTTACCCCTACTGGCACGACTATATCTTGGTCAATATGACCAAGGTGAATTATGATTTGCCGCCCCAGTTGGTGCGAACGCCGGATATGGCTGAAGTTGAGATTCCCATCAGTCTTACCTGGACCCCGCTTGATAAAGAGACTGAAGACTGCGAAACGAGAAAAACCATCAATGGACTTATCAACTACCTGAACGCCGGCGGCGAAAAGGGGGTCAAAGAGATCATCGACGACATCGTCCGTGAACGCCTGCGCGAATGGGCCATGTCAAAGATCGAAGGCCCAAAAACTTGGGAGCAAGCCTTGGGAGCCAGAGAAGAGGCCATCAATGTCTTGATAAAGTCGATAGCCGGAGAAGCGATCGATCCGATCGATTCCAACATTCCGACCTGTATCCTTCTGCGGTTCTTCAACTCCTCTTCAAAAGATTTCCAACATAAGGTTAAACCCGCCCCCACCAGCGAAGAAGAGATCGAGGAAGAAGCCAATTGGGCCTTGCTAGAAGAAAATTTGGCGACTCTAGGCGAAGAAGGAAAAAATAAGCTCATCCAAGAAGTCATCGAAAGAAAAGAGACGATCGCCAAAATGCGCCAAGGAAACGGCGGCAAAGCTTTACCCCAACTTGGCATCCGTTTGGACCGCCTGAACATCGACGAGATCAAGCCCAAAGGAAAACTGGCCGAATCCGCCGAAAAAATGGTGATGGAACAACGGGACGCCAAAGGCGACCAGATTCGGATCGGGAACATCTCGGAAAGGATAAAGGAACTGCAAAAACTCGGATTCGGTCCCGAGCAAGCCCTGGAAATCGTCCAGACCGAACGCGGCAAAGTGACAAAGAATATTTCAGAAACCAAGTTCAACTTGTCGGCTGAGACCCGTAAAATGATCGAGAAACTCGCGCCCGACATCTTGACCAAAATTTTCGAGAAAAAATAAGGAGGCCGCCATGGCTAACAGCACTACCCCGAATGTTGGAAGCGTGCCAAAATGGGCGTGGATAGTCTTGCTTGCGCTGTGTTTCGTCCTGCTGTTAAGCGGGGCTATCGGGCATATCTTTTTCTCTGAACCCCCGAAAGACAAAGCTGGCGCGCCGCAAGCAATAACTCAACCAACATTAAAACAACAATCCCATCCCGCCGAAACAGAAAAAAGAAAAGAAGAAGGGGCCAGACCAGAAAGATTCTTGGTTTTCGCGCTATTGGGCGTAATTTTACTGGGGATAGCCTTTATCCCAAGACTACCGGCTGGCAAATTTTTGGGAGGAGTTGGAGCCTTACTTTTGCTCTTTGGCCTAATTATGTCAGCGACTTTCTGGGCCTGGCCGGAACTCGAGAAAAAAAACCCTCCTCCTGAGCAAAAGACCACGCATCGCGCGACGAGAACGCCAGCAACCGTTCAACGGCTCCCCGCTAACGCCAAGTTCGTCAAAACCCTGACGCCGGGAGAACGGATTTACCTCACGCGTACGAATATGGACGCGTCGCCGCCGGAACGTTGGGCGAAGTTTTCAGACGGCCAAGCTGCCAAGTTCGCGCCCTGGCCAGCCAACGCTCAACACCGGTATGCCGAGAATACGATTGGTGAACCGCACGACCTCTATGTGGTTCTGCCGCCGGGACAGGGCTACACGAAATCGCTTACCGACCCGGCGCTCGGCCAACAGATAGCGCGGGCATCAACGGCTCAACGAGCCGATACCGACTGCCTGTTGGACAGAGCATTCCCGAAGTAGTGTCATTCCGGGCTTGACCCGGAATCCAGGGCCTGGATCCCGCATCAAGTGCGGGATGACACAGAAATTGTACCAAAAACCAAAAGCCCCCTAATTCCGCCGAACAAGGCGGAACGGGGGCTTTTTTCTTTAGCGCGCCAGTAAAACCGCGCCGCGAAAAGCTTGAACCCCCACACCTAATCGGAAACATAAATTCGTTTAACGAATTTATAAAGCAAGGGCAATTCTATTCTTACACGATAAACCTGCTTTTAACGAAAGACGAATCATGAGTAAAAATTCCCGATTAGGTGAGGGGGTGAACTTTGCAAAATTCAAACCGAATAATCCTTTGGACCAAAACTAAGGCTGCTGCGGACCGGTCGGAATGCTGGTTGAGGTGCCGTCAAGAAGACTATTGTTGATTATCGCGACTAATCCCCAAGCGCCCGCCATCACCGCCATACCAATAATTCCCCAGATCATATGGTCTTTGCCGGTTTTAATTTTGGCTTCTTCGCCCGCGGCCATCACATACTGGAGAACGCCCCAGATGAACCATAAGGTGACCAGAACGAATAAAACACCGATAACCGCATTCAAAATGGTCGTGAGGGTAGTTAATGTGTCCGTAATCGTGGCGGCGGCCGCCATAGCCATCATCGGAAACAGCAAAGTCATAGCAACAATTGCCGTTTTTTCAAACATCTTTTCGAATTTTTTCATTATGTTCACCTCCTTTCAATCATGTAACATGTAACATACAACATGCAACAAATTTAATAATTTATTTTGCTTCTGTCATTTTAATGGTTTTCCAAAGCATCGCGCCGATTTCCTCGGCTAAATTTAATCCGTCTAAATACTCTTTTTCGCCAATATAATTTTCCTTCATTGAAAAATATAAAAGATATTTACATTCCTTAAGAGAACCGTAGGAAATTTCTAAAAAATTAAGCATTACTAACTTTTTCTTTCTAGCATAACCCTCTATATAATTCAAGATTATTGATAAAGCCGCCCTTCTTATTTGAGAAACGGCACCATATGTTTCCTCTTTGGGAAATTTTCGAGTTACCCGATAAACCAAGTGAACAAAATCATCCATTTTCAATTTTAACTTATCGTGAAAAGTCGGCTCTCTCATCTTTTGTGTCCTGTTACCTGTTCCTTGTTACTTGAAGAAGCTTTGTAGCATCCCCACTATCGCCCAGGCGCCCAGCATCACCGCCATACCGACGATCCCCCAGATCATATGTTGCTTGCCAGTCTCTATTTTAGCGGTGTCCCCGTCGCCGGTGGCGCGCACGAATTCCGTGATCCCCCAGAAAAAATAAACCGTGACCAGCAGAAACAAAAACCCGATTACCTGCTGGATCACACCCTTGATCTTGGTGACCAGCGCGCTGGCTTGGCCCGTGGTGCCGCCCAAGATCTCCGTGATGTAGCTAACGATGGCCTGGCTGGCTAAAATAACCGCGATGCCCGCCACCGTCCACAAAAGATTTTTTTTGGCTTTGGTTAATTTTTCCTCGCTGCCCTGGGCCGTGGCAAACTGGAACCCGGCCCAAACCAGCATTAAGACCGCGAAAGGGATCGCCAGAATGATCAAAAAATTAATGATCTTTAAGATCAGCTCACTGATACTGCCCACGCCCAGAAAATTCGGCAAACTGGCGCTGCCGCCACCGCCAGTCGCGCGTTCTGGCGTGCCTTCTCCACCAGTTGGTAATTGCGGCGTTCCTTCGCCACCCGTAGCGCCAAGGCCGCTATCCTCCGGATACAAAGCCGCGCAATTATTAACGCATTCCTGGATTTGCGCCCCCTGGTATTCTTGCGGGCAAGCCGTATAGCAAGAGGTATAGTCCGCGCTGGCCATTACTGGCAACAGCAAAAATCCGCCGATGATTAAAATGCCGGTTAAAAATAATATTTTGGATGATTTTGATGAAATCATTTAGCCTCCTCCCTTTTTAAAGGGAGGTTGGGAGGGATTTAAATCCCCCTTAATCCCCCTTTTACAAAGGGGGAAGAATTAAAAAGCTTACCGGCCCTGCACCGACCGCCGATCATGGAGTATACACGCATTCGCCGTTCCGCCAAACAGAGCCCGGACTGCTTTCACACTGCGCGCGAAGCTCTTCCTGCTAAGGAACAGCGGCCGGCTGACTGGCCGGCGCCGGCTCCGGAACTGAAGAAAGACACTTCACGTTCCACCAGTTGCCGGGAACAAAGCCCTCAACATTAGAGCCGAGAGTCGTTATCAGAGTATTCACGATAGCCCAGGAAGCCAAAATTATCAAAACGCCGATAGCCGTGTTCTTGAACATCTCTTTGCCTTTTTTAAGCCGCTCTTCCGAACCGCCAGCTGATACCATTATTATACCACCAACCAAAAAAAGCAGTCCAGCCAGAGGCGCCACAACATTGCGCACAATAAAGAACGCCACGTCGCTGATCATCTGCATAAAATTGCACATCGTGCAAGCGGGCAGCCCATTGCCCGCTACCGGCCCGTTGCAATTCACCAAACCGGCAGCCGAAGCAGGCAAAGCGGCCAAAAACAAAAAGCCCAGAAAAAACAAAATTAAAAATGTAAATTTCAAAGTGTAAAATCGACGCGTAGCGTCATCCTGAAGGAGCGTAGCGACTGAAGGATCTATAGATTCTTCGCTTCGCTCAGAATGACAGCTAGTCAGAATGACAGCTAGATTGAATTTTAAATTTTGGATTATCATTTTTCATTTTGATATTTAAATTTTAAATTATTACCCTCCCATCAGTACCGTCACCTGGGCGCTGGCCCGCTGCAGGGCATCGTCCATCGCGAAGCGACCGGCTACTACTGATTCTATCATATCGGCAAAAATTCCCTCAATGGCCAAATTATCGGCTTCCCACCAGGAAGAAGCATATAAAGCCTGCTGACTGAAAACGCTAAGTTCGGCGTCGGCGGCCTGCTCAGTAATGAGATCCCGCCGAGCCGTCGGTTTTTTAGTCGCGCTAAGATACTCCCGGCTGTTGGCCTGGGATGACAGCCAGGCGATAAATTGCCAGGCCGCTGCTTGATTGGCCGAGCGCTGGCTGACTGCTTGGCCCCAATAGTTGGCGAAAGTAACCTTCTTGCTATTGGAAGAGATCTGCGGCAAGGCGGCCACGCCAAAATTCAGGTGGGGCGAGCGGGCGCGGATCATCGGAACTTGATAAGAGTAGGAAAGCATCGTCGCGGCTTGCCCCTCAACGAACGCGTCTATGGAATAGTGCTGCAGCGCGTTCCAGGTGTAGACCTTGAGCGCCGGGTTGGCAAAGTTGGTATAAAAGATCAACGCCTGCTTGCCGGGATTAAAGGTTTCGCCGCCAGAAGAAGAAACGCTCTCTTGGAACGCCGCCCTAATTTTATCGTCGCTGACCATCTTGGCGCCACCTTGAAGCATCAAAGCCATTAAAATATCGGTTGAGCGATTAATGTTCTTGGCTGTGCCTAAAGCCGCCCCGGCCTGCAAAATATTATTTTTGGCATCACGCTTGGTGAGCTTTTCCACCGCGGAATTGAAGTCCACCCAGGTTTTGGGCGCGCCGGTTAAGCCCGCCGAATTGAACAAGTCCTTATTGTAAAAAAGCGCCAGCGAATCCACGGACAAAGGAAAGGCATAAACACTGTTTCCGTCGATGAAGTCCTGGCTGGCCACATCCACAAAAACCTCGCTGAACCTCTCCGGCGTGATCAAGGAGGCCGGCGCAGGCGCTAATTTATCCTTATGTTTTGGCAACCAGGTGTTCTGAATGGAAAAAATATCCGGGCCCCGACCGGCGGCCAAGGCGTCCAATAAATCCTTTTCGTAGGAAGTGATGTCTTTTTTATAATAGTTGATCGTGACGTTCGGATAGAGCTGCTGGTATTTGGCGATTAGGGGCTGATAAACGGACGAGTCGTCAAAAACACTCCAAAATTCCAGCGTTAAGGGCGCGGGCGCCGTCGTTTTGAAAGGATTAATGATAATCACCGCTACGGCAATAACTACAATCAGACCGATGGCAGTGAAAATTATGATTTTATTCTTATCCATATATTTAAAATGTCTAAACCCTAATGCCTAATTCCTAATAAAATCCTAATGTCCAATATCCAAATTTCGATCATTAAAAATTCGGCTATTTCATTAGACATTAGAAATTAGAACTTCGGCATTTACGGTTTAATAAAAATTAAACCGTAGTGGTATTCTCCCGCGTCAAAAGCCTGGCGAAAAACAAAACCTTCTTCCTGCGCCATGTTCCGGGCCTCGTCGAAAGACAAGCGCCAGCCGCCCTGCGGGCCAAAAGAGGCATTATCTTTGCGCCAGTCAACCAGAATAAAAGTGCCGCCTATCTTTAGCGCTCTTTTAGCTTCTTTGATGATGGCCGGCTTTTCTTGCGACTGGAATAAAACATTATGGAGCAAAACCAGGTCCATTGAGCCGTCCGGCAGACCCGAACCCCCTAGCATTTCCAGATTCCCTCGCACCGTCTCCACGTTAGCCGCGCCTTCAAGCTGCGCGCGCGACCGCACCGCCTCCAAGGCGTCTGTTAGAACGTCTATCGCAAAAACCTTGCCTTCGCTACCGACCGCTTTGGCCACCGGCAAGGTAAAATAACCGTGGCCGCAACCAAAATCAGCCACTGTCATTTTTTCCTTAAGGCCGACCTGGTCGATCACTTTTTGGGGATTGATGAAACCGCCTGTCCCGCTAATAATTTTTTCTTCCATTTAGTAGAAGACCGCGCATACGAAAAACTTTAAGACAAAATCGCGATAAGTTGAGCGTCTAAAATTGCCAGCGGGACGAAGAGCGAAGCGACTGAGTTGTCCGCGGCAATTTTAGCGAGACGAATCCGATTTTGTTAAAGTTTTATCGTCGCGCGGCGGTTTTTTCCGCCGCTTTTTTGCCGCCAAAAAAGCGGCAAAAAGTATTTTCACAAACACGTCACCGACGCCACTTTATCACCTTCGTCCAATTTAATGATGCGCACGCCTTGCGTGGCCCGGCCCAAGAGAGAAATAGAACTCAAGGATGTGCGGATAACCTGGCCGTGCTGGGAGATGGCAATAATATCCTCCTCTCCACCGGCTAAAATTTTAGCCACCACGATCTGTCCCGTTTTGGGCGTTACCTGCGCGGCCTTAATGCCTGACCCCCCGCGCCGCTGGATCTTGAATTGCTTTAATTCCGTCTTCTTGCCATAGCCGTTTTCCATAACTACGAGTAATTCTGGCTTGGCGTTCCCCGCCTTGACTTTAGTGCTGATAACATCCATGCCCACCACGATATCGCCCTTTTTCAGGCGCAGCCCGCGCACCCCGCCGGCGGCTCGCCCCATAGAGCGAGCGTCTTTTTCCTTAAAACGCACGCTTTGGCCCTTGGCGGTAACTAAAATTATTTCATCAGTTCCGGAAGAGGGTTTCACCCAGCGCAGCAGGTCATCCTTATCCAGCCCGATGGCGATCAAGCCCGAACGGCGAACATTGGCAAAGTCCCCGATCGCTGTTTTTTTGATTATACCATTTTTTGTGGCCATCACCAGATAGTTTTCCTCACCAATACCGGCCGCGGTTTTTACTTCTCCTTTTTTCTTATTTTTCAAATTTTCTTTTAAGGCCACCAGCGCGCTCACCTCTTCTTTCGGCCCCAGCTCCAAAAAATTAACCACTGCCTGTCCGCGCGCCACCCGGCTGGCTTCCGGAATTTCATAGGACTTGGTCTGAAAAACCCGGCCGGTGTTGGTGAAAAACAGTAAATTATCATGCGTGTTGACGCTCGCTAAGTATTTAACTTCGTCTTCCTCGCGCGTCGTAATGCCCGAAACCCCTTTTCCGCCGCGAAGCTGGGCTTTATAATTCTTGGGGTTCATCCGTTTGATATAACCGCCTTCAGTCAGCGTAATGATGCAATCTTCCTCCGGGATGAGGTCCTCTTCCTTAAACTCCCCCACCGGCGAGGCAAAAACCTTGGTTCGCCGTTCATCGCCAAATTTGGCCTTTAGATACGCAAGTTCCGTTTTTATCACGCCCAAAATTTTCTTGGGCGACTTGAGCAATTCTTCTAACTCCGCGATTATCTGCTTTTTTTCTTTCAATTCATCATCGATCTTTTTGCGCTCCAGCCCCGCCAGCGTCTGCAGTTTCATTTCCAAAATCGCGGCCGATTGCGCGTCGCTTAATTTGAATTTTTTGCAAAGTTCACTGCGCGCTTCTTCCTTGTCAGCTGATTTTTTGATCGTGGCGATGATCGCGTCAATGTGGTCCAGCGCTTTTTTCAGGCCCTCCAGGATATGAGCGCGCTCTTTCGCCCGCTCCAGGTCAAATTTAGTCCGCCGCGTCACCACGTTATAGCGGTGCTCAACGTATTGTTCCAAAAAGCTTTTAAGCGATAAAACCTGCGGCTGTAGACCGTCCACCAGCGCGATCATATTCAAGTGGAAAGTTTTTTGCAGATCGGTCAATTTATACAGCCGGTTCAAAACTTTTTGCGGATAAGCTTCGGCTTTGAGATCCACCACGATGCGCACGCCGTCCTTGTCGGATTCATCGCGGATGTCTTTGATACCGTCAATTTTTTTATCCTTGACCAGGTCCGCCACAACTTCCAAAAGAGTGGCCTTATTAACCTGATACGGGATCTCCGAAACAATGATCTGCTTAGCGCCTTTTTTGTCTTCAACGATCTCCGCGGTCGCGCGGTTCACGATCGCGCCCTTGCCGGTGGAATAGGCCTGCACGATCGCCTGCTTATCATAGATCGCGCCGCCGGTCGGAAAATCCGGCCCTTTAATGAATTTCATCAGATCCTCGTTCGTAGACTTGGGATTTTCTATAAGATACTCAATACCCTCAACCAGCTCGCTTAAGTTATGGGGCGGGATGGAAGTAGCCATGCCCACCGCTATGCCCAGCGACCCGTTCAATAAAAGTTGCGGGAGCTTAGCCGGCAAAACCATTGGCTCCTTACGCGTACCGTCGTAGTTATCGGTCCAAGTAATTGTGTCTTTATCGATATCCTGCATCATTTCTTCGGCCAACGGAGTTAAACGGCACTCTGTGTACCTCATGGCCGCGGCGCCGTCGTCGTCCAGCGAACCAAAATTACCCTGACCTTGGATCATCGGGTAGCGCATGGAAAAATCTTGCGCGAGCCGCACCATCGTATCGTAAACCGCGCTATCGCCGTGCGGATGATATTTACCAAGCACGTCGCCAACCACCAAGGCTGATTTTCTGAGCTTAGCGGTTGAGCGCAGCCCCATGTCCCACATCGCGTACAGGATCCGGCGGTGCACCGGCTTTAAGCCGTCTCTGACGTCCGGCAAAGCGCGGCCCACGATAACGGACATCGCGTAGTCCAAATAGCAGGTTTCCATTTCCTGCGTTATTTCTTGAGGTTTAACATTGCCGATATCCATATGTCGCTCGCGCTCAAATTGACGCGTAGCGTCATCCTGAACCCCGCGTAGCGGGGTGAAGGATCTTTCACGCCTGTGAGCAGGCATTCGCCAAAGATCCTTCGCTTCGCTCAGGATGACCACTGGCGTGATCAACTTTTATTTGCCGTTTTTCCTTTTTAGATTTTACTTTTTAAATTTATTGAATTGGTAACCTCTCTGCCTGCCCCGTCTGGCTGTCCGGACTAATCGATGGCGCCGGGCTCGGACTGCTATTCATTTCCTCTTTGGCCGTGTTAATGACATTGCTGATACCGGCGTTTAGGCTCTGCCACAGGCCAGGCACTTCTTTTTTTATTTCGCCCAGGCTCTGCAGGGCTTTATTATTTTGCTCGTTTGCCTTGGGCGACTGAGTTAATAGGCCCGTTAATGACCAAAGCCAGAAACCAAAAATAATTATCGCGCCCAAAGTCGTCCCGACCCACATGATCTGGATTCGGACATGACGAGGTTTTCGCTGTAAGTTTTCTATAAAGTCGATTAAAGACATTAAAATTCTGCTTTAAACGTGAGGCGAGGCTTTGCTTGTCTGAAACGCTCAGTTTTGCAAGCGGGCACGGTGTCCCGACTTTACGTCGGGACGAACGAACAAAACTGGCGAGTAAAATTTCCGCGCTGGTGAAATTTTACGATTTCAGAAAGCAAAGCCGAGCTAAATCCGCATCACCACCACCTGCATTTCCTCTTCCGGCAGATCTTTCTTTTTGATGGTCAACTTATCCACCGCTTCCTTTTTGGCGATGCCCATTTCTTTCAAAAAAACATCCACGCCATCCAGCTTAACGGCCAGGCCGGGAATTTTATAATGCATCGGGATCACGAGGCGCGGCTCGATCTGATTGATGATGTCCACCGCCGTTTCCCCATCAATGGTGTAAGTGCCGCCGACCGGCACCATCAAAATATCCACGCCGTCTATCTGTTCCACTTGCTCGGCCGTCAGCTTTGACTGGCCCAAGTCTCCCAAATGCCCGATCTTGATCCCCTCCATCTCAATGACATATATAGTATTAACGCCCCGTTCCTTCCCCTCTTTGTCATCGTGGAACGCCAAAACGCCCTTAACTTCAATGCCTTTAGACTCGTATTCTCCCGGTCCGGCAACGACGAGCGGCTCGCCGCTTAACGCCTCGCAATTATTATGGTCCAGATGATCGTGGGAAATTGTGACCACATTGGCCTGGCTCCGCGGCGGGGTCAAGCCGATTTCTTTATTGAACGGGTCGGTAAAAACCACGGTCTCGCCGCTTTGGATTTTGAAACAAGATTGTCCGTACCAGGTGATGACCACAATTGTCTACGAAATACGAAATTGTACGAATATAAGAAAACAGATTTAACTCCTCCTAACCTCCTCTTTAGAAAAAGAGGAGGGACTCCCTCTCTTTTTTAAAGAGAGGGCTGGGGTGAGTTAAGTGCCTCAACGTATTTTTACTCTTTCACCTCTCGCAGTATTTATTTCTTCCATTTTATCATATTTTTTTCCGTGTGCCAATACCTATTTACTCCTCCCTTTCGTAAAGGGAGGTTGGGAGGGATTTATGAGCCCGACATCCGATGTCCCAAACGCTTGTCGTTGCGAGGCCGTAGGCCGAAGCAATCCCGTGGACGGCAATAACATCACGGGATCGCCACGCCCCTGCTGGGGCTCGCGATGACGCATTCCGGACATCGGATGTCGAAATATTCTCCGGCGCGGGCCCGTCGACGGGCCCGCGCCCCCGCAACCTTTCGTAAAATTTCGTAGCACCTTTATTTTGTAGACTTTTTGTAGCAAATAAAAAAGGCGTCCG
>Ga0066637_10001027_pt1 | contig 17618 bp, 19 predicted proteins | sample CryGeyCG2014_020_FD_62737 | JGI IMG/M metagenome (GOLD analysis project Ga0066637, IMG submission 62737) | Groundwater microbial communities from aquifer - Crystal Geyser CG08_land_8/20/14_0.20 | ecosystem: Environmental > Aquatic > Deep subsurface > Groundwater | place: USA: Utah: Grand County...
GCGGCAAGGTAACAGTAGTTGTGGTTGTGGTCATGCCTGGCGCTAAGGTTACTGTAGTTGTGGTCGTGCTGGTGGTTGTGGTGCTGGTAGTGGTCGAGGTAGTTGTAGTTACCCCTGGCGCTAAGGTTACAGTAGTACTCGTTGTTGTAGTCGTCGCCCCTGGTAGCAAAGTTATAGTAGTGCTGGTGCTACTTTCATCAACCACTCTGCTGCCACACCCAATTAAGCCCGCAGATAGGCCAACAATTCCTAAACACAACACAACAAAAACACAAATTTTAACTTTGCTGAACATGCCCCCCCCTTTATAATCTTACAATACACTTTGTCGGACATTTTGCTATCGCCGAGTCAGCAGCACTATCTCCATTTTCATAATTGACTCTAGCAAGATTGCAATTGATAGAATATCCTTCTGGCGCTGTTTTAACACAGAGGGTACAAGCAATACAGCCAACTTTACACGCTTTTCTGACTTCTCCACCCTTGTCATTAGAATTACAAGCAACCACGATTCGATTGGAGCAAGGAACAAGCTCAATAATTTTTCTAGGACAAGCTTCAACACACAAGCCGCAAGCAGTACATTTTTCTTCAATTACGTGAGGCAGCCCATCAGGGCCAACCTGGATAGCATCAAACGGACAAACCGTTTCGCAATCACCAAAACCCAAACAACCATACGAACAGGCCTTAGCTCCACCACCAACCAGCTCAGCCGCAGTGCAATTTTTAACCCCGTTATAATCAGCTCGCTCTTTTGCTAGCTCTCTTGTCCCGCCACATTTAATAACCGCCCGCTTTTCTATTTGATTGCCAGCGTCAATCCCAAGTATTTTCGAAATAGCAGCAGCAGCTTTTGCTCCGCCAGGCGGACAGCCCAGGTTATCTAAACTCCCTTGGGCCGCGATCTTTTCCGCCAGGTCGTGGCAGCCAGCAAAACCGCACGCCCCGCAATTAAGTCCAGGCAGGGCCGAAAAGACATCTTCTACAATTGGGTCTTCCTGAACTTTTAATTTTTGAGAAGCAATGCCTAACACCACGGCAAAAAATAAGCCAAGCCCCCCCATCGCTATTAATGATATTGCTAAAATGTTCATCCTGAAATAAGTCCTGCAAAGCCCATAAAGGCCAGGGCTAATAATCCCGCCACAATTAAAGTAATTGGAGCCCCTTTAAATGGCTCTGGAATTGGGGCTAAATCAAGCTCTTCACGAATCCCCGCCATAATGCATAAAGCTAAAGTAAACCCAACTCCAGCCGCCAAGCCAAAAACAACGCTTTGGCCAAAATTATAATTACGCAGAGCAGATAAAAGAGCCAAACCTAAAATCGCGCAATTCGTGGTGATGAGCGGCAAAAAAATTCCCAGACTACGATATAGCGGCGGGGTAAACTTGCGCATAAACATCTCGACAAACTGGACCAGCGAAGCAATTACTATAATAAAAGAAACATACTGCAAGAATGGTAAGTTGTAAGGAATAAGGATTAAGTTATTAATGAGCCACGTAACTGCTGCTGCCAAGACCATGACAAAGGTTGTTGCCGCTCCCATACTCAAAGCTTTATCAAGCTTATTAGAAACCCCCAGGAAAGGACAAATCCCCAAAAAGTAGCTCAAAACAAAATTATTAACTATTGCTGCGGAAATAAAAATTAAGACTAAATCCATTAGTTAACCCCTCCCTGCTCACACCCAGGACAAGCAAGTGGACACGCCGGCGCCAGCTTAGCCTTTGTCTTGTCCTTGATCACATTCATTAAAGCAATTAGCAGACCTAAAGTTATAAAGGCGCCACTGGGCAAGATCATAATAACCCAAGGCTGACCAAGCATCCCAGAACCTAAAAGCTCGCGAATCGAACCAATCAAGGTCAAGGCTAAGGTAAAACCAAGTCCCATCCCCAATGCGTCAACAAACGAAGGGATAACTCCGTGCTTTGAAGCAAAGGCCTCTGCCCGACCAAGAATAATGCAATTAACCACAATCAGCGGCACAAAGGGTCCTAAGGCTTTAGAAATATCAGCAAAATTTGCTTTTAAAAACAGATCGGCAACCGTTACAAAAGCCGCGATAATAACCACATAAGCAGCAATCCTTATTTCTTTAGGAATCGCGCTGCGCAAAAGAGAGACAATCACACTTGAACAAAGCAAGACAAATAAAGTCGCTACCCCCATGGAAAAACCATTGATAATGGAAGTTGTCACTGCCAAGGTCGGACACATACCCAAAAGCTGGCGAAAGGTTGGAGATTCGTCCCAAAGCCCTTTTAATAATTCAAACATTAAACCTTTTTTCATTTAACTCGCAGCCATTCCTCAATTGTTTTATTAATGATATTAACCACTGATCTTGATGAAATTGTCGCGCCAGTAATCGCTTGGATCTCGTTGGGTTTTGAAGGAGATATCCCCTTAACATATTCGATCGGCGGCCTGGCCGCCAAATTATTAAACTGGGCCTGAAAAACTGCTTCAGAAATTTTCGCTCCCAAGCCAGGTGTTTCCAGCTGTTCTAGCACACTCATCCCTGTAAATTTGGAAAAATCAGCATTAACACCAACAATCAGTTTGATTACCCCTTGATAACCATTCCCTTGGCAAAGGATAGCTGTCCCCAGCTTTCCGTCAACATCATCAAAACACTCAAAATAGGTCAAGTCATCTTTTGCTATGGTCTTATAAGACTTTGTCCCAGGAACAACTTTAAAGACCGCAGCATCAGTTTCCCGCACTTGGTTAGCCGCGATCTTAAGCTCAGCCCACTGGTAGACATAAGCCAGTACCCCGCCGGAGATCAGACCAATCAGGGTTAAGACAACTATCATCTTGAGTATTTTCATTTTTTTCTGCCCAATATTCTCGGCCTGGTATATCTATTAATCAACGGCACAAAAGCGTTCATGAACAAAATTGAGTACATGACCCCTTCTGGTAGACCTGAAAAAAGTCTGATAATCACCACTAATATCCCTGCCCCAATTCCAAAAATCCACATCCCTTTAGCAGTAATCGGCGAAGTCACATAATCTGTGGCCATGAAAAAAGCCCCCAGTAGCAAGCCGCCGGCTAGCAAATGGAAAATTGGGTCAGCTTTAAAAACAAAGCTTAAAACAGCAACTGTTCCCAAATAACTAATCGGAATACGCCAATCAATAATCCCTTTATACAATAGATATAATCCACCCAAGAGTAAAAGCAAGACTGAAGTCTCGCCAATACAACCGCCAACATTGCCATAAAATAAGGCCAGGTACGAGGTTCCCTGCCCACTAAATTTCATCGCGGCCAAGGGGGTTGCTTGGGTCACAGCGTCTAGTCCGCGATAGGCAAAAGCATTGGCCCAGGTAGTCATGTGAACAGGAAAAGCCGCGGCAAGAAAAGCGCGGCCAACTAAGGCCGGGTTAAAGACATTAAAACCAAGGCCCCCAAAAAGCTGTTTACCAATAATAATGGCAAAGATCGCACCAAAAACAACCTGGTAGTACGGCAACGAGGGAGAAACGCAAAGCGCTAAAAGCAAACCGGTTAACGCCGCGCTCCCATCCATAATACTAACTTCACGCTTCATCATTTTATTCATCACCAGTTCGGTCGCCACCGCAGAAATAACTGATAACAAAACAAGGATAGCTGCTGACCAACCAAAGAAATATACTCCCCCCAACGTGGCTGGAAGCAAAGCCAGCATGACAACACACATTATAATTGTCACTGATTTATTGTCCCTGATATGCGGGGCTGGCGAGAGTAAAAAATTCATTTCATCTGCCTCAATTTCAATTTTCCCAGTTTAACTAATTGAACAATTGGGATCTTGGCCGGACAAACATAAACACAGCAACCACACTCCATACAATCCTGGCCACCCCATTCATCAAAGTCACTAAATTTACCGGAATTAGCATAAGCAGCTAATCTGGTTGGGACCAAATTCATCGGGCAATTGCGCACGCACCGGCCACATTTGATACAAGGATAAATTTTTTCTTCTTCAACGTCTTTCTTGGCTAACACCAAAATACAACTGGTTGCCTTAACCACCGGCACATCCAAGGTATATTGAGCCACCCCCATCATTGGTCCACCCATAATAACCTTATAAGCATCAGCGGTTAAGCCCCCGCACTGCTCAATAATATCTTTAAAAGTCGTCCCAATTCTAACCAATAGGTTCTTGGGCTCGCAAATTCCTGAGCCAGTCACAGTGACAACCCTTTTAATTAAGGGCAAACCCATAAAAACCGCTTCAGCAATGGCAACGCAGCTCCCAACATTAGCAACTACGACCCCAACATCAAGTGGGAGGCCACCAGAAGGGACAGCGCGGTCAAGTACTGCTTTGATCAGCATTTTTTCGCCACCCTGGGGATATTTGGTCGCAAGCTCCACTACTTCCAGCCCATCATAAATTCCCTCTTCAGGCTTATGGCGAACAACCTCACGCAGGACTTTAATTGCATCTTTCTTGTTAGCTTCAACCCCAAAGATTATCCGGCCAGCATTGCAAGCTTTAGCAACTAACTTAGCCCCTTTAACAACATCTTCTGCCCGCTCCAACATAATCCGGTGGTCAGCAGTAATATAAGGCTCGCACTCACAACCATTAACTAAAATAGTATCTATTTTCTTGTCTTTAGGCGGCGAAAGTTTTACGTAAGCAGGAAAAACCGCTCCCCCAAGCCCCACAATCCCCGCCTCTTTTACTGCGGCTCGAATTTCAAGATGACTGATATTTTCAATCCCTCGACTTTCGAATATCGAATTTTCTAATTTTCGACTATCGTCCCCACTCCCCTCAATCACAATTGATAGTACATTTGTGCCGCACGGGTGCGGCAGTTTTTCAATTTTGGTAACCTTACCAGCAATCGAAGCATGAACAGGGGCAGAAACAAATTTTGAGGTTTCGCCAATCTTTTGGCCGAGAGCAACATCGTCCCCAACCTTAACTAGCGGCTCGCACGAAGCCCCCAAATTTTGGTGGAGTAGAATAATGACTTTCAAAGGAGCAATGGCCTCAACAATCCTAAGCCCCTTCGTTTCATTTTTACAATATGAGGGATGTATCCCCTTAGCAAAAGTTTTCATAAAAACAAATCTTATTATATCACAAGGTGGATTTTTCTGAGTCCATCTTAGACTTTTCCTTATCCACAACCTGGGCAGCATGCAAACCAGCATTAAAAATAGAAATAACTGTAGCCAAAGTATAAATGGCGTTCCAGTGAGGTTCGGTATTAGGCAAGAAATTGCTCGCAAACTGTCGCTCCAAAAAATGGCTCCAGAAAAAAGCAAAAGGAAAAGTCTGAAATAAGGTAATGTCAAACTCTTGCCAATAATTTGGCGCAGAGCTTGCCTCAAGCGTGCTCGCTAATACCGGGGCGCTGCTCAAAGTGAAGATCAAAGCCAAAACTAATATATAGCGCATAAGTCTATTATACAGCAGCCAATTTGAAAAATATATTTATTTAAGCTATAATTTCCATTATGTTCATCCAAATAATGAAGTCAAAAATCCACCTGGCCACTGTCACGGATCTGTTGCTTTATTACGAGGGCAGTATCGGGATAGACAAAGAGCTTATGCAAGCTGCAGGGTTAGTCCCACACGAAAAGGTCCAGGTCTTAAACTTCAACAACTCGCAGCGCTTTGAAACGTATGTTATTGAGGGACAAAAAGGTGAAATTTCCCTGCGCGGCCCAGCTGCTAAGCTAGGGAAAAAAGGTGATAAAGTTATAATTATTAGCTATGGCCTGGTGGACCAAAAAGAAGCCCTACAAGTAAAGCCAAAAATCGTCTTAGTTGATGAAAGAAACGAACCAAAGCCCTAAAAATAGCCCTTGCCAGAAATATCCCCTGATGTTAAAATGCGACAAACTTACCAACAAGGAGAGAAAATCATGTCAACAAAGCTGAAAATTGGCCTGCCTAAAGGGAGTCTGCAAGACTCGACTTTTGAGCTATTAAAAAAAGCTGGTTGGAACATTAAGGTTTCGGCCCGGTCCTATTATCCAGTAGTTGATGATCCTGAGCTTGAAATTGTTTTGATCAGGGCCCAAGAAATGGCCCGTTATGTTGAAAGTGGTGTTTTGGATTGTGGTATAACTGGCAGCGATTGGGTCTTAGAGTCTGGCTGTAAAATAAGAAAAGTAGCTGACCTGGTTTACGCCAAGCAAGGCTTGCGCAAAGTTCGCTGGGTTTTGGCTGCACTAGAAAGCTCCAAGATTAAAAGTGTTAAGGACCTCAAAGGCAAAAGGATTGCCACAGAACTGGTTAATGTAACCAAAAAATATTTAAAGACTAACAAAGTAAATGCCAAGGTTGAGTTTTCTTGGGGGGCCACTGAGGCTAAGCCGCCAGAGCTGGCTGACGCTATTGTCGAGCTAACAGAAACAGGCTCATCACTGAAAGCCAACAAGCTTAAGATAATTGAAACAGTGTTAGAATCCAATACTGTGGTTATTGCTAATCAAGAATGCCAGCAAGATCCATTCAAAAACGAAAAACTAAAAAATATTATTTTACTCCTTAAAGGCGCGCTCGTGGCCGAGACCAAGGTCGGTTTAAAAATGAATGTTATCAAGACCAGGGTCAGGCACATTTTAAACCTCCTGCCTGCCATGCAAACGCCTACCATTGCTGAGCTGTCTAATTCTGCTTGGGTTGATGTCGACACTGTGGTCGATGAAAAGCTGGTCAGGGACCTGATCCCTAAACTGAAAAAATCAGGGGCTCGGGGTATTGTGGAATATCCACTAAATAAAGTTATTGACTAAAGGTTGATTTTTCGTCAAGGACAATCACTTCTAGAGTGCCATCATCCGCATATACATTGGCCCATAAATCGAGCCGACGATTACCATAGTTAAAACAATGTTAATCAGCAAGCCAATTACAATAGTCGAAAGCAAAAACAAGAACACCTTATTGCCCGGAGTTAATAAAACAATTGGCATCCCTACTGCCAGTAAGTAAATGGCATACAACCCCAAAATGGCTAAAACACTTAAGCCTGGCATAACTGAAAAAATACCCACTAACCAGATTGGAGTAACTGAATAAAGCACTAATTTAACAGCAGTAGTAAAATCGGTTTTTGACTCAAACAAAGGCGCTAATTTAAAAACCACCCACCCTCCAACTAAAACTCCCAGTAAATTAAGGATGTAGCCAACTATCCCCCCAACTAAAGAAGGCAAAAACGGAGCTCTGACCAAATCGCCTAGAGGCATTCTGATCCCAACAATTGTCATGCCAATCAAGTTGGCCACTGCTGGGATCAAGGCCAAGGGAGTGGCATAGTTGATAAAAAGTTCTTTAATAGTAACTGATTCAGCCCTGATCACTTTCCAAGTGCCACGAGGATTCACCAGCAAATCCCTGGCACGTTCATAAATTTTATACGTTGACATTTTTTATTGCCTCCAATAATTTAACTAACAAACCTGTGCTGATTTTATCATTCGCAACTTGTATTGACAAGGCGTTTTTGCTAAAATTCTTTAAAAAACAGGGAGGCAGGTAAGATGAAAAAAAATATTGCTGTTATAATTATACTTTGCTTTTTTGCTCACAGCGCCCTGGCTATCTATGCGCCTCGAGCCTTAAGCATGGGCGGTGCTTTTACCGCAGTCGCTGACGACGCCTTTGCCGCTTATTATAATCCAGCTGGTCTAGCAATCAATCCTGGGATTGACTTGGCTGCCAGCTATCAGTTAAATAATCGCAACCAACAAATCGGTGATAATGCTTATGCCCTCAAAGCCTGCTTTGAGATTGGCCTGAACCCGTTTGCCTGGATAGCTGGGGTTGGACTAGCTTCAATGTTTGCTTACGACGGGGCCAAGTATTTAGCTAACCAAGGCATTGTTAAAAAAAATTGGGGCAGAGAAGGAGAAAAAACCAAAAAAGATGAGTCAATGGCTGATCAGGCTAAAGCCAAAGACGAACAAGATCGCGCGGCTGGCCAAGAGCTCGAGCGCAACCCAATCTCTAAAACTCAAGCCTTAAAAACAGCAGCTAAAGCCATGGCCAAAGGAACTATTCACATCACAGAAAGCCTGGCCCAAGTCGCGATCCAAGAAGCCAAGTTGCAAACCCGTCACTACTATTATGCCCCAGCTTGGTACCAGCCTCATTACTTTCGCCCCACTTATTGGGACAATCGTTATGATTATAAAGAAAAAGAACTTACCCCCGATGGCAAAGCCCAATTTGCCGGCGGTATAACCATCATGTCTGATAAAAATTCAACTCCGGCAGTTGATCAAGACACTAATTGGTACGCCTTTTCTCTAGCCTCTGGCTGGGGCGAGATCGTGGCCTTGGGGGCCAACCTTAATGTTTATGATTTAAGAATTTCTAGTACAGATATCAGGGGCTTGGGCGCAGGCTTAGACCTGGGCGGGCTACTTAGAATTTCTGACAAGCTTTTCTTTGGCTTGGCAGCCAAGGAGCTGCTGACAACAGATATTAAATTCAGCAACAATACCATCACCCGCTATGAAATGACAGTCAATGGCGGTGTAGCAATTAAACCCATGCAGCCAATCCTGCTCTCAGCTGACGTCCATAATATCTTTGGCCAAAACAGTCAAACCCCAACCATGCACTATGGGGTTGAAATAAAACCAATTTATGGGGTTGCTCTAAGGGCCGGCCTTTACGATGGCAGCAAAACAGCCGGTATCAGTTTTGGCCTTGGTCAGCTCATCGTTGATTACACTATTTTGGGCGGCTCTTTTAATAGAACCCAGCTCATTGGTGGAACCTGGAAGCTTTAATAATGTATGGTGACAGTCTTGAGCTAACAGACCCTCACACCTGGAGAAATATCAGGCGCTTAAGATATGTTCAACGCAAGGACTGGCTTGAAAAAAACCTCAAAGACCTGATCAAGATCTTAGAAAAACTTCCCTTAGAAAACCTGGAACCCTGGCAAATTCTGGGTCAGAGTTGTATTGATGATAACCTTTATCAAGAAGCAGAACAAATCTATGATCATCTCTACCATAAGACCCAAAAATGCCATGGTGATACTGGCCAAGCCGCTTACTATCGGGGGATCACCCATTTTTTGCAGGGCCGCTTTCAAGACGCTTATAAAGACTTTAAGCTCTCCAGGCAAAACGATTTACAAAGCAAAACTTTTAGCGGGCCTTCTGCCCGGGCCATTGCTTATATGGAAGAGACCCTTTTCCCGACCCGCGATATTATTCATAGAAATCACGACAAATTAGTCAAGGACATCAATATCCCTAGGAACCTTGATCACATAATGGGGCCAAACCAACTGCGCACTATCCACAAATGGAATTCCGCCAGCCCGTTGTATTCAAGGGGTATTTCACAAGGCGGCGGCTATTTTTTAACCTTGAAAAATAGCTCTGGCCACACCAAGGGGATTGCCATTGACCCTGGTTATGATTTTTTTGATATCTTTAGGGACATCGGCCTTGGCATTGCAGACATTGACGCGATAATCATCACCCACGACCATGACGATCACACTGAGTCTGTCGAAGGAATACTTTCCTTGTTAGCTAAATATAATGATTACAATGAGCAACATAAGACCAAGGTCCTTGATATTTTTGGTTCGGCAGGCACCTTGCTCAAATTTCACGGGCTCCTCTCGGCCACTGACCTTTTTGGCAATCGAGAGATAAATTTCAAGCTACTCATCCCAGGCTCGGAAATCACAGAAATTGAAGGGCAGTCCTTGCTGGAAAAGCATGGTTTCACAATTTCAGTCAAACCAGCTTTTCACACTGAATGCTGGACCAGTCAAGAATCAGCAGTTGGTCTGGTCCTTCACACAACTTTCCCAGACCCTAAAAATAGTGACAATTTAAAGATTGGCATTACCGGCGATACTCATTATAAGATCGGCCTGGGCAGGGAATACAAAGACTGTGGCGTACTTTTGCTCAACATTGGCTCAGTTGAAAAAGAAGAAGGCAAGTATTTAACTCAACATCTGGGCATGCTTGGTTGTATCAATCTTTTAAAGGAAGCCCGCTTAGGCAAACCATTATTAGCAATTTTAACTGAATTTGGCGAAGAGTTTTCTGGCAAAAGAGAGATTATCAGCCGGATTTTAGAAAACTGGGCCCAACCAATGTCTGGCGGCAAAAAGAGCGAGCTTCGGGTAATCCCAGCTGATGTTCACCTAGAAGTTCGGCTATCTGATCTTAATATACGCGAAACAGATACTAATGTTTTCTTCCCTTATAATATGATTGAGATCGATGAATCTGACCCTGAGGTCCTGCGTTACAAATTCAGCGGTTAGCCAAGAGTTCTCTCACCAGTGACCGATCATCAAACGCGATTTTCTGACCATTAAGATCCTGAAATGTCTCATGACCCCGGCCAGCAATTAAAACAGTGTCCCCCTTCTTAGCTAAGATCAAAGCTTTTGTAATAGCTTGGCGTCGATCAACAAAACTCGTGATTCGTGATTCGTGATTCGTGACCTGCCCAATAATTCCTTTGATAATCTCAGCCGGATTTTCGCCATGCGGATCATCAGTCGTCACAATAACAGTATCAGCAAGTCTTTCCGCGATCTCTCCCATAATCGGCCGCTTCTCACGGTCACGCTCCCCAGGACAACCAAAAACTAAAATAATTTTCCCCTTGGTCAGCGGACGATAGGTTTCCAGCAATTTTTGCAAAGCATCTGGAGAATGGGCAAAATCAACTATCACCTTAAAGTTCTGACCGCAGCTAATTGATTCAAATCTGCCAGGAACATTCTTTAATTTTTCAATCCCCTTAATGATTGTTTTGGGAAGCACATAAAGATAGGCCGCGGCATTATAAGCGGCCAAAATATTATAAACATTGGGCAGGCCAATAAGTGATGTTTGGAGTTCAAAAGAATTGATTGAGAGCGACATCTGATCCGGCCGGATGAGGATGCCAGAAACCTCTGCCTCAAAGTCATTATGCTTGACCGAACGAAGTTCCCGCCTGGCTTGACTTACACCATAGGTGATGATTTCCGCGCGGGTCTCTTCCATGAAATACTTGCTCGCTGGATCATCAACATTAATGATCGCCACATCATCACCCTCCAGCATTTGGAAAAGCTTGAGCTTGGCTTGGAGGTAGCCGGTCATATCCTTATGAAAGTCCAGGTGATCATGGGTTAAATTCGTAAAAATCGCCACATCAAAATCACAACCAAAAACCCGATCTTGTGCCAAGGCATGGGACGAGACCTCCATTACCACATGAGTGATCCCCTCTTCTACCATCTTGGCTAGCAAGCCTTGCAGTTCAAGGGATTCAGGGGTAGTCAAGGCATTATCAATCGTGCCGATAATCCCAACTTTATAGCCTGCTGTTTCCAAAATTGAGCGGATCAAATAAGCCATGGTGGTCTTTCCATTTGTCCCAGTGATGCCAATTAATTTTACTTTTTGTGAAGGGTTGTCATAAAACTTACAAGCCAGGTGGGCCAAGGCCTGCCTACTGGACGGGACCTTTTCAAACTTAACCCCCACAGGAACTTTGGACTCCCGCTCTGCCACAATCACCGCCGCTCCCTGCTCTATGGCCTGCACGATGTAATCGTAACCATCCACTTTAAGGCCCGGGATAGCAACAAAAGTGTCGCCAGGCGCTATCTTACGTGAGTCATACTGGATCATTGAGTTACTCCCCTAAAGAGTCAACAATTTTGCCTCTGGTTAATAAGCTACGGATATTTTTAAACCACACGACCCCATGCTCAAAAACATTATAAAAAAGCAAGCTGTAAGGAAAGTTATAGGCCCCGATATATTTGACCACCTGGCCATTAAAGCCTTTTTTAAAACGATACACTCCAAATAAAGGATGCCCTACCCTGGGATTGACCGGGATCCCCCATAAATCATAAGTAACAATTCCTTTGGCCTTGGCCCATTTGATAATCTCCCAGTGCAAGAGATGGTTGGGCATAACATTGCGGTGGGCAATTGACGAGGCTCCGTACATATACCAAAGCTTTTTGCCAAAATTAAAAACAATGACTGAAGCAATAGGTTCATCTTTGTAATATGCTATAAAGTTACTGCCCAGCCCCCGCTCAAACATAATCTCCCTAATTTTTTGGTAATACTTGATCGGGTGGATTAAAAATTTGTCCCTAATGGAAGTCTCTTGATAAAGCTTATAAAACGCCTCGATCCCTAAAGAGCTGGAGTCTTCTTTGACCACCACCCCTTTCTTGGCCGAGAGGCGAATGTTATAACGGGTCTTTTCCTCAAAGCTAGCGATAATCTCATCAAGGCTTGGCTCTAAGTTAAGTAGAATTGTGGCGCGGGGTTGGATTTGGCGCGAGGCTTTGAGAAAACCGGCACGCTTTAATTGCTCCAAGTTTGGCTCGTCGTCTGCTAAAATATCAGGATCAATTTTTAAAAGGGTGGCCCTTTGTTTTTCCGCCTCTTTTTCAACTTCCTCCATCAAAAAGTGGAGGAGCTCTTTTTTTTGATAATCAACAACCGGTCCGCGGGGAGCATAAAAAATAGTATGTTTAATATAAGGTATCGTCTTTTTGAGGATCGAAATGCCGGCAACAATCTTGCCAGCGTTTTCAATCGCCAAGCGCAGCGGCTGCCAGCCAAAATGTGATTTTAACTCCCCCCATTCAAAAGATTGGAGGACAGGAGAATCTGGCGAGTTAGCCACAAAGTTGTTCCAAGCTTCACGATCAGGATAAGTTATCAAATGGGCTTTCATGTTATAATTATTATAACATGATTTTAATGATCGATAATTATGACTCGTTTACTTATAATTTAGTCCAATATTTAGGCGAGCTGGGCGAAGAGCTCCAGGTTTTTCGCAATGACAAGATTTCTATTAAAGAGATTGAAAAGCTCAAACCAAACAAAATTGTCATCTCCCCTGGCCCAGGGACGCCAAAAGACGCAGGGATCTCCATCAAAGTGATTAAACAATTTGCCGGCAAACTTCCGATATTAGGGGTTTGCCTTGGCCATCAAGCTATAGCTGAAGCCTTTGGTGGCAAAGTCATCAGGGCCGCCCGCTTGATGCACGGCAAGACATCAGAGATTCACCATGATAACAAAGGGGTTTTTAAAGGACTCGCCAACCCTTTCACCGCCACCCGCTATCATTCGCTGCTCGTTGAAAAGAAAAGTCTGCCTGATTGTTTTGAGCTTTCTGCCTGGACAGAAAAAAACGAAATCATGGGTCTGCGGCATAAGGAGTTTAAGCTTGAGGGGGTACAGTTTCATCCAGAGTCCATACTAACTAAATCAGGCAAAACACTGCTGAAGAACTTCCTCTCTCTTTAACCTCCTTCCAAAACTGAAATTTTTCATATTTATGATGATAATATATTATGAAAATAAGGGGAACAGGAGCAGACAATACACCAGTTGGAGAATTAAACTTACTTAACCTAAAAAAAAACAGGGCCCAAGCAGGTCAGATCCTTATGATTCCCTTTCCACAAGCAAAAGCCCTCCTTGGCTCAAAAGGAACACTCCTATATCTTGGTCCAGCCAATGACATCTGGAGACCACTACTGTTAACAAACCTGCCCACAATTGTTTTTGCTGATATCAAAGATGGCAGACAGGAAGTTTTGCAAAAGCTGCAAAGAGAAGCAACTTGTGAAGACCAACTACAGATAAAAACACCTTGGCTAAGAATCAAACCAGGAGCAAATGAATACAAAATGGTTTTGCGTTTTAGAGGAGAAGAAAGAACCATCATTTATGCAATTGGCGATGCAACAAAAAAACTCCCCCTTTCAGTTGCCAGGGGTTACGACGTTCTTCTAACTTCAGCATCACACTATGTCTTGTTCCGCAACAGGAGCGCCTTTCAAACCATTTTGGGCCCGCTGCAAGCTAATGGCTTCTATTTGTCTAGCCATCTTTCAACAGAGGGGCTAGCTCCAAGAAGTTTCGGGCTAAGGCCTGTATTCTCAATTAATCTGTATTCTGCCCCGGATGAGAGGATCCCCATAGGGGTTTCTGACTATTATCTAATCAAAAGAAAGCCAACAGGTTTAACCAATTTATCTGAAGATCTCTTTACCGAATGGAATTTGCAGCATAATCTACCAAGGGAAAGCGATTACGCGCTTGCTCCCCTGATCAAACAAGCAGGTAGGGTAGCAGAAGCATCACCAGAAACTTATACAGAGGCCCGACAAAGGTTTACTTTCATTTTATCTTCTCTTTTCATATTCGTTGACTATCTTAATCAATTTGAAAACCCTGAAAAAAAGAGGACATACGCAGCCAATCTAGGGTCAGTTGAACTTTGCTCAAATGAAACAGAAAATTTGGTCAAACAAACCATTGAACTTATCAACCGAGACGATCCAGCAAAGAAAGCCGAGCTTCTTGAAAAAACAACAGCTTGTTTTGCAACGCTTAGATCAATCCTTAATTAATCCTTATCAATCGGAGGTTTTCGACTGCTTTGAAGTTTGAGGTTTGTCTTTTTCCGCTGAGGGCTGATCCACCTTTGGAGGAGAGGCTTTTTCTGTTTTCTTTTCTATTTTCCCCAGTCCCTCGTCCCTAGTCCCTGCCCCCCTTTTATAATCCGTCACATAAAACCCGTTCCCTTTAAAAACAATCCCAGCCGCGGAAATTAAGCGGTGGATCAAACCAGCACACTTAGGGCATTTCCTCAATAACTCGTCAGTCATCTTTTGCTGAACCTCAAAAATATGACCGCATTTTTTGCACTTATAATCGTAGAGAGGCATATCTAAGCTTCCAACTTCTTCTGCCCGCCAAGATATGGTTGAAGAACCTTAGGAATTTCTACAGAGCCGTCTTCAAGCTGAAAATTTTCTAAAATTGCGGCAAATGTCCTGCCCACTGCTAACCCAGAACCATTTAAAGTGTGGATAAATTCTGGCTTAGCTTTTGGGTTAGAGCGAAAACGGATCCCTGCTCTTCTCGCCTGGAATGACTCAAAATTTGAGCAGGAAGAGATCTCGCGGTACTGGTTTTCTGACGGGAACCAGACCTCAATGTCATAAGTCTTGGCTGAAGAAAAACCCAAATCTCCTGTAGAGAGCTCTACCACTCTATAAGCCAAGCCCAACTTTTGCAAAACAGATTCCGCGTCTTTAGTTAATTTCTCCAGCTCATCATAAGATTTATCAGGCTGGACAAATTTTACCAGCTCAACTTTATTAAACTGATGCTGGCGAATAATCCCTTTAACATCTTTGCCGTAGGAGCCAGCCTCACGCCGAAAACACGGGGAATAGCACGCGTATTTGACCGGCAGCTTCTCCCCTTCTAAAATCTCATCAGCGTGAAGATTAGTTACCGAAACTTCAGCCGTAGGAATAAGATAAAAGTTATCATCACGAGTAGCAAAGAGATCTTCTTCAAATTTTGGGAGCTGACCGGTCCCTGTCATGGACTTGGCATTAACCAAAACCGGAGTCATCACCTCTTGGTAGCCATGCTCTTTCGTGTGCAGGTCTAACATAAAATTAATCAACGCCCGTTCAAGCTGGGCCCCTAGCCCATGATAGACCACAAAACGGGCGCCAGATATTTTAGCGGCCTGCTCAAAATTAAGTATTCCTAAATTTCTACCGAGCTCATCATGGGCTTTGGGTTGAAATTTAAAGCTCGGTTTTTTGCCGTGAGTCCTAACTTCCCGGTTATCGCGGCTATCCATCCCCTCGGGAACAGAAAGGTGCGGCAGATTTGGCATCTCCAGAGCAATCTTTTGAGCCGCTGTTTCAGATTCTTTTTGTTTGTCAGTTAACTCTTTTATCCTGGCTGAGACCTCTTTCATCTGGGTAATAATTCTGGAGGCATCCTGCTTATTTTTTTTCATCTCCGCGATTTCGTCAGAGACCTTGTTGCGCTTGGCCTGCAGCTCCTCAACTTCAATCGTAACCTTGCGCCACTCCTCATCAACTGCTAAAAACTTATCAACCAAAGAGCTATCTCCCTGGCGCACTTTTAAGCCTTTTTTAACTGATTCCGGATTATTCCTGATTAATTTTGAATCAAGCATGTGTCCACCTCGTTCCTTGCGCAGTATCTTCAATTATTATACCTTGTTTTGCAAGCTTATCCCTAATTTCATCCGACTTCTTAAAATCTTTATTCTTCCGCGCAGTTTCCCGATCAGCAATGAGTTCTTCAATCTCACAGCTATCGAATGTTTGAATTTTCGAATTATCGAATCTCATCCCCAACACCCCACATAACCCCAGAACTTTCTCCTTCATAAGCGTCAAACACTCTTTTTCCCGATCCCCAGATTCAATCGTCTTGTGGCAAAAGCGGATCAGCTCAAAAATCGCGGCAATGGCGCCGGCAGTGTTAAAGTCGTCATCCATTTGCGCTTTAAACTTTTCTTCATAAGGGAGAAAATCCTCAGCCATATCCTTACGCTCAACACTTGGGGCATGTTCAGTGGTCTTGGAAATTATAAAATCAACATCAGCAATAAACTTCATTATTTTTCCATACGCTTCTTTGGCATTATCAAGTTCCTGGTCAGAATAATTAATTGGGCTGCGATAATGAGTCGAGAGTAAAAAGAACCTGACTACCATCGGATCAAATTTCTTAAAAATATCTTTGAGGGTAAAAAAGTTACCCAAGGATTTAGACATTTTTTGCTTATTAATATTAACAAAGCCATTGTGGAGCCAATATTTTACCCAAGGTTTGTGGGTTTTGGCTTCGGTCTGGGCAATTTCATTCTCATGATGAGGAAAGACTAAATCAAGACCCCCGCCATGAATATCAAACTGCTCACCCAAATATTTGGTCGACATAACAGAACATTCAATATGCCACGCCGGCCGCCCCTTCCCCCACGGCGAATCCCAGGATGGCTCGCCTTCTTTAGCTGCTTTCCACAAAGCAAAATCGAGCGGCGATTTTTTACGCTCATCAACCGCAACCCTTGCCCCTGACTTCATATCATCAAGTTTGCGGTTAGAAAGCTTGCCATAATCCTTAAACTTCGCCACCTCAAAATAAACATCACCCTCTACAACATAAGCAAATTCACCGACAACTAAACTCTCAATCCATTTAATCATTTCGATAATGTGTTCAGTAGCTTTAGGATATTTATCCGCTCGCTGCACATTTAATTGGTCCATCACCTCAAAATAGGCCTGAATATATTTTTCAGCAACTTCCCTAATACCAGACACCTGACACCCAGCCCCTGCTTTTGCAATAATTTTGTCATCAACATCCGTAATATTTTGCACATAAGTCACTTTAAAACCTGATTCAACCAACCACCGGCGGACGACATCAAACGTAACGTAAGCACGGCCATGACCCAAGTGAGTTTCATCATATGGGGTGATACCGCAAACATACATCTTGACGTTAGGAAGATTTAAGGGAAGAAAATCTTCTTTTTTATTAGATAGAGTATTGTGGATTTTAATCATGATAGTTATTATAGCAAAATACCTGAAATTTTCCTGGGGTTTTGACGAAATATAGTTAGGAGAGCTCCGAAAAACTCAATTTTCTCGCGTAGGCAACCCTGCTTGTCGACGCGACGCCAAGCCTAAGAGGTTCGGCTACGCGGGGAAGAGGCCAATTTTTCACAGCTCTCATTTGAA
>Ga0066637_10001029_pt1 | contig 17615 bp, 8 predicted proteins | sample CryGeyCG2014_020_FD_62737 | JGI IMG/M metagenome (GOLD analysis project Ga0066637, IMG submission 62737) | Groundwater microbial communities from aquifer - Crystal Geyser CG08_land_8/20/14_0.20 | ecosystem: Environmental > Aquatic > Deep subsurface > Groundwater | place: USA: Utah: Grand County...
ACAGAATAAAGCCCAAATAATCAACTGCTAATTTTTTTGCTTCTAATTTTTCCCATCTTAAATCAGCAATAATTTTATTTTCTAAAAGCGCGCAATTAAAATTATTATCTTGGTGCCATAAAGTTAAAGAAGCAAGGTATTCCCTGGGCAAATTATATTTTCCATTAATATCACTTATGGCCTGGGATAATAAATTTGATTGAAAAAATAATTCGACTTCGGCCGATATTTCCATTTTTTTCATATAATATATTATAATTTGATACCTAAAGCCGTTCTAACTTGCACCGCCGAAGGGGTTGTATCTTTCATTTTTCTTGCAGTAATTTCTGATAACATTTTTTCATTAAGATTCTTATCTCTAACTAAAACATTCATTAATTCCTTTATTTGCTCATTCGTACCTTTTGAAATGTCTTGAATGTTTTCAAAAGTTAATTTTTCAGTAAATTCACCAATCCTCTCTTCAAACCCCTGAAAAGCTGTTTGTATTCCTTCAACAAAAGCCAATTTTTCTCGGGCGGCAAAATCTTGACTCGCTTTTAAACTTGCTTTAATCGCCTCCTTGCTGGCGTCAGAAGCTAACTTGTACTGATCACGAAAAGTTGAAGTCTTTAGAACGGCGGCTCCTTGCGGCGCGAGCGCTTTTAACGAGTCCATATCCAACTCGTGAAATTTTAACCAGCCTCTTTCAAATCCTTCTTTTACCCAAGCTGGATTTTGGCTGAACTCGGTCGCGCCAACATAATTTTGTTTGACCAAACCCCTGAACATACCTTGTATTTTGTCGCTAAATTTACTCACTAAATTAATCTCAATATTTTTTGCCTCCGCAACACTACTTTCTTTTCTACTAATTAATTCCAAAGCGGACGCCATTCTCTCAAATGAATCTTTGGCCGGATTATTCATTATTTGCCTTAATTCCGTGGGTTCTTTTTCTTTTTGTAAAGATCTTTCCTTGCTTATCTTTTCATATTCATAATTAGAGACAAGGTTTAAATCAGTTGTCCCGGCCCGCTGAATTTTTTTTGTCAAACCTCTAACCCCCTTGACAGCGCCAACACCGTAAAGCGCGCCCATTATCGCGGGCACAACACCAAGACCAGCGCCAGCAACAGTACCGATGGTAGTACCACCAATTAATAATCCCCGTCTGGCCCACTTATCAGCAGTAGCTTGCCTTTTTTGTAATGCTTCAACTTTCTTTTGTTTTTCTGCGATTAATTTTGATATCTCATCTTTTTTATTGGTTCGGTCCTCCGAGCTTGCTGTGTCTTGTATTTCTTCCAAAATTGTTCCACTATTTATTTCATATGCGATCGTCCCGCCTTCTTCCCTTGACCAGTTATCTTTTTGTTTATTATATTTATATGTTATTCCTTTGTTTTTAAATTCTTGACCTTTGCTTATATTGTCATTTAATTGTTCTAATACACTTTTATCTTTCAATGTCTCTTTTTCTTTTTCTAATTCTTTTATTTCCTTCTGTATTTTGTCCGCTTTATTGCGCCCAATTGCCCCCCAGGCTTTAGACGGAAGATAACTAATTTTTTCACCAACGAACTTTTTGGCCTGGCCAATATAACCCGCCGCCGCTCCCATTTCTTGTCTGATTGTATCATCACGAGCGGATCGTCGCATAGACATATACATTTTGGCGCGATCAGAAATTGCCTTATAGCCGGTGAGCCGTTGCGCTCCACCAACGCCAATATTTCTTAACATCCCCATGCCTTTACCGGCAATACTGCCAGCCGCGCCGCCCATCTGCTGGGCCACCATCAAGCCGCCGGCCAAAAGCCCGATGGTGATGATGAACTTCTGCAGATCCTGTGAACAAAAAAATGCGGATAAATTTCCTGGACAATAAGTACTGCCAGTGAATGTGGAACCTAAGGCGCGGCTGGAAGCGTCCGCGGTGGTCAGGGCAAGGTAGATGAAAAAAGCCAAAAGCGGGCCGATCATTACTTGCTTGATAAAATCTTCCCAGATCCGGCTGGTATGCTTGCCCACGGCCGGAAAAGCAAAGCCCAAAAAAACCAAAGGGGAAAGGATCGTATAGATCCAAAGCATGACGATCCGGACGATCAGGACAAGCAGGAGCACGATCACGATGATCAGGGTCGCGAGCGACGCGAAAACTCCGGCCAAAATCGCGGTTACGGTCACTAATGGCCCGATTCCGTTAACCTTGCCTTCTGTCTTTTCAAAAATCTGCATGCTTGAAATGTTTTGCACATTGAACATGTCAATGAACCAGCCTTGGCTATTGCTGAAAGCGCTGACAAAAGTGAGCATGATCACCTGGGCGAAATCAATGATGACACCGAAAATCATCCGGGAAAAATTGATCAGGATGGCCATGATCAGGAGCTTGGGCAGCATCTTTTTCAGGCTGTAATTTTCCAATTTCAAGATCGTGCCAATCGCGATGGCCAGTAAAATCAAGACAAAAAACATATTGCAGATGTCGCGCACGATTTTCCAGCCTTCCTTGACGGTGTTCACGTCAATGATATTGCTAAACTGGGCAACGCCGACCAGCAGATTGATCATCAAACCAATCAAGTAACCGATGACCATATTGACTATGCCGGCCAGCCAACCCAGAATAAGCGCCACCACGTATCCAACTCCACCCAAGGCATAATTGCCCACCCAACTTGCTGGTGATTGATCTTCTGCTAAACAAAAATGATTCGGCACAAAAATAATGGCCAAAGCAAAGAACAAAAAACCCACTAATCCAAAAACGGATTGACGATAAATTTTTTTTCGCCGCGCATCAATCATATTGATTATAACAAATCAGTAATGGCCTTGAAACTACTGCCAAAAATACTCAGCACCGCGCCCAAGATCTTCAACGTCACTTGGACTAATTTTGACTCAGCAATCACGACAATGATCACGAACAAGGCCAAAGCGCCAAAAATGACCAGGATAGCGTAAAAATTGGTGAACAGGATCAGAATGATATTCAAGATGCCCTGGAAAATCTTCTGGCCGGTCAGCAACTTTTTCAAAGCCCGATAGCCGTTGTACAAAGGGATGGAATCCAGGAGGTATTCTTTCGCTCTGGCTTTCAGGTCCAAAACTCCGGCCGCGCCGCTCGCTTCGGTTTTTTCCGCTTTTTCCGCCGCGTCCGCCTGCGCTTTTTTGGCGGACATGACCTGCGCGCGCAAATCCGCGGCCGGATTGCCGCTTTCGTCCGGCTCATCCGCCGCCGTCCCCGGCGGCTCCTGACGGGCTTGGTTCTTGCTGGCATTGAACTCGGCCGCGAGCAAACCCGGGTCAACACTGGCGGCTGGACGGTAATTGGCCGGCATAAAGATTATTTATTTATGGTTATAGTCGGATCGGATGCCCACGAATCGCAATCATAAATGGTCGTACCGCCATTGCACCAACCCCAATTATCCTTGATTTTGATTTTAGGTTTTATAGTGCATAAACTAACACCGGGAGCCGTACAGGCTTGCGAAAAATCATAATAATGGAATAAAGAATGAGGATCATTGGTATTCGGCCGGGCATTCATTTCCACGCCGGAAACAGAAGTTGTTGCTCCGTCTCCCCAATCCACCGCGTACATAACCAAAGGCAGTTGCTGGCTGTCCAACTGGGAATTAAAAGTCAGGTTAACAAAATTTCCCTTACTGATTGTTTTTGGATTTACCTGGATATTGCTGATGACCGGCGGTACGGCGCAGTAATCGCAAGATGAAGGTAGGTCTCCAGTTGTATTTGGTGTGCAATTTAAACAATCACCTTTGTTGCACTGCTGTCCTTCTGGCGCGTTCGGATCATAAGGCGGACGGGCTATTTGATTATTGATTGTATAAGCACATTTTTTATCCGGTGGAGACCAATTTCCAACGTTCTGTAAACGATATTGAAAATTAAAATTAGTATATGTTATTTGTGATCGCTTGCAATCAAGCTGCATACAAACAGGTCCATAATAATCCTCTGATATTCCAGTTATTGGATCTGTTTGTGTTTTTTTCGTTAAGTTTGCTTTACATCCAATCAATTTGCCTGTAACTTCTTCTTTTATTTCTGAAATGCTACCATCTTGAGATTTCATGGGATCACACATTATACATGTACCTTGACCTAAATAGCCGGCCGGGCAATAAATTGTTTCAAATTCGCTTAAAGTAGTATTAGCTGAAAAAGTAATTTTTTTTTCATCAACATTTGAAACTTCATTTTTTTCTCCCTGCCAAGACCAAATGCCATAACTCTTGGCAAAAATTCTTTTTAGCCAATCAATACTAAAAATTTGGCCCATTCTTGGTTGATAAGGCGCAGATAATGATTTTTCTGGTGACTCATAAAATAAGGGCTGAACCCCATCTTTCGCGGGCCGACTGTCCCAATCATAAGGATTGCTAAAAAAACCACTGTTAGGTTGGACAATGGATCCAAAAGGAATATAATCGGAAGAATAATAACAATCCATTGGTAATACATTACTAAAAGGTTCATTACAAGTTGAATGATAATCACTACCATTATATACACGTCCAGACCAATATTTATTTTGACCAACAGCGTTTACTGTTTGAACAATTTTTTTACAATAAGGAATTTTGTATTTACCATCATTTGAAGGCGTATTTAATAATTCCTGGGGTAAAGGAAAATCAACATCAATAATCAAACCATCCAAATCCGGACAATAAGCCTTTAATCCATAGTCGCCTTCATTGAATGACTCATTACTATCCGGCGTACCGACCAGCTCAATCAAACTACCATTATATTTATACCAGTCAATATTATTGTATCTTCCAACAAAATCTGAAGATACTGGCGTGGCATTCCATCTATGATTTTGTCCTGGGTTTGAATGTCTTGGACAATCATGCCCACAACCTGCTTGATTGCCTGTATTTTGGGCAAAATAACCAGGCGGCGCAACATCCTTTTCCTGACAAGAACCATTTTGATCACAAACTTTAACCAAAAAACTGTCTTTTTCTCCTGTCGGACGACAATTGCAACTTCCACTCGCCCAAATACTTTTACGGGGTTCAATCAGCTCACATTCTGCAAAGTCTAAACAATAATAAACCGGCATCTTGCCAAGGTAGCCGCCGCCTTCCTCAATGCCGTCGCCCTTGACCTTGCCGGTCGGATACCACAACAAGCAATTGTCCTCGGAACCGGGCTTGCGGTCATATTCCAAACAATAGCCCAGCAGGCCTTTTTGGTACTTGCCGGAATCCTCGTAATACGAACAGGAAAGCGCGTCTTGGGCCGGATAAAGACGGCAAGTGGGCAAAATTTTATTTTCCATTTCCATTTGACCAGGTATATTACTGGCACGGGCAAATCTCTTGTTCAAGGCCGGACGGAGCTGAATATTATCTACAAAAACATTGCCCGTGCAAGCATCCGCGCTGGCAATATATACATTTTCATCAATGAGGCTCAAACTACCATAAACCGAGCTGCCTTTGGCTTTTTTCTTTATTGTGTAACAGCGATCATAACCGCCCAAAACCGCCTCACCTCTTTGCATGCAACTATAAGACGGAGCCACTTCGCGATTTCCTGTCTTTTCGCATTTATCGTCATCTTCGGAATTGCTTTTTTTCCATTTAGCAATATTATATGAATTAGTTGGCAAGCCGGCAGCTACAATGTATTTTGGTTTGGCTCCTGGATCCGATGCCAATGTTTTTATTTTACTAAATGAACCTTGTGTGCCCAACCAGCTATGACCATACCAGCGTGCGATATTGGGAGCCCAGCCACCATTGGCGCGGTCAAAAGAGCCGGCGGCAAATAAAATATCTTCTTCATATTCATCATCGTCTAAATTAACAACCATTAAAGCTTCCACTCCGGGCGAGTTTTGACTATTAGCAAAAGTGAAACCCTTGCCCATTGGTTGCCATTGATTGCCGTCAAGCTGAGCAATGCCGTTTAAAACAGTTTCGCCAAACTTAGTAAAATAACCGCCAACTATTAATTTATTATCATATATCTCCAAAGCAAGAGCCGTTCCATCAAATTTTCCGCTATTAATAACTGGCTCCCACTGACCACTTTCCAGCTTGGCCACTACCTGGCTTGAAGAAGCGGCAATATATAAAGTGTTATTATGAAAAATAATATCGTAAACAGAACCATCTAAATTTGTGCCGATTTTAGTCCAATTCGCACCATCATACTTCATAACAAAACCTTCGCTGTCTGAACCACCGACTGCATAAAGATTATTATTAATATTTTTTAATTTATAAACAGGTAAGTTTGGAAAATCGCTTGAAGAAATAATTAAAGGATCCCACTTATTTGTATTAAAAACCGCGATTTGCCTACCCAACGTGCCCACTTTTTTCCCGCCCGCGGCGTATAATTTATTGTTATACGCGGCAAAAGAACTGATAAACATATCAGTACCAAAGCCAGAAACCTCCGCCCAATTATCATTAGTATCCAGATAATAAGAATTTTTACCTGACCCGAACCAACCGCCCGCGAACCATTGATTAATAAAATAATAAACACTGTTTATGCCATCGCTCTTGTTGATTTGGCGCCGACTGTCCGCGCTTCCCATCGGCTCCCACTCAGAACCGATACAGCAAGAAACGCCAAAAGGATAAATTTGCGCGTTAAAATTGATTTTTAAGCGGGTAGTGTCTGGGCCAAGCTGAAAAGTTGAATTGATCAAAGTCCAATCATTGCCGGCCGGCAAGCTCACACCGCAACCATTGATCCAGGGCTTGGTCCGCTGATCGCACAAGCTGATGTCAGCCCCGCCGCCCTGCTGTTTAACCGTCGTTCCAGCATAGTCATAAGTACTTGGGGAAATACCGATATTTAAGCTTGCGTCAAGCGGTTTTTGTATTTGCTTGGTATTTATATAAGCGGATAAAACATAAGTTGAGTTTGGTTCAACATCAATAAAATCGCTTTGCATAGTCACGCCGGATGGGGCCAAACGGAGAATTGCCTTGCCGTCTATTGGATATTTTACGTCATATATTTGGGCGGCGATCGGATTATTAATCACGGAAAATTTGTTGCTTTCCCAAACCACGGACTGACGGGTTTGATCAACCGCGTTCCAACCGATCGGATAGCCTTGGCTGTCATAATATTCAAAACTGCCGTTCGGCACTTCGGCAAATTCACCGGCCTCTTTCATAGCCGCTACCGGATACAATTGCTTGTAAGTCATTTCGCCGGCTTGCAGATAACCGCTACTGTTGCCGTATTGCTTGATTGTGCTGGAATTAATTATTTGGTTGGCCTTGGGGGCGGCCGCAAAACTGTTGCAATCGCCCTTGTCATCCAGGCTGTCGCAAAGGCCGATGCCGTAACAAACCTGATTGCCCTGCTTGTCCTGGATGTATGAATTGCAAGCCAGCCATTCATTACAGACCCGGTCCGGCCGGACTTTGATGAGCGCGTTGGCATTTTTTTTGTTTCCTGATTTGGGCGTCACGCCAACGTTATCATCAATGGTTGCATCCGCGTCAAAAACTAATTCTTTATAACCTTTGCCATCCGCCGCCCGCTCATTGAATAATAAACAGCCGTCTTCAAAATTCACCAAGCCATTGCAGGTGGAGCGGTCAACATTTTTCGCAAGATTATAAGTAATCATAGCCTGCCTGATTTCACTTTCTTCAAGAAGATCATTTAACAACTTGCCTGTGCCGTTGTTAAGAAATATCAATTGGGTGTGATTTGACGGGGAAACAGAAGTTGGTTTCTCTAATATATTTTTTTGATTAAGAACATATAAATCAGGGTCAATACTTATAAGAACATTATTGATTGTGTGCACGATAGGAAAATTCTTGATTACGTACAAGATTTTGGGTTTTAAGAACGCACTTTTGTTTGTTGAATTAAACAAATTCACGCTCGGCCGGGAAAGCGGATCAATATATTCCGTGCAGGTATCTTGGCCGGCCGGACACAAACCAACCCAATATACGCCAGCTTGTTGATCAGGCTGTTTAACACCGCCGCCGATGCCGATCGTTTTTATTTCACTGACCGGGCACTCATATTCTCCTTCATCATATTCGCACTTCACACCCGTAACACAATCGCTGTCCGATAAGCAATATTTGCCCGCACCTATCCCGCCGCATTTTTTCACCGGAATTTTCAGCCAAGCAGTGGAAGAAGAGGTGTTTGTTTTTAATTTCCATTCACACAACTGATCGCCCGGATCCTTTAAATAGGCCAAACCGTCATTCGTGTTGTATTGCCGGCAGCCATCATCAGTCATATTGCAAAGCGCTTGGTCGTATAAATCCGGATTATTGAGCACATACGCGGGCGTGTAAACCACCTCGCCATCGTAATAATGCGGCCGGCCAAGCAAGGAACAGCCTTTATCCGCGCGGTTGCACTGCTGGCGCGGATCATAGGCCACATAGACCGGCGTATCAGTGGCCACGGAGACCGCCGGATTGTAATTAGGCCAAGTCTTGCCGCCATATGGGGTAAAATTATAGGTATCAATCATCGCCTCGCAACCCACCGTGCTTTCCGGGCAGAGCTGGCTGAACTTATAAAGATAGTAGGAAGCGCCGTCCGCGTCCGTGTAACCGGCACAGCCGAGCATGGTCGACAAGCAATCTTTCGGAATTTGCCAAGAATCGCGGATCAGGAAATAACGATCCGTGATTTCGGTTAATCTGATATCATCAATGTAAAATTTTCCTGAATTATCGGCAACAATGCGTAAAACCGTGTCCTGGTCCGGCGCCATCTTTAATTCTGGCAAATCCAAAGTATAAACCTGCCAAGCAGGGGTAATGTTGGCAGTTCCAAATGATTCTTCCTGATTAGTGTAATTTTTAATACCAGCAGACAAAGTCAAATTGCCAGTGGCGGTTTTGGCAAGGAAACTCAGGACATAACTTTTGCCTTGACGAACATCCAAGCCAAGCTTCTTTTCCATTGCCGTTTTCGGCGAACCATTTGATAAAGACAAGGATTGTCCGTTCACGAACAAGGATTCTGAAGACAGTTCCAAACTTGTGTTGTTTGCCCCTTGCCAATCGTCCTTGATGCCGGTAAAGGTGTCAGTGAACAGAATCCGGCTATTATTGCCTTCACTGCCGGAATACTCGCGGCAACCGGCCTGCGACGCCTGGCAAGTCCGGCTCTCGGATGGGATCGCTTCATAAATACAAGCTTGGTGCTGGACGCTCCACTTGCCGCCGGATTTGCAGAAAATGCTGTATTTCTCGGTGCCCTGCAATTCATAAAAACAGCTTTGCTGGCCGTCCGCGGCTGAATTTTTGCAGCTAATTGAATCACAACCTGATTGACATTGGGTGGGATCATATACACCAGCGCATTCGCTTTGGCACTGGGAGGAAGTGATGATATTATTCAGTGAACGGCGGAAAGGCACACAATCATCGGAGCAAGTGATGGTTTGCGAAAAAAGCCGATAGAAAACTTCCCCGGCTTTATTGTAAAACTCACGGCAGTCCGGGTTATAAGCCGGATCCGCGGCTGGCAATTTGTAAATGCCCGGCGTGCAGGAATCAGGATTATAACCATCAAGCATTTGCGGCTGAATAGTTCCACTGGTATTTTCCGATAAGCGAAAATTTTTCAATTGGTAACCGGTTTCGTTGGAGCCTTCCCAAGTATAATAATCTCCGCAATTTACATTGGCGTTGCCGGGCTTATTGCAACGGCGCAAGAAAGAATAATTGGCCACGCTTTCACCGCCGCGCGCGGCCGCGTCCAGATTCGTGAATTGGTCGCAACCGACCTCGCCGGCGCCGCACTTGGCCGCCAGCGCGGGGATCAGATTGTCCACGCGCTCCGAATCAAACTGGGTCGGCCGGGCCAAATAACTGTCATAACCGTCGCATTCGGCCGGACAATAGTCGTCCAAGGCGATTTTGGCCGGCACGGTGATCAAATTTTTATTCTGCGTTAGCATCTGGCAACCCACTTGTTCGCTCGCGCAAGTCTGCGCGTTGCTTAAATAAACCAAGCCGTTTTCCCGATACTCGGAATAATCAGTCGCGTTTGCGTTCTTTTCCACCTTGATCCCGTCAAACCAAGCGCTAATATCACGGCCAGCCGCATCTACTTGTAAACGCGGCTCAATTACTAAGGTAAATTCCAAACGGTTAGGATCGCTGTCGTCTTGGGGGGAAAAACTAAAAGAAACTTTTTTCCACTGCCCATCGCCAGAAAAATTTACCAATGTTTCTTCAATCCAACCGCTTGGTTGGTTCTTATAATTAACCGGCTGATTATTTTCATCCCGCAAATAAGCAACCAACCAAGCGCCTTGATGTGGAGAAACTTGCCCATCATATTTCACGTAATAAGAAACCGTGATAATCTCATTTTTCATTAGGCCATAAACAGTCTGCGCGGCATGAGATGGATCGTTTAGATTATTATTATGGGCGGTGATTTTTAAGGATTGCGCGCCCAGAAAACTTTGTGTTGCGTCCAACTCAAGTTTGCCGTCCACGCCTCCGTTTTTGGGAATAAAAGTCCAATCCTCCGCGGAAACATTTTTTTCAAAACTGCCGTTGCGGACCAGATTAACTCCCAGGCCGCTCTTGGTACGGATATATTCATGGCAACCAAGCGCGTCGGCCGCGCATTCGCCCGCGGTCTTATCCAAAAAAATCTTGCCAGCGGGATCAGCGGCTGTGCAGGAAAATTTACCCTGAGTATCAGGCTGGCAATAGCCGGTGCAACCGACATTATCCGCGCTGCAATCCGCGTAATCAAGCGTATTTTGCAGATAAAAATCCCGCCGGCCGTCTTCCGCCTGGAAACCCAGACAGGTGTTATATACCGGTTCGCAGGTTTCCGCGTCCATTCTCCAGGTGCGCCGCTCTTCCGTGCAATAGCCGGTGAATTCGCAAGTGCCGTCCGATCCTTCTTTGATGCAAGACTGCTCATCCGCGCAATAATCTTCCTGGCGCGAAATCAACAGGCGCGACTCATTGCCCTCGCCTTCCACCCGCGACAGAGAAATCTCCGGACCAAAACCCATCCGCGCGCAATAATTGGCCGGCGCCTTGAGCACCCAATCCGGATCCACATAATTTCGGCACCATTTATTAGTTTCGCCTTCCATGCCTTGATATTTATCATCCTCCGCGAAACAGGCGACCATCTCGCCCAAAGTGAAAGTTTTCCTCTTGTTAACTTTGATATCTTCCGCGGCCGCTTCCCAGCCGACCGGCAAAATCCGATATTTGCGCAAAATGATCATTGAGCGGTAGGGATAGCCTTCCTGGTAGCTTGGCTCCAGATCGCCGCTTTGGCTGCCGGAAATGAAGCCGAAAACTCCTTTTGGATCAAGATAGCCCTGGTCAATCGCCTCGCCCACGGTCAATTGCTTGATGACCGCCTGCCGGAACTTGTCCGTGATCACACAATCGCTTGGCCCGGCTTTGTCCGGATTATCGCACTTGGTCAGATCCAAGGTGATGTCATAATCCGCGCGCGTATCAAAAGTCATTTCACCCAAGGATCGCATGCGCTCTTTGGCCGCCTTGATCCCGCCGCCACCGCCCGGCGCGTCAAACTGGTTGATCTTTGACCAGTCATAAGCATAATCTGATTTGTCATCCACCAAGCCCTTTTTCAACCACTTATCAAATAATTTGGAAAACAAAGTATTGACAAAAATATCCAAAGCATCGCCCAAGTAATCACCAGTTGGGGTTGTTTGTAATTTAGTGGAATCTTCTACTTGTTTTTCAGCCAGCCTCCGAACGATGTTGGCCGGCGTTTTAACCCGGCCGCTAATCGGGTCTGTCACCGGTTTAAAACCGGCATCTTTAATATAATCAATTATTGATTGATTGATTTGTTTTTGTTTTTCTTCCATTATGCCGGTCTGCAAGGACAAGGCAATGCCCAAATCATTGGAAGTGGGATTGAAAATATCTTCAAATCTGGTCAAAAAATCCTTGCTGTTCAATTCGTTTTCCCAATTTTTTTTCATTTCCCGGAAACTGCAAGAAGGCGGGGTGGGTTTCTCAATCTCTTTTAGGCCAAGACCGATCCTTAATTTGATATTTAAGTCAGGTTTGCAAAGATTAAATTTTGAATTAAAAATATCTGACGTCACTGCGTTTATAAAAGAACCGGCGGCATTGTCCGCCACATTCATAATATATTCCCCGGCATTTCGGCTTTCAAACATCGGACCCTGGCCTTTTTCACCCGTGGCCAGATATACCGCCGTGTCATAAGCGATTTGATTCAAAAAATATTTCAAAGCGGCGCGATAAGCCTTTGCGCCCATCCTACCTTTAAATATTTCATCAATTCGTCTGTCAGCTTCAATGATAGCTTGAGCTAAACCCTTAAAAAAACCTTTGACCGTTTCTGCTTTATGTTTAATATCAGCTACCAAAATTTGCATAGCGGATGGTGTTGGAGGGCCCTCTATTTCATATTCAAAACCAAGCGAATCAAAATAAGAATCCGCTTTAGATTCATTTAAACAACAAAGAAAAGAGAAAAATAATATTGATAATAAAAATAATAATTTAATATAATATTTTTTATGAATATTAGCTTTTTGATATTGCATATTTTTTATTCATGAATTACTTCTTGGAAGCTATCCAGCAAATCCTGGTCGCTGATCTGGTCCAGTATTTCTTTTTTCATGCCTTTTTCCAAAAGCAGTGAGCGCAAAGTCGGAGCATCAAGGTTTTCGTCCAATAACTTCAAATCGTTCTGGCCAGCGTCCTCGCTGATGACCGGGGTATTGCTTAAAAATTGCTGATAATTGAAAAGGTCCAGCAGAGCTTGTTCGGAACCAAGGGCCGACTGGCCAGCGGCCTGCTGATTATCCAAACCGACTTGGGCGCAAGCCTGGCCCACCGGGCAAAGCGGGTCGTTGCCGCTGTCAATTTCCTGTTGATCCGAATATCCGTCCGAATCGCTGTCGGAAAGATACGGTGAAGTTTTATAAAAATACAGCTCGTCCCAATCGGACAAACCGTCCTGATCCGTGTCTTTCTGGCGCAATTCTTCTTCCGTGCTGTCGCCAAAAACAGTATTTTGGCCAACCAATTGGCTGGCCGCCGGCGACTCGGTTCCGCGCCGCGCGAACGGCTCGTTGATACTGGCTTTTAACTGCCAAATCCACAGGAATATGATCAGCAAACCAAAAAAAACCAAACCCGCCGCGGCGTACTTTTGGTTCTTGTTGATTGGCGCTTTTGGACTGGCCGGCTGGCCGATCCCATCGCTTGCTTGAGGCGCGCTGTTTTGATCTTCTAGCATGGGGGGAGTCGCTTATAGTAAATTCTTGATGATAATGATATTCTTGATGATAATGATATTTTTTGGTTTTTATGTAATCAAAAAAGTTATTAACAAGCACCGTGAATTTACTAAATTATACCATATCTGTTTTGTTTTTCCAAATCAAAAAAAGCCATTTAGCCATTTCTCTTTCCAGTCAGGCCGAGCAAAAAATATAAAACAATTTATTTAAAATTTAAATTCGCTAATTTTAAATAATTTTATCCAATCCGCCACGGACAAATCCTGAGGCCGGACATTCTCACTTAAACCGGCGGCCAGAACCGCCGCCAAGGCCTCTGGCTTGCCGATCCGATAGCCAGCCGCCAAATTATTCAGCAATTTTTTCCGCCGGGCGCTAAAGCCGATTTTAACTAAACGAAAAAAATCTTTTTCATTTCCCCCTTCTAACTTCACACTTTTTGCTTCTGATTCCTTACTTCTAACTTCTAACTTCATAATCGCGCTGTCCACCTCCGGCGCCGGCCAAAATGCTGTTTTGGGAACCAGGCTGATGATTTCCGGCTGGCAAAAAAACTGCACGGAAACGGCCAGCAGGCTCATTTCGCCGGGCTTGGCCGCCACTCTGGCCGCCACTTCCTTCTGGAGCATCAAAACCATCATTTTGGGTCGTAATTGATCACTGCCAAGAAATTGGCGTAAAAAACGGGAACTAATGTTATAGGGCAAATTGGCGACAATTTTATATTCATTACTTCTCACTTCTAACTTCTCACTTCTAACTTCTAAAATATCTTCATTCACAATTTCCACATTTTCAATCTTCTCTGCCGTCAATCTCTCTTTTAAAATTTCAGCCAATTTGTCATCCAATTCAACCGCAATCACCTGCTTGACGCGCTTGGCCAGCTGTTCGGTTAAAAAGCCGAAACCGGGTCCGACTTCCAAAACAATATCGTCCGGCCGCAGATCAGCCGTTGTCACGATTTTATGATAAACGCTTTCGTCTATTAAAAAATTCTGCCCCTTGCTGCGGGCAGGAATGATGTCGTATTTTTCGCACCAATCTTTTGTTTCTTTAAGCAAATCCACAATTTTTTATGAGAAAAAAAACAAAACGGCAATTAGGGCAATATCGCTTTTTTATTTAATTAAAGCGGCAGCCTGGAAAATAACCCAATCGCCAAATCTTTCCCAAAAACTGGTGGCCGGCCCGGACGTGCCAACCACCCAAGGAATTACATTGGATGATCCGGCGTATATAATTTGCCCGCCGGGCATTGGAAACGGCCCCCTGATCAAGGATAAAGCCGTTGCCGGCAAGCCTAAAACCGGCACCACGCCGGGCGCGGCGATGGCCGCATTAAAATCGTTTTTTTCTTCAGCAGTCAAGGCGGCTGTAACAATCTGCGCTGTGCCGGTAATATTTATTTCAAAATATTGATTACATTGGCTGCAAGCCAGCGCCGCCGCAATCGGACCCGCGCACCGGGCAACATCATTTTGATTTGCGACAAGGCAGGATTGAGCGGCTCCGATCTCGCCCAAACAACCGGCCACCAACAAAGGGGTTAACAACGGGCAGGAAAGCTGGCAGGTGTAGGGGGTGGGCGGTGGGTCAGGAAGGCATTTCGTCACGCTCAAAATTCGATTAGAAGCGCCGACAAAGGGAATGGCCGAACCGGCTTTAACTTCTTTGGCGATTTTTTCGTACACAAAATTGTCATACCAGCCAAAACCCGCGTAGCCGACCAAAGCCATTAATACAATGCCTATAAACACCGCAATCGTTTTTTTATATTTCATATTTTCTCTTTTAAATCCAGTTTTATTATAACAAATTTTTCAAAATTTGAAAAATAAGCTAAAATACTCTTATGAGGAGGGTAAAATTACAAAACAACGCTTATTACCACGTTTACAATAGAGGAGTTGATAAACGGAAGGTATTTAACAATGGGGAAGATTATAAAAGGTTTTTAACCGGCCTGAAAGAATTGAATCAAGAAGCGCCTATCGGGAGTTTATTCTTAAAAAAATATCTTAACCGCCGCCTTACTGAGGAACCGGATTCCTCAATCCTTGAGGAATCCGGTTCCTCATTCTCCTCATTTTCATTGATTAAAATCTTGGCTTATTGCTTGCTTCCGAATCATTATCATCTTCTTTTACAGCAAATATCCGAACAAGGTATTGGTAAATACATGCAAAGGATCGGAATAAGCCATACTAATTATTTCAATGCAAAATATAAACGTTCCGGTTATTTATTTCAAGGGGCTTATAAATGCGTCCCAATAACGACTGATGACCAGCTTTTATACCTCTCCGCCTACATCAACGGCAACGCGGAAATCCACGGGGTTGCCAAAGCGGAAAATTGGCCCTGGTCCAGTTGTTTGGATTATCTGGATAAAAGAAATGGGAAACTTCCGCATAAGAAAATTGTCATGGACCAATTTAAAAATATGGGCGACTACCATGATTTTTTAAAAACTGCAATAAGAGAGTCTGCGAAAAGAAAAGAGGAGTTAGAATAGCGCTAAAAGCGTTCTGGCATAAAAAATGAAAAAATATCTTCTCCCAATTTTAATCATAGCGGCGATGCTCGGCTTTTCGCGCGAACCGGCCGGAGCCGCTGACAGCCTGGCCCAAAAGCTGGCCGGACGGATACTTTTGCAAGTGGAAAATCAAGGCGAGGCCTGGTATGTCAACCCGGCCGATCAAAAACGGTATTTTCTGGCGCGGCCGGACGATGCCTTCGCGCTCATGAGCCGCTTCGGTATCGGCATTACCGATGATAACTTAAAAAAAATCGCCGTCGGCCTGCTTGAGGATGATGACGAAGACAGCGACCAGGACGGCCTGTCCGACCGCTGGGAAGAAGCGTTCGGCACTGATCCGCGCGACCAAGACTCGGACCATGACGGCTACGATGACCGGCTGGAAATCCAAAATGCTTATGATCCCCTGAGCCGCGGCCACCCGCCGCTTGATGATGATTTCAGCGCCAAACAGGCCGGAAAAATCTTCCTGCAAACGGAAAAAAAAGGCGAGGCGTGGTATGTCTGTCCGGTAAACCACAGGCGCTATTTTCTCGGCCGGCCGGCCGACGCTTGGCGGCTGATGCAAAAACTCGGGCTGGGCGCGAGCAATGAAAACCTCGCTGCCCTGCCGATCGGCTTTCTCTCTCCGCCCGCGCCCATTAAACCGCCAACCGGACAAAAATGCTCGGCCAACAGCGGCGCCCGCGGCATTTTCGCTTGCGCGGCCGAAGCGATCCGGCGGGGACAGAAAGAACAAGCCAAATCCTATTTTACTCCGGCCATGGGACCGGCGCTGGAATATACGATGGACTTCCTGGACGCGGAAGGCAAATTCGCCTTGGGCAACATCATGGCCGGCGCGCAAGCTGACGAATCCACAGCTGATAAAGTGGTTTTTACCACAGAAGTCTATTTTTCCCTGGGCGGATACAAAGTGCCAGTGCGGTTCAATGTCATAAAACAAGACGATGGATCTTGGAAAGTCGGAAATTTATAAAGCGCCCTGAGCGTCCAAGGGGGCTTTAAGCGCCGCAGGCGCTTTTTCCAAGCAATTTCTCCGCCCGCTTGACATCGCCCGGGCTCGTGATTTGGATCCAGCGGGAAGCTTTGACGATTCTCACCGGATTATCTCCGACTCCCTGGGCAATGGCCTGTGGCAAACCGTATTCTTTCTTGGGGCCGGGCAGACGAACGAGATCAAGATTAAAATATCCTCGGTTCAAAACATAAAGGCCGGTATTGACCAAGCTCAGATTTTGATGGTGGATGCCCTCAAGGATGGCGGATAAATTTCCCTGCTTGTCCAGCTTGATCCGTCCGCCGGCGAAACGGCCTTTAACTTCATCAACCAGCATCGCCTGTTCATACGCCAGGCATTTTTCCATGTCGCGGCGGCAATAGATGTTGTCGCCCATCAGCACCAAAAAACGTTCGCCTAATATTTTCCGGCAGGCGCGCAAGGCATGGCCGGTGCCGAAAAGTTTTTTCTGGCGGATAAAGCGCAAAGGCCGGCCGGCGAATTCAGCGCCGAACTTATCTTGGATCTGATCGCCCCGATAGCCGATCACGAAAATAATTTCCGTGATCGCGCCGGGCAATGCCGCCAGAGTATGTTCCACGATACTTTTGCCCGCGACCGGCACCAGCGGTTTGGGCCGGTTATTGGTTAAAGGCCGTAAACGGGTGCCCGCGCCCGCGGCCAAAACGACGACTTGCATAGATTGTTCGCGGCTTATTTTACGACGATATTTAATAATTTGCCCGGCACGAAAATGGTTTTGACGATTTCCCGGTCCGCGA
>Ga0066637_10001030_pt1 | contig 17613 bp, 30 predicted proteins | sample CryGeyCG2014_020_FD_62737 | JGI IMG/M metagenome (GOLD analysis project Ga0066637, IMG submission 62737) | Groundwater microbial communities from aquifer - Crystal Geyser CG08_land_8/20/14_0.20 | ecosystem: Environmental > Aquatic > Deep subsurface > Groundwater | place: USA: Utah: Grand County...
ACCTATTTAAAGCTCGCAAATTGTAATGCTTTCCCAAAATAAACATTAAATGCAAAAGCATTTACTTTTCTTTTACTCTTTTTTTCTTTGGCTCTTTTTTTGTTTCTTGCTTCTTCTTTTCTAAAGAAAAGGATAGTTTTAATTCCGTCAATTCATCTAGTAAATATTTTGATGCTTCATTTATTATTGTTTTCAAATCCAAATTACCAAATGGTTCAATAGTGAAAACAAATTCATTATCATTCATCACTAATTCTAAACCATGATTTGTTTTAGCTTCACAATATCTACAAAGATCACAATTATATGGTTCTTTTAAAAATATTTTATTTGCTTTTTTTTCTAAAAAATTTCCAGGGCAAATATCTGAAATATCATCTATGTTTGCATTTTGTTTTAAGCTAACAGAATTATTAAAAAAAACATTTGCAGGACTATACTTTACATGTTCAATACCTGTACCTTTGTTTACCAAAAACTCTAATTCAATAGTTTTATTATCATTTAAAACTACTAAAGGAATATTTTTCAAAGGAATCTCCAAATTCCCAGTTATATCGCCAGAATAAACTGTGCTTCCAGTTTTCTTTAAGTATAAATGATGATCATTATTATCAACATCATCAGTATATATTGGCACCAAACCAATTCTATGACTCAACAGTTCATCAGGCATAACACTTTCATTTTTATACACTGATACTTCTTTGACTGCAAACACAGGAACATGCAATAAAATAGTTCTTCTAATTGCATTAACTAAATCATTCCTTGTATTCTGCAAGAGAAATTTATAATCAAAACTATCTTTATTCAAAAATTTCACTAACATTCTTTCACCCAAAATACATTTCACAAATTTGTTTACATTCATTGTTTTTTCTTAGACAAGAATTTCTTTTTTGGTCTACAACCATCATGTGGCAAAGGAGTCACATTCTCTATTTCTAATATATTCATACCACTTCTTGTTAAAGAAGTAATTGCAGCATCTGCTCCTTGACCAGGATTCTTTGATCTAATTCCGCCAGCAGCTCTTACTTTTACAATAATACTTTCATAACCTTTAGATTTTAGAGTTGATGATACTTGCTCAGCCATTTTCATTGCAACATATGGCGATCCTTCTTTGTGTTGGCTCTTTGTTAACATACCTCCACTTGATTTTGCTAAAGTTTCTGCACCAGTAATATCAGTTGCCAAAATCTGTGTGTTATTATATGTAGAATAAATATGAACTATTGCAACTTTCATAAAAAAACACCTCATTTCAATTCTTTAGGAACTTCATCCTCTTCTTTTTCTTCAGTTTCTACAACATCTTCTATAACTTCTTCTTCTTTTTTTGTTTCTGGCTCTTTCTGTGTAGAACCTATTTTTTCCTCTTTCTCAGTTTCCTCTTTCTTCTGGTGAAGATCTGGTTTTTTCATTTCAACATCCATAACCTTTGGCTTAATTCCCATATAGTAATCTATTGTATTTTCTTCTTCTTTTTTCATAATATACCCAGGAACATTAACTCTTTTAGCATTCACCGAAATAAAACCATGCAATACAAATTGTCTTGCCTGTTTAGCAGTTCTTGCTAATCCTTGTCTGCAAACAAGTGTTTGTAATCGTCTTTCTAAAATATCAGTTACATTTAATCCCAAAACATCAGACATGTTTGCATCCTGTGATACTATTCCAATTCTGTTCAATGAATCAATAATTGCTTTTTTTCCTTTTTCAGCAACTTCTTGTTCAGCAGCAAGTAATTGTTTAACTGCATCTCTCTTTTTTGCAATAATTGCATTCATTACTCTTAATTCTTTTTTTGATGTAAGCCCATATTTCTCTAGCAAATCTCTTTCACTCAATATTCGTCCTCTGTTCCAAGGCCTTTTTGGACTTTTATATTTCTTTCTAATACGCTTTGGATTACCCATAAATAGTCACCTTTATTTCTTATTATCCTTCTTTTCTGGTTTTGCTTGTGCTCTTGGTGCTGCTTTTCCAGGCATTTGTGTTTTCTTTATAACTCCCACTGCACCTTGTCTTCTTCTAAAATTTGATCTTGTTTTCTGGCCTCTTACAGGTAAACCAGCTTGCAAACGCATTCCGCGTCTAGACTTTATCCTGCTCAACCTTTGTTTATCTTCCCTAACATTGAACAACAAATCAGAGCCTATCAAATGTTTGCTCTCGCCAGAGTATATATCTCTCTGTCTATTAGTCATCCAAAATGGTAATTCACATTTGGAAACAATATCACTTAAAATCTCATCATTTTCTGCAGGAATATTTCCCAACAAAGTATTTTGTGGGAGATTTACTTTTTTACAAAAATCAAAAGACAAAACTTTTGCAGATCTTATACCTATCCCTTTAATATTTGTCAATGCTCTATCAATTCTCAAATTTCCATTTAAATCCACACCCGAAATTCTAACAATTTCCCTACTAACATTTGCTTTTTTTACACTATCCATTTTCCTTTCAAAGTCTCCTTTTTGAACTTCTTTTTTTTGCTCTTTTGCATCCTTAGAATCCTTAGGTACATTTGCATTTTTTCTTTCAGGATCACTCATATTTTCACCTTTTTATCAATATCTTTTACACTTCCTACAACTAAATCTAAGGGCCAAAGATGTGATACATTTTTTTTGCATTTCTTCAACTTTGGACCTTCAACAAAAATCTCAAAATCTTTTTGCTTTGGAGCCTCTAATATCAAACAAACTTTTCCAAAATCTCTTCCTCTTCTTACAATACAAACTCTTCCTTTTTCCAAAATCATATTATCCCCTTTTTCAGCCCACTAAACAGTACATTTATACATCAATTTTATAGATTGATTATGTGTTGAAATTTACAACCTAGCAGTACATAAAATTTACATGTTTAATGTATTAATGTGTAGATTTTACTATAAATTTTTCAATTATACTTATTATTGCTTTTTGATCTAAATTATCAATTCTCATAATCAAATCATAGATTTCTAAATTGTTCAAATCAATACCATACAATTTATTTATTTTTTCTTTCTCTGTTTTCAACAATTCTTGATGCTTTGTTTTGGCTTGTTCCAAAGAAAGTTTTTTTTCTTTAGATAACCTTGCAATTATTGCTTCTTCAGATTCTTTAAGATATATTTTCAATGCAGGTACTTTAAGCTTAGATGCAATTGCCTGCCCTATCAAAACAATTTTCCCTTGTTTTTGTTCTTCAAAGAATCCTGTATTTTTCAATAAAAAATCATCGCTCAAAGCTCTATACACTGCACCTAAACTCACTGCCAATTTTTTTGCAAATGGCTCTAAATTATAGGTGATATCTGAAGCTATAACGACAATCATAAATATCACTAACAAACAAAAGTTTGGCAACCTCAATAAAAGGTTATACGTCAGCCAAAAAACAATCTTTAGATTACCCGTACTGATAATCTTTGCTAGAAGCAATATATAATATTGATATATGTTATTTATATTTGTATCTTAGCTACTGCTTCTTTTACGTAGTGTTTCTTGCTAAAAGACACATCAGAATCCTTGATCAGTCCTGTCTTTAACATAATTGCATCGTCAAAGCAAGAATCCCTGCAATCTGAGCACAGAATTCCACCAAACAAAACACTTGGCCTTTTCTCTGTTTTTGACAATTTCCTTAAATCGCCTCTAGGCACTCCCTGCAACTTCTTGTTGCACAATGCACAATATGCTCCTTTAGGTTTTTCTCTAAATCTGTATTCTTTTGTACTTTTTACTGTTCTTACAAATTTTTTCTTTAAATTTCTTTTTCCCGGTGCTACCATAAAAATCACCTCTTTTAATTTTTAGGGATCTGTTATAATTTTTGATTTATTGAGAAAATTATAACTGGCCATAAACATCCCTCTAGACAGTATATTTTTTATGTGTTGATTTGCTGTTAATTCAACATATTTCTTTTATCTAATTGTGAAAATATTATTTTGTAGATTATGTTTGCTGCCAAAGATATTAAAATAAACCAAGTTATAACATTTGAGAATACCCAAAAACCACCAATTGGAAAACCGCCATATCTGAAAAGATTAACAGCATACAAAACAACTAAACCTAAAAGCATTATCCAAAGCATACTTTTGAATTGTGTTTTCATCATGCCCATACTTATAGACATCATTTCTTTTTGCAATTTTGAGTTTTCCTCTGCTACTGCAGGATCTTTTGCATCCTTTGTTTTGTAATTATCAGAAATCTTTGCTTGTATCTCTTTCATTTTTACATTTTTTTCTTTTGTGTTATTTTTTTTATCCAAATATCTTTGATATGAAAATAAAAATGCAGAATACAAAATTGAAATAACTCCTACAATCAAAGCTGGCACATAATCCATTTCTATCACACTATACAGCATATATATGTTTGTTTTATATGTTGATTTTGTATTGGCTATAACACTAAAAAATACACCTTCACAACATACAAAAATATCTTTTAATACACCATAGCCATACATAAAATTGGCATGTCTAGTGTATTAATGTTTCATACCACTAACTAATTTTGTTAACAGTCCAGAATCTGTACTCACTTGTTCTTTAACAATTTCCTCATATAATCTATAAACAATATCAACAGTTAAAAGTATTCCCATACCTGTTCCAACTGCATTCGTAATACTTGCAAATCCTGCAAGCACAGCAACAAAAATCGAGCCAATAATTGTTATTGTAGGAATATATCTATCCAAAACAGATTTTATCACTCTTGGATCACGTCTAAAGCCTGGCAAAAACATTCCGCTTCTCTGGAGCTGATTAGACACAGCTTCTGAATCCTGACCTGCCATTTTTACCCACATAACACCAAAGAAAACACATACTATAGAGAGTAATATCAAGTAAATAACTGCTTGAAGAATTTGCCCTCCAAGACCAGCGAATCCCTGCAAAAACAAATTTTCCGTGAGGTCATATGGCGCGGTTGTGTACTTGCTTAAATAAAATAAACCTGTTGTCAAAAAAGGAATTGCTTTTTTTTCAACAATTGCATAAATCAAAGCAATATTTGCAAATAATGCAGCGCTTAGTATAACTGGCAAATTGCTCACATAAAAGAATTTTACAGGATATCTGCCAAACTGGGAGCTCCTGCCCATAGTAATGGGAATGTTTACATACACCCCTTCAAAATAAATAACAATAAAGAAAATTATCAAAGCAAACAATATTGGAAATATGTGCTGAACTAATGCAGTGTACAAACTGTTTCCTAATTCTGCAAAGAATCTCCAAAGCAAACCTGCACCTGTTGCAAAATCAAATGCTGCACCACCCGAAACTATTTTGAGACCCAAACCAATAGTACTCACAGGATTGAAAACTCTCCAAATAACTGCTGCTGCTACACCCCCAGCAATAAACAAACTTATTCCAGAACCAATACCATATTTCTGAACAACTTCATCAAGATATAAAAGAACTATTGATCCTAAAGCGACCTGCAAAACAACCCAGAAAAACATTCCTGCTTGAGGTGTTAAAAAACCAATTTGAACATAAACCAGTGCTTCAAAAAAAGAAAGAATTATTGCTAAAATCTTTTGTGTACTTGAAAAAAGTGCTCTTTCTTCCGGATTGCCAAAATCCAATTTCCAAATTTTTGTACCAACAAGCAATTGTAAAATAATAGATGCAACAACTATTGGTCCAATACCTACTGTTAAAAGAGTGCCAATATTACTGGCTAAAATAATCTGATAAATTCCCAATCCAGAAACTGCAGCAGGAGTCAGTCCTACAAGAGCTATGTTTCCTAAAATAAAAAAGATAACCAAAACAAAAAAACTATATTTAAGTCTTCCTGATAGTCCTGGCTTAGCCTGAGGAGCTTCAACAGAGGGGAGAAATTTGGAAATTGCAGAAATAAAACTTGCAAAGCTCATTCAATTAAACCCCCTTTTGAAACAATCTCTTTTTTTGCTCTTTCTGTCAAAGCAACATTCTTAACAGATACTTTGTAGTTCAATTTACCTTTAGAAACAATTTTATTATATTTTTGTAAAAATTTATCCTCTGAAAAATCAAGTAATACTGGCTCAGCTAATTTCTTTGTTTTTAATTGTTTGTAAATATATTCGTTTATTTCATTAAAGGTTATAGAATTTATAAATGTTACTGGTTTATTTTTTATTTTTGTACCAATTAAATGAAAAAACAGCTGTTTCTTGTGTCCGAACTTGCCTGTTAATCCTTTTCCACCTTTTGAGCCGGCACCTCTTCTGTTTTCAGTATTTCCTGCGCCTCTTGTTCTTCCAGCCCCTAATCTTTTCTTTAATTTCTTAGCTCTACGCACGCTCATTTTATATCATCCTTTTTAGCAATAAATTAATAGCTTCTTTTCTGTTGCCTAAAGCGCCTTTTTGTACAAACGGATATTTAATTCCTACTTTCCCAAAACCTTTGCTTGGTGGGCTTAATCTAAAAACTTTTTTTAATCCCAAAGTATAAACACTTTTTGGATCTTTTTCAAATTGTTCTACTAACTTATCCAAAGTCATTTTGTTTGTTTTTAACCATTCATCAGTTATTCTTTTATCGCCTAATAATCTACCACGTTTTTTTATCAAACTAGTCAATGTGATTTTATCTATTTCTCCAAAAGTAACATAATCCTTGACTTTAAATAACATTCCAGTTAGAACTGGATTTTCTTTACACACTACACAATGATTATTTTCTGTCAAGCAAAGCATCTTCATAGTATCTTTTATTTCTTTTCTTACGCCAACACTTCCTCTGATTCTTACTATTGCAGTTAACATAAATATTCCTCACATCTTGCATAACGTTTGTCTGTTTAATGGGATGTTTTCTCCTTTCTGAATGTACTTTTCAAAGCATCTATTGTTGCTTGAATAATATTTATTTTTGTTGATGTTTCACCGCTTGTTCTTGACCAAATATCACTAATTCCTACAAACTCTAACACTGGTTTTACAACTTCTGTTGCAACCAAACCAGTACCCAAAGGGGCCGGCATTAAAGTAATTCTTGATGCTCCTGTTTTCCCACTAACATTAAAAGGAACTGAATGTCCTGTACCACAAGTACATTCCCAACTACCGCAACCTCTTTTTGCTCTTATTAAATTCAATCTTGCCATTCTTGCAGCTTTACCTGCAGAAGTCCATTTATCTTTGTCTTTTGCAATTCCAAAACCCAAAAAACTAGAACCATCGCCAATTAAAACTGCACATCTGTAACCGTATTTACGACCAGCCATTCTTACATAAGATGTTTTTGTTGTATCCATTAATTTTTCTTTTATTTCTTTTATAAAAAAATCAACAATTTCTGGTTCCATAATTTTTAGATTTTTATCAAAAATTTCGTTCAAATCTTTTATTTCTCCTGCTTTTACTTTCTTTCCTAATTCTGTTTTTGGCAGCCAATCTCCAATATTCTCGCCAAAAAGAAGTTTCTTAACTCTTTTTCTATGCACTGCTTCAACTATTGCTTCTTTATCATCTACTTTAACAGCTGGTGCTTTTGCATATTCTATTCTTCTCTGACTTTTTCTCATTGCCTGCTTAAATTTCTCTGCCATAAAATATCACCAACATATAATCTTCTTTAATGTGCAAATTTAGCATCTATAGTACTTTTTACTGTATTAAATAACTGCTCAGTTTTATTATGTTTTCCTTTCAATCGATCTTCTGGTGGGAAAGCCTCTGAACTTGCAGGAATTTTCAAACCGCTATCGATCATACCTTTAACACCTGCAAATAATCTACCTTTTTTAAAAGCATTTTGCAAACCCAAATCTAGAACTGCTTCTATTCCCAGTTTTCTTTTTATTACTTCTTTGCCAAATAAAAACCCTGCTAAATAACATGCTGGTAAAGATCTATAGCCTTTAGGCCAACAGAAACTTTTTAAAGATTTTGAAGTTAAAGAAAACTTTGTAATATCTCCTTTTGGGTTATGTTCTATATACAAAAGATGTAAGTATAAATTTGACAGTCTTACAACAACTCTATTTTTACCAGATTTCAATAATGCCAATCTCTTTTCATAATTTGTTTTCATTTCTCTTCTTCTTTGATATACTGTCATAAAATATCACATCACTTTTCTATTTTTTGCTTAAGTAAGAATCTATGTGTCCTTTGCTTCTAAAAAATCCACCTTTTATTTTCTTATATAAGTCTCTATATTTTTCTTTATCTATTTTTTTATTTTTTGAAAGTTCTAAAATATATTTTCTTTGAGCGCGAACCTTTTTAATCCAATTTTCATGAAATTTAGTTCTTGAGTTTCTTGTTCCTCTTCTTGTTCCTTTTCCTTTTCTTCTGCCCAATCTTTTTTTTGCTTTTAATACTCTTGCTCTACCTTTACTTTGGCCCTTGCCTTTAATTGTGAAAACATTATCTTTCATCAAAGTCTCTAAATCAGAACCAGTTATTGCTTCTTTTATTTTTTTTAAAGCACTAGAATCTACTTTTAATCTGCTAATTCCAACATCCCTTTTTCTTGCAACAATTCTGCGAGCTGATTTCATATTCATTTAGACACCTTTTTTACATCATCATTCTTTTTTACTATTTTTATGTTATCTTTTTCAGGTTCTATTTTTTTCTCAAATATATTAATTACTCTCAATTTGTGTTTATCACAAAACTTTTTTATTTCCTCTCTTTTCTTTTTACCTAATTTTGATGCCATTCTAAAAATAAAATTTTTTATATCTTTATTTTTTTCAATAAAATTCTGTAGGTCTTTTAAATTTCTAATATAAACTTCCTTTCTACCTGATGGGTGTAATGCTTTTCTTTTTTTGTCACAGCCAAAACCAATCTTTGGCATTTGATTGTCGCCTCTACGCCAAGAAATATCTATTCCTCGAGGATATCTCCATTTATTCCATTTTGGGTTTGTCTTTTTTCTTTTTGATCGGGTGCCAAATCTACCTCTAAATACAGGCATTCTCTTTATGTTATTACTCATTCTGCACACCCTTTGAGACTATATATACGCCATCTTGAAAAGTCCTTCTATCTTTGTTCAATACCTTTGCATTATTTTCTATCATACCTGCAACGATTCCTGCCTTTTCTTTGTCAACAGAAGTAACAATCACATCCTTTCCTTTGATATTCACTTCAACATTATCTAAAATTTCTATAGTTCTCGGGTTTTTCTCTCCCAAATAATTACTTATTATAAATGTTTTCCCTTTCATTGTTAAAGAAATTGGAAAATGTGAATACACCCCTCTTAATGTGTAAGTGTATTTTTTCTGTACACCAGAAATCAAATTTTCAATAATAGATTGTGTAGTATACAAAATTGAAAGCACTTTTCTTCTAGTATTCGTACTTTCTAAAACAATTTCTTTATTTTCAAGTTTAATAGACACTACTTTAGATTTAAATTCTTTTTCAATGCTTCCTTTTGGGCCCTTTACTTGAACAATATTGTCTTTAACACTAACTGTTATTCCCTCTGGTATTTTAATTTCTGTTTTCATATCTTTTCACTTCGAAACATACAAAAATTATTTTTCCAATACATTGTTTAGTGTCTAGAAAACAAATGCAATTAATCTTCCACCTATTTTTTCTTTTTTTGCTTCGATATGTGTCATTAATCCTTTTGGTGTTGAAACAATTAAAATTCCAACGCTTCGGGATGGCAAATATCTTTTTTCAAATTTTTCAAAATCTCTATATTCTATAGAATATCTTGGTTTTATTGCTTTTAAGTTTGTAAGCATACCATTTAATTTTACTACTGCTTCTTTCTTTTCTGCTTTGGATTTTACATCAAAACCAACAATATATTTTTCTTTTGCTAAGATTTCTAAAGTCTTTATCAACAATTTGCTTATGTGTGTTACATTGCATATAGACTTTGCAACAAAATCACAATTTTTTATGTGAGTTAAAGCATCTGTATATGGATCTAATCTCATAAGTTCACCTCATTCCAGCTTCTCGAATCCTAATTCTCTTGCACGATCCTTGAAGCATAGTTTACACAAGTATAGCCCATATTTTCTGATAACTGCTCTTCCATTACCACAAAACTTGCACACCTGTTTTTTATCATCTTTCACAAAATCACCATTAATTAAACTTTACATTGTAATTTTTTATCAAAAAATCTTCTGTCTCTGCTTTCGTTATTCTCAAATTTTTATTAAGATTCTTTCTTTTTAAATGCCTGTATTTCACTCTAAAACCATTTCGTTTCAGAGAAACAATTACATCAAAACCAAATATTCCTATTTTCGGATCATATTTCATACCTTTAATATCAATGTATTCTGGTATTCCAAATGCAAAATTTCCTGCATCATCAATACTTTTTTTATTTAAAGCAAATGATCTTGACTCCAATGTTTTTTTCAAAAAAGCATCTGCATCTTTATTTCTAAGAGTTACTTTAACACCTATTGGCAACCCCGGGTGCAAACCCCACTTAGGCAATTTAACTTTTGCTTTTGTTTCAACAGGTTTTCTGTTTGTCAATATTTGCAAAATTTGTTTTGCTTTGTCTAATTTTGGGCCTGTTTCTCCAGTACAGATGTGCGCAATTACTTTTTCCAAAGAAACTGATTTCATAGGGTTATTTTTATTTGAATACTTTTTTTCTTTTTGTTCAACAATTTTTTTTGCTGGTGTTTTTTTTACTACTGCTTTTTGTAATAATTCCTTTTTAACTTGTTCAGCCATAAATATCACATCAGAATTTATAATTTTAAATCATTTGGAATAACAAACACATATTTTTCTCTTGTTTTGAATGTTTTTCCTTCACTTTCAACAGTTATTTCATTTGCTTTTGTTACATCCCCTTTTACAATTGCTTTTAATATGCCTATTTTGCTAACGTGTGGTCCACCAACAACATATACTTGTGCATTTTCTTGCAACTTTGTTATTTCACCAAACTTTGCTTTTTCTATATTGTATTCTACTGTGTCTCCAACATTTGCTTTTACAGTCTTTGGCAAAATCCAAGAAAAACCATTATCAAAACCTAATTGTATATTCGAACCCGTTATTATTTTCTTGCTAACAATTCTGCAAGGTCTAAACAATTTTTCCTTGCTCAAATCTTTGAGAACAAATTTATTTTTGTTATTCAAAAAGATTCTATATCTTTTATCAACATCTTTAAATTCTAAAACATCAAATAAACCTAATGGAAAGTGTTCATCTTTTATCCTTTTTCCATTAACTCTGCAATCTTTATTTGTCAAAATGTATTTTATTTCTCTAGAATTATCAGCAAAATGCAAAATATCTCTGATTATACTTCCTAAAGTTGCGCCAGTATTTTTTGCATATGGTCCAGGTGCCTGGTTAAATGTCCAAACAAACTCTTTTCTTTTTATTTGACATCTACCATTATAACTTATTCTTTTTTGACGATTTTTATGTCCTTTATTTGCCATTCTTTTCACCTTTATTTTCCACTTTAATATGTTTATATCGTCTTTCATCATCAACATATAATTCTGTAATTATAACATTTGATGGTTCAATATTGATTGGTGCTGTTTTGCCATCTTTCTTTGTTATTTGAATAGATTCTACATTTATGCTTCCTAATTTTGTATTTACGCTTGTAACCTTTCCTGCTTTTTTTCTAAATTTTCCTACCAATATCATTACTGTGTCCCCTTTGCGAATAGGCAAAGCTCTTTTTTTATATTTTTTTCTTAATTCTTTTGATAAATGTCCTGAAATTCTTTTATGCAAAATATGCAAATCTGTTTTTTGAACTTTTTTCTTAGTCATAAATATCACATCAATTATTTATGAAACTGTTGTAAATTTCTGATTTTTCTGAGGAAATTTACAACTGGACCATAAATATCACATCAAATTCATTGGGTAATTTTAAATTACGTAAGCTGCACGTCCTAATACTTTAGGAAATCTTTCTCCTACTTCTTTTGGTACAACACCTTTAACTTCAGTAGATTTTGGTACTCCATCATCATCAACAATAACACAAGCATTTCCATCAAATTTGACTCTTGTGCCATTTGCTCTTCGCATACCTATCACACTTCTAATTATAACTGCTTTAAATTTTTTTCGCATCATTTCTGGTTTGCCTTTCAATACAATTACATTAATCAAATCTCCAATACCTGCACTTGGTATTTGTCTTCTTACTGTTTTTTGTCCAAATACGCTAATTATATAAACCACTTTTGCACCAGTGTTGTCACTGCATTCCATTCTTGAGCCTAAAACTAATCCTCTTACTGATTCAGCACTCATTGCTCTCATCATTTCACCTAATCTTTAAGCACACCTTTTTAATACTTTCATCAAAACAAAATTTTTTGTTTTACTAATTTTTCTTGTTTCTCCAACTAATACTAAATCTCCTACTTCAACTGTAATATTGTCAGGCACATGCACAGCATATTTTGCAGTTTTTATCAAACTTCTTTCATATTTTTGTATATACTGTACAATACTTCTTTTTACTACTATTGTCTTTGATGTTTTTTGTCTTATTACAACACCTTCAAACACAACTCCCCTTACAGTATAATTTTTTTCCATCTCTTTCACCTAAATTCGTCCTTATTTTCATTCCATTTAACCATATTTCTTAATTCTCTCTGCAATATTATAACAAATATTTTTTCCGTCAATCATTTCAAAATTCTTATTTATTTCTATTTCAAATACACATTCTTTTTTTGGTATTTTTTTTTGTCCTTTTGTTGTTTCAATTAAAAACAAATTCTTTGTCTCACCCAGAATTTGGCCCTCAATACCTTGTTTAGACATATCACTTGAAGCAATCACTTTTATTTTCTTTCCTAGATATACCTCAGCAAATAATTTTTCATTAAGAGATTTGTGAGCTGCCATAACCTTTCCCCACAAAGAAATCTATTACTTTCTTTTTATGCTTTCCTTGTAAAACAATCTCGTTTTTTTTGATTGTGCCTCCGCAAGCTAATTTCTTTTTAAGATCCTTCAATAGTACTTCAATATCTTTTGAAGATTCGATACCTGAAACCAAAGTTACAAACATTGGTCCTTTAACATGTCTTTCAACAACATAGATTTTGCGTTGTTCTGTGTTTATTTTTTCACAAACACAAATGTCTTTTGGTAATCCACATATAGAACATATCTCTGTCATGGTTCTTCAAATCCCCCTTTATTTTTTAATCTGATTTTTTAACTGTGTTTTTTTAATTTCTTCTTTGCTATCTTGCTTTTTCTTAACTATAAATTGTGTTTTCTTTTCTGCCTTTGGAATTTCTTTAGTATTTTTTACTTGTTTTTTTTCAACAGAAGCTGGTTTAAGTACAACTAACTCTTTCTCAGTAATAATTGTTAACAATCTTGCAACATTTTTTCTCAAATTTTTAAGGCTTATTGCTTTATCTGTTCTTGCCCCTGTTTTTGATTTCATTAATTCTTTAGTATAATTGTCTCTTGCTTCATTTAATTTTATTTTCAACTCAGAAATATCCAATATTCTCAAATCTTTTGTTTTCTTTGACATCTATAATCACTTTTTTGCAATCGTTTTGACATCTTTCTGTAAAGATTCATCCTTCTTTATTGATTTTGTTTCTGCTTTGTTTTCTTTCTTTTCTTCCTTTTTAGGTTCTTCCTTTTTTTCTTCTTTAGTTTCTTTTTTATGTTCAACAATTTTTTCTTTTATTACTTCTTGTTTTTTCTCTTTTGAAACTTCTTTTTCAGGTTCAACAACTTTTTCTTCTTTTTTAGGTTTCTTTTTTTCCTCTTTCTTTGATTCCTCTGGTTTGTATTCAACAACTTTTTCTTTTTTCTCTAATTCTTTCTCTGATTCTTTTTCTGGTTCTTTTTGTGTTAGATCTTCAATAATAATCTTTTTAACATCGCCTTTAATTGCATTAGAAATTTCTTTTTCGCCTATTTTATCTGGAAACAAAGTATTTGGAGGAACTAATCTCAATCTAACACCAATTGCTCCTGATTTAGTATATGCTGCAGCCATTGTTTGCTTAACCAATTTAGTTTGGTCACCTATGGCTTTCAAATATCCAGAAACAAATCTATACTTTTGTTTTCTACCACCTTTAGACATCATTTTTCCTTTAAATATCAATTCAAAACCCATAATTGGCATATCAGAAAGACTTTTTACTGCTTTGTATGCCACTTGTTTCCAATTAATACCTTTTTCCAAATCATTTACTATTGTTTGTACAATATATTTTACATTATATTCTGGATCTTCAACACTTTTTATTTCAATATGTGGATTTTTTATTCCAAACTTCTCTTCGACAATTTGGCCTATTCCTTTAATTGCTTTTCCGCTATATCCAATTGCAATACCTGGTCTTGCAACGCTAACAACTAATCTAGTAGATACTGGTGTTTTCACAATATACAATGAATTAAATCCTGCTCTTGCAAAATGCTTTTCAAAGAATCTCTCTAAATCTAATTTTTTGATTGCTTGTTTAACAAAATATTTTTCTATCATTAATATCACTATTTAACTATTATTCATGTCTTTTCTGTCTCTCTCTATTTAATATTTTTTTCTGTTCTTCAATTTGTTCTTTTTGTGTCAATTTGGCTTCTTGTTTAGAATCTTTTTCTTCTTTTAATTCTAATTTTTCTGCCTCTTGCTTTTTTTCTTCTTTCTTTTCTTCTTTTTTGATCTCTTCTTTCTTAGGTTCTATTTTCTTTACAAATTTACCTTGTTGAACTAAAACAATTTCTAAGCTTGTTGTTTGATCTCTTCTCAAACGTCTTTTACCTTTTGTTTGGAAAGAATATCTTTTCATTCCCTGAGAAACAACACAACCCTTAATTATCAAATCCTTTTTCTCAGATTCTAATCCTTTGTAATCTGCATTTGATTTTGCCATTTCCAAAACTTTTTTAAATTGTTTTGCAACCTTTACAGGAAATCTTCCTGATTTCACACCAGAAATACTTGGTCCTTTTCTATGCCCCACATTCTGATTATATCTTTTTAGTGGAAGTTGTCTTTTCAAATTAATTATATCTTCTAAATATATCAATATTTTTTTGTATGGCTTGCTTTTTATTTCCCTTGCTAACTCTATTGAAAATTTCAAAGAAATTGGACAATTATACATTCTTGCTATAACATCATTCCCTTTTAATTTATAATATGCTTGTTTCATTATTTCACCATTATCACACTAGACAGCATAATTTTATATGTTGCTAGGATACTTTTCTTTTACTTTTTAGTAATATGTTTAGAAGATCTAGTTGCTCCTATTCCTGCTTTGCTGTGCTTTGGTCTTTTTCTTGTTTCAACAAATTCTCCTAAAGGGAAACCGACCATTTCTTTTGTTATTCCTATTGTTTGAAATGCTTTACCATCATACACTGCAAATTTCAAACCAACCATATCAGGTGTAATTAAAATATCTCTTTTATGTGTTTTTACTGGCTTCTCTGGCGCTTTGCCTTGAAGATTATCAACAATTGCTCTCTTTATTTTTTTATCCAAAAATTTTGATCTTTTGAGAGATCTTCTTGCTCTTGCATTCATTGCTTTTTCTAAAGTACTTTGGTTTGCTTTAAGCAATTCATCCCAAGTCAAACCTCTAAACATAAAATCTTTTACCATAAATATCACATCTGTTTTTTATTTTATGGAACTGTTGTAAATTTCTTGATTTTTCTGAAAGAAATTTAGCAACTGGACCATAATTTCACTTACATCCTAGCAACACACAAAATTTATCTGTCTAATGGGTTATTATTTCTTTCTCCTGCCTGTACGTTTAGCACCAATAAAACCAACTTTTTGACCAGGTGCTCCAAACTTCTTTGGTTTTACCTTTTGTCTACCTGCTGAATTGTGACCAGAACCACCATGAGGATGATCAACTGCATTCATTGCATAACCTCTTACTCTTGGGTATATTCTGCCACCTCTTGCTTTCATTAAAAAATGTTTGTTGCCTGCTTTACAAAATGGTTTTACTGTTCTTCCACCACCAGCAACAACACCAACAATACAAAAACATTTAGGATCTATTTTTTTCTTCTCCCCTGATTTCATTTTAACATAAACAATATTTGCTTCTTTGCCTATTACTTCACCAAAAGCACCAGCAGCTCTAAAAAAAGAACCACCATCTCCAGGCATATTCTCTATATTATATGCTGGGAAACCAGGAAATAATTCACCTATAGGAAGAATATTTCCTAAATTTGCTGCTGAACCTGTTCCTATTTCTATTTTTTGACCTAAATAAGTTCCTTCACCTGCAGGAACATAAAAAAAACTGCCATCTTCCAAAATAATTTTAGCTAAAGGACTACTCTTTCCGTTATTATGCAAAATAGCACCTATTTCACCAACAACTTTTTTTTGAGTATAATTAAAAGGAAACTTTACTCTTGCAACAGAATCTCTCTTTGCCCTGTATCTAGGACTTCCTTTTCCTCTTCTCTGCACCTTTAATCTTTTCATTTTAACACCTTATATCATGCCAAGCTTACTTGACAGTTCGCTTGCTTTAAACTGTTTATTCAGTTTAACTATTGCTCTTTTTCTTCCTTTTGCATCCACCAAAATATTTACATTATCCACTTTCACTTTATAAGTTTCTTCAATTGCTTTTTTTACTTGCACTTTTGTTGCTTTTGGATTAACTATAAAAATTATTTTGTTTTCTGTTTCAACCATACTTACTGCTTTTTCTGAAATCAAAGGATAAAATATTGTATGTTCCATTCTCTCAACCTTCTTTATGTCTAAACTTCTAATTTTCCTCTAACTAAATCTTTTGTCTAGGCTTTCAATTGCACTTTTACTAAACACTGTTAATCTTGCTGCTCTTCCACCGGGGCATAAATCTCTTGTACTCAAATTTTTTAATGCAACAACATCCACGCCTTCTAGATTTCTTGCGCTTTTCTGTAGTGGCAATTTTTCTTTTGATATTACAAACAAAACTGATTTTGCTCTTTTATATTTTCTATTTCTTGCTTTACCTTTTCCTGCTCTTATATTTTTTCTGTTTTTTGCTCTTTCAATATCAGTATCTAAGCCCAATTTTTTCAAAAAGGACAAGACTTGTTTTGTTTTAGATATTTTTTCTACCTCTTCAACGCAAACTACTGGCAAAGTCAAATCTTTATTAAAATTATGACCTCTTTTTTCTACCAACTCTTTATTTGTTAATGCACCAATTGCACTTTTCAAAGCTAATATTCTTTCCTTTTTATTTATTTCTTCTTTTGCAATAGCACCTGGTTTTGGAGGGTGAGCTCTTGGACCGCCAACAACTCCTGGAATTCCTTTAACAGTACCTTCAACTAAATGTGGTCTGTTCTTTGTTCTTGGTTTTCTTGCAATTCCTTTATTCATTAAAGAATTTGGTCTTGATCTTCTTCCAATATAAACTGCTGTTGTATTTCTTCCACTGCTATGACTTGGCCCTTTTGGCTGGATTCTTGCACTTTCTGCAGCCAATACTGCTCTTTCAATAATTCTAGGTCTATAAGGTGTTTCAAATACTTTTGGCAATTTTGTTTTTGATGTAACCGCACCCTCTAAATTATAAATATTAACTTCCATTTTTATCCCTTTTACATCTCTTT
>Ga0066637_10001036_pt1 | contig 17563 bp, 18 predicted proteins | sample CryGeyCG2014_020_FD_62737 | JGI IMG/M metagenome (GOLD analysis project Ga0066637, IMG submission 62737) | Groundwater microbial communities from aquifer - Crystal Geyser CG08_land_8/20/14_0.20 | ecosystem: Environmental > Aquatic > Deep subsurface > Groundwater | place: USA: Utah: Grand County...
CCCGCCTATCGCCCCGTCAGAAGCCATAGGCGTAATATCAAGCGGGTTCTTGGCATCCACAATCGAATCCAGCTTAAAATCCTTCAGCGTACGCGCCATCTCCGCGGCGGTGGCGGCGTCCAGTTCGGCCTTTATGTGACCGGCAATACTATCGGCCATGCCCGCCGCCTCGAAGCCGGCATTGCTCATGAAGAAGGTATTGCCATGCTTAATTTCCAGACCCGCGAAGGAACAGGCCAGGGCGGCCAGGTCATTGAAATCATCAAAAGTTTCGGCCACCAGCGCACCGGCGTTCTCCATGATAAGCCGCGCAACCAGATAATCCCCGGCTATGGAAGCAGTATGCCCCATAACCGCTTTCTGCCCCACCGCGGTGCGCCCCGCCTTGTAAAGGACCACCTGCTTGCCGTTCGTGCGCGCTTTGGCTATCACGCGGGCCAGCGCCGCGCCGTCGCCGGGCTTGAAGCCCTCCAGATAGACCAGTATCACCTTCAGGTCGTCCTCGTCGGCCAGGCGCTCCACGTAGTCAGGCACGGTCACGTCCTGCTGGTTGCCCACGGTAATGCTGTAGGCCGGCTTAAGCCAGGGCATCTTGCTTATAGTCGAGATGACGAAGGCCCCGCTCTGGCTGACGAACGCTGTTTTAGCGTTGTAGGGATTCACGCCTATAGGGTGCTCCAGCTTGTATTCCGGGATGAAGAAAGTGTTTATCTTCACGCCGTTGAGCACGATGCCCATGGAATTGCCGCCGCTCAGCGCAAAATCCGGGTTCTTCTCCCTGGCGCGCAGTATCGTCTGCACCACCGTTCGGCCCATCTCCTCGGAGCCCGCCTTCTCGCCCATGCCGCCGGAGATCAGCACCACGCCGTTTACCTTGCCGGAATCGCCGGCCTCCGCAAGCACGCGGGGCACTTCCGGCGACGGCACCGCCACCACGTACATATCTATCTTTTCCGGAAGCGCGGAAGGGGAGGCAAAACATTTCACGCCGTCTATTTCCGCCGCGCCTTCCTTAATAATATAGACCTTCTCCCTGGGGAAACCGGCCTTTACTATATTGTTGAGGATTATGCGGGCCATGTTCATCTTCTTTTCACTTACGCCCACCACGGCGGCGCTTTGCGTATGAAGGAGGCTGCTCACGCCTTTCTGGGAAGGCTTGCCGCGCGGCGCGGCCTTGCGCGCCGGCCGCAGGCGCAGCACGCCGTCAAGGGCCGTCAGGCGGCCCCCGGCCGCGGCCAGCGGATTGACCTCAAATTCCTCTATCGCCCACTGCGACGGGCCGCCGTCGCGGAAATTGCGCATAAGGTGCGCGAAGCCCTCCAGCCATTTGACCATTTCTCCGTCCTTCACCAGCCTGCGCCCGCCGCGCACCTTGCCCGAAACATACTGCCAGATCCAGCTTTTGGCCAGGAACGCCGCCCAGATATTGCTGTTGAAGGCCAGGTCGGCGGGGATCACGGACGGGGCCAGGCCGCGGCGCAGGGAGCGCGTGAGCGCCTCGGCGTTAGTGCCGCCGGGCCCCAGCGTGAGCACGGGCCCGAAAGCGTCGTCGGAGCGCGCGCCCAGCAGCAGTTCCTCTCCCAGCGCGAAAGGGGAATGGGGGAGGAACTCCGCCGCCATAAATGCTTCCGCGTCCGGGAATTTCCCGGCCATGGTCTTCAGCGCTGCCTCCACGGCCTCCGGTGTTCTTTCAATGACCTTCACCCCTCCGGATTCCGTCTTGTGCAGCGTTTTAAAGGAGACCAGTTTGAGCACCGCCTTGTTTCCTCCCAGGCGCGAACAGATGTCCGCGGCGGCTGCCGCGGCGTCAAAGCCGCTCGCCGGGTAAAGCGCATGTTTGGGCGCGGCCAGGCCCGCCAGCTCCAGCACCCTGTACACCTCGGGCTCGCTCAGGCTGGAGCGTTTTTCGGCGCCGGCAGCCGCAAATATTTCTTCTATCTCATTTAAATTTTTCATAACACTCCTTATCGTATTCAACCCAGCCTGGTCACGCGCGTCTTCTGCGCGAACCCCAGCGCCTGCGCGCCGTTTATAAGCCCCGCGCCCAGGCTGAGGCAATCCGACGCCGCCGCGCCCGACGCGAACTTCAGCGTGCGCTCAAAATTGTAACCCTTCAGAAAACCATAAAGAAAACCGGCCATAAAGGAATCCCCGGCGCCTGTGGGGCTTTTAAGCCGCGCCAGGCGCGGCGGGGTCATGCGCCACAATCCGAAGGGCGAGACGGCATAGGTATGCGCCGGCCCGTCGGTAACTATCAGAGTTTTCAGGCCTTTAACCTTATGTTCCCGAAAGAACTTCCCCAGGCGCGCCGGGCGGAAAGCGCGGCCGGAAAGTTCCTCGAATTCGAAGCGGTTTATCTTTATCCCTTCCGCGCCGGAAGCCAGCGCCTCCAGCAGCGCCGGCCCGCTGGTATCGAAAACGGTGAAACAGCCGTGCGCCGCGGCCGTCCTCACAAGGGAAGAGTAAAACCCTTTCTTCAGGCCGGTGGAGGCCCTGCCGCAGATAGCGGCCACCCTGAAACCCGGGATGATCTCCGTGAATAATTTAAGAAAACGCGCCTGGTTCACACGGGGTACGGCGGGCCCGTTCTCGTTCATATCTATGGAGCGGCCGCGCTTGTCCACCACGGTATAACAAAGCCGCGATTCTCCGTTTTCATGCCTTTCCACGAACAGGCGGAAGCCCTCTTTTTCCAGGGATTCGGTTATCCACCGCCCGTTGTGCCCGCTGGCGAAACCGGCCAGCGGCGAATCAAGGCCGAGGGCGCGCAGGGCGCGCGCCACGTTCACGCCCTTGCCGCCCGGCAGGGTAATAGCCCCGGGGAAACGGTAGACGCGGCCTTTCTCCAGCTCGGGGATAAGGGCCGTCTTGTCCACGGCGAGATTCAGGTTCACTATCAGCGCGTTCACGAATTAAAATCTAGCATTTTCACGGGCGGCTTTGAAATCCCGGACCGGGGGACCAGGGAAATAACTTTATATAATATAAACGCAAGGCCATAAGGACCGTGCTGCGGCCGGCCGCAAAGAAAGGAGCGAAGCTCCTTAAAGGTCTCCTGAGAAAATGAAAAAGAACCTGCTCCTCTTTTCCTGCCTGGCCCTGCTGACGGCCTGCGCCGGAACCCGGAAGGAAATATCGCTCACCAGCGAACCCTCGATAGAGCGGGCTTTCGACATAATCAGCGGCACCAGTCAGGGAAAACAGCTTGTGAAATACCTTTACAAGCACCCGGTGCGCTTCGAATTTTCCAACACCCCGGGGATGTGCCATAAATTCGCGTTGAAGAAAGGACTCATCTTCCTCCCCCTGGAAATGAAGAGCTCGGACCTGGTACTGGCGCTGGCGGCCGCAAGGGCGGCCTATATCTACCGGCTTTACACCGAGACCGGCCTGGGCGAGATAATTTCGGAGGAGGAGGAACTGGCCGCCCTCTTCCAGGCCAGGCTGGCGCTGGAGGTGAACGTGGTGGAGAAAGATTTCAAGAAGGCGGATGCCGCCGCCGCGATAAGGTCCGACTTCTGCACTTATATAATGGAGAGTTCAAAATATGCCATGGCCCAGGCACGCAGGGAGGCGCTGACCCGGAACGAAGACTGCCAGCGCCCGCTGGAAACCCTGGAGAACCAGCGGATCTGGCTGGAGAAGATACGGAAATCCATGGACAACGATAATTTCCACCAGCTGCTTTATGACCGGGATATGCAGCGGGTGCGCAGGGGTTCCATGCCCATAAGCGAAGCCATGAAGAACGACGCCAGGGTACGCGCTCTGCCCGTGTACGAGACCTACCGCTACCAGCGCACCTTCTACGACGACCAGAAGGCTATCTTCTCCGCTTTCGGGAAGATCTACCGCAGGGAGGCGTCCGCGGACGAAGCCTGGCGGCGAAGGAACAGGGAAGCGCTGGACAGGGCGCGCGGGGAATTTTCCACCTGCGGACTCCCCGGGCTGGAGGCGCAATAGCCGGCGCATTGGCCGCCTGATGCACACCGGCCGTTTGATGGCCAGAGGCCCTGCTACGGCACTGGCATAGCCTTGTGCTTTTAGCGGCGCCTGCGCAAGCATTGACTTTCTAAGCCGGCTATTTATAATATTGAGCTATGTCCACACCATACGACATCTGTTTTGTTACCGTCGGAGACAAGAAAACGGCCGACACCATAACCCAGGGGCTTCTGAAAGAGCGCCTGGCCGCCTGCATTTCGGCGGTCCCGGGCCTCGAATCCTCCTACTGGTGGAAAGACAGCATTGAAACGTCGCATGAGATACTGCTTATAATAAAGACCCGCCGCAACCTGAGGGCGGACGTGCTACAATTCGTCAAACAGCATCATCCCTACGCCGTGCCGGAAACCATCTTCCTCGGCATAGACTCCGCCTCCAAAGAATACCTGGACTGGCTGGGCGCCAACACGATCTTTACCACCAATCTCCCCGCCGACAAAAAACACGAAAAGAAACTTATATGAAGAACGCGCTTCATCTCATGGTGGTGGTGGTAGTGGGCTCCCTGCTCGGCTTGTTCATAGGCAAGCTCCTCAATATCTGGTTCCCGGCCGGCCATCTCCACACGCTGCTCAACACCGGCGTGAACACCGGGCTCAATCCCACCACCATCGACCTCAACCTGGTGGAGATAACAGCGGGCCTGGTCTTTAAGTTCAACATCTCCAGCATAGCCGGCATCTTCCTGGCCGCCGTCGTTTACAAACAGCTGGTCAAATAACCCCCGCGCGGTCCCCGGCCGCCCGGCCCGAATATGCTTATCCTGGCCTCAAGATCCCCAAGGCGCGTGAAACTCCTGAAAGCGGCGGGAATAAAACACAGGGTGATACCCAGCCATATCGACGAGACCTCCTCCTACCGGCGCCCGGCGCTGATAGTGCGGGAACTGGCCTATAAAAAAGCCCTGAGCGTGGCGCTGGAACATCCCGCCTCCCCGGTCCTGGGCTCGGACACCCTGGTATACTGCAAGGGGGAAGTGCTGGGCAAACCGGAATCCCACAGGGACGCGCTGCGGCTGCTGCGCCTGCAGAACGGTTCCTGGCAGGCGGTCCATACCGGCGTAGCGCTGATCTGGCTGACTAAAGGAGTCTTCCTGGCCGGCTCGGAGCTCTCGCGCTGCAAGGCCCGCAGGCTGACGGCCAAAGAGCTGAAGGAAATGTCTTCCAGGCACCTGGACAAGGCCGGCGCCTACGCCGTGCAGGACACCGACGATGCCTTCGTGGAAAAGATAGAGGGCCGCTTCGACACCGTCGTCGGCCTTTCCATGAACCTGGTGCGCAAATTCATGAAGAAAGCCGGGCTGCCGGCGCAAGGGAGAAAATAAATGGACCTGGAACAAAACGCGGAGATACCGGCTTCGACACAGCCGCAAGCCCATTACCAGCTGGTAATAATCGGCTCGGGACCGGCCGGGCTGACCGCGGCCATCTACGGCGCGCGCGGCGGGCTGAAGACCGCGCTGTTCGGCGGCGCGGTCCCGGGCGGCCAGCTTATAATGACGATGGAAATAGAGAACTTCCCCGGCTTCCCGGAACCTGTCGCCGGGACGGACCTGATGCAGGCCATGATAAAGCAGGCCGGGCGGCTGGGCGCTTCTATCTTTAACGACGAGATAACAGGGGTCGAGTTCTCAAACGCCCCTTTCAGGCTGAAGATCTCCGGCGGCAAGACCTGCACGGCGGACTCCGTGATAATCGCCACCGGGGCCCAGGCGCGCTGGCTGGGCCTGCCCTCGGAGACCAGATACGCCGGCAAAGGTATTTCCGGCTGCGCAACCTGCGACGGCTTCTTCTACCGCGGCAAGGAAGTCTGCGTGGTGGGCGGCGGCGACACGGCCGCCGGGGACGCGCTGTTCCTTACCAAGTTCGCTACGAAGGTCTACCTGGTGCACCGCAGGGACACGCTGCGGGCCAGCTTCCGCATGCAGGAAAAGCTAAGGAACGCTCCCAAAGTGGAGATAATTTACGACTCCGTGCCGGAGGAAATGCTGGGCGCGGAAAGAATAAGCGGGATAAAGCTGAAGAACCTGAAGACCGGGGCCGTCAGGGAGATAGCTTTAGCCGGGATCTTTATAGCCATAGGCCATACGCCTGCCACCAGCCTGTTCAAAGACGTCCTGAAGCTGGACGCGGAAGGGTATATCGTCACGGACCCCCGCGGCGGGACTTCCGTGCCGGGAGTTTTCGCTGCCGGCGACGTTATGGACCGCAGCTATAAACAGGCCATAGTAGCCGCCGGCGCGGGCTGCCGCGCGGCCATGGAAGCCGGCAAATACCTGGAAGAGCTTAAGAAATAAGAAGAGTCAGCCCGGGGGAAAGGGTTGGAAAAACCTTCCGAAGGACGAGGCTTGCGCAGCGCCGGGTGGAGCGAAGCGACACAATTCAGCGTTCATGCACTGAGGCAGAGCAAGGCCACGGTATGGCCGAGCGCGTTTTTCCAACCCTTTCCCCCGGGGGCGACTCAAATGTGCGGAAGGATATTAAGTTTGCGCAGGTCGCGGCTGGCGCGGCGCGTATTGCGCACAAAGCTTCTCCAGCCGCGCAGAAGGTTCTGCCGCTCTTCCTCGCCTATCCCCGGCAAGAAGACGCGGGTGGAAACCGCGGTCTTCCAGGCGGGGGAAAGCCCCAGCCCGCGCGCGGCCGCCAGCCCCGCCCCTATGGCGGTGGCCTCCGTCTCCTCCATGGCCAGTATGCGCGCGCCGGTAATATCGGCCTGGAACTGCAGCAGCCAGTCTATCTTTGAAAGCCCGCCCGAAACCTTCAGTTCCTCAATTTTAAAACCCTTTTTTTTCACCAGGTCAAAGGCGTCGCCGACCATATAGGCTATCCCTTCGGCCACGCCCCTGACCACGTCGTTCTTATCGGAGTGCGGGGAAAACCCGGTAAAGGTGGTGAACGCGGTAAAATCCCAGTAAGGCGAGCCTATCCCGCCTATGGCGGGCAGGCAGTAAAGCCGGTTCTTAGAAGCGCGGCACATGGCGTCCACCTCGGAAATGTCGCCGAACAGGCCGAACTTAACCTTAAGCCAGTCCAGGGCCGTGCCGGCGGAATTCACCGTGCTTTCCGTAAAATAACAGATGTCTTTTTTGGAAGGCCCGGACTGCCAGCCGATAGAATTCAGCAGGCCGCGTATCTTCACCGTCTTTGCCCCGGTGTTCACCAGCAGAAAAGCACCGGTACCATAATTGAGCGCCCCGGAGTTGGCGGCTTCAAGCCCCAGGCCCAGCATAGCCGCCTGCTGATCGCCGAGCATGGCCGTAACCGGCAGGCGCCGGCCGTCCAGTTCGACCGAGCCCATACGCCCTATGCTCGGGCGTATCTCCGGCAGGAAAGCCCCGCTGATCCCGAAAGCCGCCAGCAGCCCGGGCTCCCATTTCAGGCGCCGCAGGTTGAAAAGAAGCGTGCGCTGCGCCTGCGACGGGTCGGCGGCGAAGATCTTCCCGCCGGAAAGACGCCAGAGCACATAAGACGCCACCGGGGCCGCCAAAAGGCGTTTTTCGGCCGCCGCGGCCTTTACCTCCGGAAAATTCTCCAGCGCCCAGGCTATTTTGGGGGCGCTGTAGTACGGGGTTTTATAAAGACCGGTAAGCTCGTGTATTTTGGTATTGGAAAGCTGTATGCGCCCCAGAAACTCCAGCGCCCGCCCGTCCTGCCAGCTCATGGCGGGCGCCAGGGGAAGGCCCGTATTCCTGTCCCAGAGCACCACGGTGGAGCGCTGTGCGGCTATGGCCAGGGCGATGGTCTCGCTTCCCCCGGGCAGCTTGGCCAGGACTTCCGAAAAACTTGCGGCCTGCGCGGCATAAAGCTTTTCGGCGTCATGCTCGGCGCGGCCCGGCGCAGGGTAAAAGGTCTCAAGCGGGTGCTGGGATCTATAGCGCATATTCCCGTCCAGGTCCAGCGCCAGCGCGCGGGAGCTGGAGCTTCCCTGGTCCAGGACTATTATGAATTTTTCAGCCATTGGCGGACTCTTCAGTTATTCACCTGGATGAACAGGATGGCCAGGATAAAAAGGGGAAATATGATCCTGTTCATCCTGTATATCCATGTTCGTTCTCTTTCGGCGTCTTCGCCGGAATAATTTTCCCTTTTCTCCTGATCAGATCAGACCTTCTTTCTTCGCTATTTTTATCTCGTAAACGGTTTTCTTTACGGCCTGTTCCAACAGCTTTTTACGGGCTTCCTCCGGCAGGGCGTCGCTCTCCAGCACCCCCACTATGCCTGTAAGCGTGAGCGTAAGCGCTTTCTGGTAAAGCTCGAACTGGTTCAGCACGCCGATAACCGCTTCCCGGTCCTTGAACTCCCACTTCAGGTTCTTTTTCACCTTTGCGGTATACTGTGAACCGGCATATTCGCCTCCGCTGCCGGCGGCACGGCCTATGCCTTCGGCCACTTCATTAAGCTGCACCTGCAGTTCATCTATTCTCTCTTTCAGGCGGCCATAGCGGTCTACCAGCGTTTCCACCGGGTCGTCGGCGGCGCGCGCTGGCTGCGGCATCCGGCCGCTGCCGGAGAAATTCGGGCAGAGCTTCTTATAATCGCACCAGGAGCACTGCCGCTCGCCCGGCGCGGGGTCGAATTTCTGCGAGCGCACCGACTCCGCCGCTTCCAGAACGCGCTCCCAGAAACTCCCTATCTCGCGGTCGTCCGCCCGCGCAAAACGATATTCTTTATTGGAGGGTACGTGGTAATACAGCATCCCGCCTATGCGCACGGAAGCCACCTTGTGCCCGTAGGTTTCGGCTATCTTCTCCCTCAGGCGCGGGTCCATTTCCGTTATTTTCTGATACATATAAAGCTGCGTAGGCGCGCGCTTCACGTCCTTGCCCGTCTTATAATCGGTTACCAGCACCGAGCCTCCGCCCTGGTACTCTATCTTGTCGGCGATGATGCGCACCAGCAGCCCGTCCACCTCCACGTCAGTGGAATATTCCAGCAGGAACGGCGGGGCCAGGCGCGCGCGGTTATGCTCGTAATAGGCCCTGAGCATCAGCACGCCTTTCTGGAAGTCGTCGTCGGACCGCTGCTGCGTGCGGTAGCCTTTCTCCAGGTAGGATTTCAGGTTCCAGTCCCGTTTGAAAGCCTCGCAGACCTCTTCTACGGACGGGAAGGGGGGGGCTTTTACGGCATAAAGGAATTCCAGCGCCGTATGAATGCTGGAGCCTAAGGAAAAATAGTACTTGGGCTCCTCTTTTATCTTGTCGATGTATTTGAACTTGTATTTGAGCGGGCATTCCTCGTAAAGGGACAGTTTAGAATAGGAAAAGGCCAGCAGCCCGCTCTTTCTGGCCGGGGCGGGCGCCGGGGCCGGGAGATCGCCGAAGAGCCCCGCGGCGGGGGACGCGGTGTTCTCCCCGGCCGCCGGGTGCTTATCGCTTTTTTTCTTCATATTTCAAAAGCTCCGTTACCCTGTTCTCATAGCCCGGCCCGGCCACGGCGGTAAGCACCTTGCCGGTCCAGGGCGCGTAGTACTCATAGATCCACGCCGGGTTGCCCTGCATGCGGCGGCGGACCTTCACGCAGTTGTCGTATTCCCCGGCCGCCACTATAATCTTAAGCCCCGTCCCCTCCACGCGGAACTCCAGCTCGCCCTCGGCCCCGCGCGACCGCCAGGTTTTGCCTTTTTCCAGCGGATACTCCAGGATATTGGTCTTGAAGCCGCCCTGGTTTTCGTAAAAGGACAGGTCTGAAAAAGAATAACTCCGCTTCTGCCTGGTGACCAGGTCGGTGCCGGCGTAAAGGCTGTAAAGCGCCTCCGAGACCCCTTTCCGCTCCGAGACGATATCCAGCTCCTGCCTGGCATTGCGCCCGGAGGTCTGGGTATCTCCGTAAGTCCAGGCGCTGCCGTTCGCGGCGGGGAAATAATCGGGACAGATGAAGATGCGCCTGAAATCCGGGGCGGGGATCTTAAAGGCCGGATAATTGCGGGCAAGCCGCTCAAGGAGCGGCCGGGACCGCTCGCAAAGCCCCAGCTCAAGGGAGTATATCCGGGCCGAACGCAGCAGCGCGTCCGGCGTGTGCGGGTCGGAAGGATTTTTCCCGGCGAAATGGGCGTATTCCCCGGCGGCTTTCAGGAACCGCCCCTGCTTCTGCAGCTCCGCGGCATCGTCAAAACGCGGCCCGCAGGCGGAAAAAACCGCGCATACCAGCAGCGCGGACAATTTCACGGTAAAAATATGCGGGAAATGTTTTGGCACAACTTCCCCCGGGCCGCGGCCGGCGCGGCTGCCGGGCTTACCCCTTTGTATTTTTGGTCAGCCAGTAAAAATCGTAATTCTCGTCAAAGCCGCCGTAGGCTATAAGTTTGCCGTTAGCGTCGAAAATATTAACGTAGAGCGCGTCGTAATTATCGTTCTCGATAACAAAAGCGGTCAGGCCGTCGACGGTCAGCTTATAGGCCTTTGAGGGATAGGCGGCGGCGTCCCAGTGCAGCTGCTCAAGCGCCGCGGCCGGGAGTTCTTCCTGCGCGGCCGGCGGCAGGCAGCCTATAGGGGTGGAGAGATAAGCTTTTTTTACCGCCATTATCCACTGCGCAGAAGGCGGGCGGGAGGGGCGGGCGGGGGCAAGCGAGGGCGGGGGAACAGCCGGCAGCGCTAAAGCCGCGGCTGGGACCCGTAAACAGGTAAAAGGGACAGAAGAAGCTTCCTCAAGACCGCCGGCAAAAACCGCGGGCGCGGCAGCCAAGAGCAAGGTCATTAACACTTTCATCGCAAGGCCCTCCGAACTAGCTATCCGCCTTTTAGGATACCAATAAAAACCATGCCGCGTAAAGGGGGAGTAAATTCACATTTCCGCAACGAATTATGAAATTAATTATTTGTAAAATATATTTTATCGTGCGGTATTGCCCCTGTGTTTCGGTGCGGGGAGGGGGTCAATTCAAAGCGGGAAAAGAAACGCGCCGGGTGCGGCCCTGTACAGGCCGCGGCGTAAAAAATATGCCGGATATTAGAATAGTACTGATCACAGCCAACAGGACCCTGGCCGCCGCCGGCACAAGAGCTTTTCTTTCCGCCGGAATAAACTCCTCCGTGGTCTCTTCCTGCCCTAATTTCATAATGCAGGATAATAAGCGGGACGTCGCGATAGTATTTCTTGACCTGGACTGCCTGGGCATGGCCAAGATGGCGGAACTCCGGGCTTTTGTCTCCAAGATCAAGGGAATATCCGTGATAGCTATGTGTGATGCAGCAAGAACTTCCAACCGCGAGATGGTCGAGATCCTTTCTTCCGGAGTGAACGACGTCATCACCAATTCCATAGATATGACGCTGCTTATAGCTAAGACAAGGGCGCATTTAAGAAGGTTCGGGACCGACGTGCAAAAGAACGAGCAGGCCGCGGAGAAATGGCTCAACAGGAACAACACTTAGGACATTTTAAATACAGACAAGCATCCCGCCCGGCCCTCCCGGTCAGGCAGCTTCCGCTATAACCTGTGCCTCTCGCCGGAACTTTGCCGAAAGGCTGAAAATGATGTAGTATAAACCTATTCCTGTTTTCATGGAGCAATAAATGTCCTCTGCAAAAAAGCGCCCTTACAAGATCTCCCTCATCTCCACGCACGGCACCGGCAAGACCACCCTCTGTTACGAAGTGGCCGCCGAGCTGAAAAAGAGGGGGCTGAAGGTAAAGGTCTTCTCCGAAATAGCCGCCGCGGCCTTCGAGCAGGGCATACCGATAAACGAATCCACCACGCTGCCCGCCCAGTTGTACATAATGATGCAGCATATCACCGAGGAACTGCGCGGCACGCTGCGCGGCTACCAGGTAGTGGTCTGCGACAGGAGCGTCTTCGACAACCTGGCCTACATGGAGCGCCGCTGCGGCACCAACCAGTTCATAAGGGATTTCCTGCAGGGCTACGCGGAGACCTTCCCCTACGACGTCATCTATAAGCTGCCGATGGTGGGGGAACTGATGGACGACGGCATACGCGACGCCAAAAGCCAGGAATTCCAGGCCGACATCTACACCCGCCTTAACACCCTGCTTGATGAACTGAAAATCAGCCACAAGACCCTGCCCGCCCCTTCTACGGAGCTGCGCAAGGAATGGGCCGACCTGATAGTTAAAGAGACTTTGGAGGCTATCAGGCACCAGCCGGCACAGCCCCAGAAAGAGCCGACTACGGTCTAAACCGCCGGAACCTGTTTCCTACAGGCCCCGCGCCTTCATGCGCGGGGTCTTTTTTTGCCTATGGTCGCCTTTCCCTCCCGCAATTCAAAGCGTTTTGCCGGCAATCCGCGGTTGAAACATTTCTCTTGACTTGAATATTGTATCTTTTGATACAATATATTGTATATAAACATACAACGATTCCTTTTATTCAAGCGAGGCAAAGCATATGAAACATGAAGACCTGCTGAAGGGCGCGGCTGAACTAGGGTTTAAACTCCCGGAACAGCAAAAAACGGTTGACGTCAACAAAACCTTGGCGGAAGCGGTGATAAGCCGCGACACCAGGTTCTGGACGGCCTTCCCGGCCATGGCGGCCAATGCCGCGGAGGAGGGGGGATTCAACCCCGGGGTGGTGTCCGCCCACCTGCAGGCCCATGAAAAGGACAATTTCAGGGCGCTTTTGCTGATGTCAGCAGCCCTTTACCGCCACCTGGGGCTGCGTTTTCGCTGGGCAAAAACGGCCGTTTCGGGTTTCGACCGGGGCGCTATCGGCAACTATCTCCTGAAATTCGCCGGCAATGGCGTCATCAAGATAGGGCCGGAAGAGCTGCGGGCGCAAGAGATACGGGACTGTTTCCTTGCCGGCTTCAGGCAAAGCGCGGAAAGGCTGAAGAAGGCTGAAACAGTACGGGAACAGCTTGGCCTGGAATACGCACTGGCGCGCATCTTCCCGCCGGGCCAGAAACGGCTTTTCATGAAGAAACTGCGGGGGGACGCCCTGACAAAGACGGAGCGGGAATACTTTTCGCGCGTGATACGCAAAAAAGCGCAGGCGCTGGCCAACGAGGACCTGCACCGCATGGCTGTAAAAGCCCTTGGATAATGTGCTCTTTCCCGGAGGGGAAAGTCAGCCTTTTATAACGCAGAGGGGTCGGAACCTGGCCACCTTGCGGGCTATGCCGGCCCCGGCCCAGCCCCAGCACGGCGCCGAACACCTCACGCGCCAGCCCCGTAAGCGCCTGCCGGTTGGCCCAGGCGAAGTTGGCGGCCGCCTGCATAGCCCCGAAATACCGCCGCCCTTCGTCGCTGACGGGCGCTATGCGTATCAGGCGGCCAAGCCTACGGATATTGTAGAATTGTCATACTAAGGGGTTTATGAAGAAACTGACCATTATTTTCATTGCCGCGCTGCTCTGCTGCGGCTGCGGGAAAGCCCCGCAGCAAACCGCGAAGGACATAAAGATAGGCCTGTCCATTCCCACGCAGCGCGAGGAGCGCTGGGTAAGGGATGTGCAGCAGCTGCGCAAGGAAGCCGCCGCGCTGGGCGTTGAGCTGCTGGTGAAGGTTTCGGAGAACGACACCGCCAGGCAGCTGGCCCAGTGCGAAGAGCTGCTGCAGCAGAATATAAGCGTGCTGATAGTGGGCCCGCACGACGCGGCGGCGGCGGCTGAAATAGTGGAACAGGCCGTGCAAAAAGGGGTGAAGGTGATCTCCTATGACCGGCTGATACTTAACGCCGACGTTGACCTCTACGTCTCCTTCGACAATGTGAAGGTGGGGGAGATACAGGCGCGCTACCTTACCAGGCTGGCGCCCTCCGGCAAATACGTGGTGCTGTCCGGGGCGCCCACTGACAACAACGCCAAGCTCTTCCGGCTGGGAGCCTTGAACATACTCAGGCCCCTGGTTAACGAGGGGCGCATAAAGATAGTGATGGACCGGGCCATACCCGACTGGAACCCCGCGCAGGCTACCAGGCTTATGGAAAAAGCCCTGGCCGATAATTCCGGGGACATCCAGGCGGTACTGGCCCCCAACGACGCCACCGCCGGCGGGGTGATACAGGCGCTGGCCATGTACAAGCTGGCGGGCACCGTGCCGGTCAGCGGCCAGGATTCGGAGGCGGCGGCGGCCAGGCGCATACTGGCGGGCACGCAGTCCATGACGGTCTTTAAGGATACCCGGCAGCTGGCCGCTGCGGCCTTCGGAGCCGCCATGAGCTTTGCCGCCGGGGGGGAGGCCCCCGTCAACGCGGAAGTCTCCAACGGCAAGATAAACGTGCCGTCACTTCTGCTGGAGCCGATAGCCGTGGATGGCGCTAACCTGCACAAAGTGCTGGTAAACAGCGGCTATCTGAAACATGAAGATGTATACCGGAACTAGCCCTTTTCTCCCGGATCCACGGGTATTTTTGTAAAATATAATTTCGCCCCCGGCAATAAACGCCTGGAGCGCATACGCCCCCATAGCTCAATGGATAGAGCACCTGCCTTCTAAGCAGGTAATCCAGGTTCGATTCCTGGTGGGGGTATTTTCTTTTTAAAGATAATAATTCACGGAGCGGCGGATATTCCGCCGCTCCGTTTTTTTCATGACGAAAAGAAAATGGGCGGGGGGGCTTGACAACTATACTTTGCTATGCTATACTATACACACAGCGAAACACTCGGCCAGGAGGACTTATGAACACTCACCCTACGACATTCATGCTTCCGAAGGACTTCAAGATGTGGATGTGCGCCACGCTCGGCCTGATCAAGGACGGCAAGATGGGCGCAACGCAGTCGCGCGCGAATCGCATAAAGACCGCGCTGGCTTACACTTCTAAAAAAGGACGGTAATTAATGAAACCACGCTACCAGATAGTCATATCACTCTCCGAAGAAGACAATGCGCAGCTGCAGAAACTGCGCGACGACGGCTATCAAATAGTGGACATCTTCCGCCTCGGGCTGACCGAGGCGGAGGGTGCCCGCAAAAAACGCCCGCGCTCTTTAAAACCTAAACAGGACAAACTCTTCTGAGCCGCTCCCCTTCACCCATGTATTCCCGCACCGGCCAAATACCCGGACCAGGCGGGCGATCCACCTCTTTATAGAAGCAAAGTTCCGTGCGGCTCACTACGCCCGTGAAAATATGAGACATCCGGGCAAGTAGGCCTTTAGACCTATTGTGCGGTGGGTAGTATTACTCTTCTCATGAAGGCAATTAACCTGTAAGATATAGCTGACTGAGAAGGGTTAAGCGGGAACAGGATAAAATTATGAAAAACTTAAAAGCGATTTTACTCATAATCCTCGGCAGCTTCTTTATAGCCACCGGTTTCGCCTTCGCGGCTGAAACCGCCAAGAAGCAGCTCAAGGGCGTGGACGCTTCCTGGAACAAAACAGCCTCAACGCCCGATATGACAGTGAGCCCGTTCTCCCCTAAAGCCCCGGTCGTCGCCAAGGTAGAAGAGCCCCCCAAGAAACCCACGGCAGGCGAAACCGTAAAGAAATGGGTAGGCGAGCACAAAGTACAGATAACCGCCGGCGCGATAGGCGCCTATGTCGGTTTCGCCCTGTTTGGCGGGATCCTCGGAGCTCTTACCGGCGGGTTAGGCCTGCTGCTGATACTGGCGATAGCCGCGGCCTGAAGCAGTACCTTATTTTTCGCTGAAATGCTCCACCGTGTAGACGTACAAAGCGGTGGATCTTTCTTTCCAGGCATCGGCCGCCAGCCCGGCCTTCTCCAGGCAGAGCGAAGACAGGAACTCCTCTTTATTTGCGAAATGCTCCCAGACCTGCGGCAGGTAGGTGCCTGAGCGGCCGCCTTTCTTCACGTAAACACCATGCACCCCTTCCTTCACCTGCTCAGGCCCCGGCACCAGCGCCAGCGGTGAAAGCACTGAGATCTCTAATACTATCTTCTCCAGCTCGCGGTCGGTAACCGCCCCGAAACGCGGGTCCTCGAAAGCCGCGGCCACGGCATAAGCCCCGGCCATGTCCGCCAGCGTCCCGCGCGGCTCAAGCGAACCTATGCAGCCGCGCAACCGGCCGCCCAGAGTAAGCGTTACGAAGATGGCCGCCGGCTGGTTGAACTCCGGCCAGGCGCTTAAAGGCTGGCCGGGCGTCTTGCCGGACTTCAGGCGGAACTCGATGGCGCTGCGCGCTATCGCCAGAAGCGCCTCTTTCATGGTCTTGGTAAGCTCGCAGCCGGGCTCGGGCTTTTTCTTCGCCTTGGTATAATAGCCGCAGCCATAGCCCACCACCGCCTGGTTGTCGCCGGAGATCTTCCCCGAATGGGTGTAAAGCTCCAGTTCAAAATCGTCGGCGCCCATTTCCAGCGCCGCGGCGGCCCCCGCGGTCATGGCAGCCTGGCCGCAAGCCGTGGTATCCATATACCGCGCGCATTTATCCTGCAGCAGGGAATTGGCCAGGCCGAAATACGCCGGCGTTGCGCTGCGCATGGCCTGGCGCAGCGCCAGCAGCACAGAGCGGTCCGACATCTCGGCTATATTGCCCGGCGGGTAATGGGAGAGGTCCGAAGAAACGCAGAACAGCGCCCGGCGGCCCTTCATCGCCCGGCCCAATACGCACCCCGCTTCCTCCAGCAGGGCCTCGTCCGGGGAATTAAAAAGAACGGGAACTATCTTCACGGTATCGCCCCTGAGCGCCTGCAGGAAAGGCAGCTGCACCTCCACAGCATGCTCGGCGGCGTGGGCGCGCGGCAGGTCCGCGAACAGCTTCTTCTCCTTAAGAAGCTCGGCGCAGAACTCCTGGTCCACTTCAACAGCGCCCAGCGGGGTTTCGAAAGAGCCGCTGGAAAACAGCGCGCCGTTCTTAAGGGCCATAGTATGGCCGGTGGCTATTATGACAAGGGTTTCAAAGGGGATATCTCTCAGCGCCGCGAACGCCGCGCCGGCAGCCGCCCCGGAAAAAGTGTAGCCCGCATGGGGCGCCAGTATGCCCTTCAGGCTCCCCGAAGGACCGCTCCCCCCGGAGAGATAGCCGGAGACGCAGGCGCGCAGCGCCTTAGCGTCGGCTTCGTAAAACCGCCCTGCCACCGCTGGTTTCCTGTTCATAAAAGCAATTATACATTTGTTTTGCAACGTCGAAAAAACTAGAATATACTGCACGGTGGCTGTAGCTCAGCTGGTTAGAGCGTCCGGTTGTGGTCCGGAAGGTCGGGGGTTCAAATCCCCTCAGCCACCCCAAAATTTAAAAATGCCCGAGGAAACATTATGAATTCCTTATGGATCTGCGGTACGGGGATCTTATCCGCGAGATGTCGTCGCAGGCGTGGCCACGCAGCGCGGCCCCGCACTGCTCCTTGCCGCGAGAAGGCAGTTCGCAAGGCTCGGCACTGCGCGCCTTCGCACTTGCTCCCAAGGTAGGCGGCATCTTATTGCCACCTCCCATGCGCGGCCTGCTGGCCGCTCCCGTCCGCCTTCGGCGTCCGTACTCCCCAGAAATTATTTCCCGCGCGCACTGCAAAGAGTTGATAAATGTTCCCATTACAGATTCTGCCCGCACTCGCCAGTGGCTTCTGCTGAAGCCACTCTCGGCGCGGGCCTGTTCCTGATAATGTTGAACTGCATTTATGCCGGTGGCCCCGTATTGATAAAAACCACCCCGGCGTCCGCTGCTGCGGCCGCCGCGGTGGTCTTTTCTGTGATT
>Ga0066637_10001038_pt1 | contig 17550 bp, 19 predicted proteins | sample CryGeyCG2014_020_FD_62737 | JGI IMG/M metagenome (GOLD analysis project Ga0066637, IMG submission 62737) | Groundwater microbial communities from aquifer - Crystal Geyser CG08_land_8/20/14_0.20 | ecosystem: Environmental > Aquatic > Deep subsurface > Groundwater | place: USA: Utah: Grand County...
GGATTTAAAAGAGTAATCGAAACTGGTAAACTCCATTCTCCCTCAATCCCATCAACTTCAACATTGTCCCATTTAACATAAGGAAAAGCATTCCCAGATGTAAACCATTCTAACGCAAATTCTTGCATTATAGAATATACACCAGGAACGCAATTTGTATTATCATAATTAACATTATCGAAAAAATGTCGGACAATAATATCTAATTTTTTATTGCCAGTTTCTTCCGGCATAACCGACGTAACTGCAAAATCCACTAAAACATCGACAGCATTCCCTATTACACTATTAAATCTATAAAGTCTCCAAGCAACATCCATTTGAGTTTTAATATCATTATAAATATCATTATATTGTCTTAATCCATGTAAATAATTAGTTGGAGTTTTAACCGAAGAAGGGACCTTAAGACCCATTGCAAGTTCATCTTTTTGCTCAATCTCTGGTTCTTCTATTGCTTCATCATGAATAATTATCTGTTCTGTACCATTAGTTACTTTCATCATATTTACCTCTAATTAATCCAAAACCCATCAGCTAAATCTGTTTTCTCTACTTTAACCATAGCCCCAAATGCAACTTCATTAGCCGCTTGATTTGCTAAAGCTAAAGAAGTCGCTCTATCTTTTTTAAACTGACTAGGAACATCAAATGTATAATAAGACCCCCTATTTTCAGCCTGCAAAACTAAAAGTTCTCGTTTTGTTTTAATAATATCATTCCCAGCTCGTTCCATTTCGGGGTCAGAACTTCTTCTTACATCAATAGGAAATAAAACATTTTTATGTTGAAAATCTGCTTTTAATCTCGTATAAAGATCAGTCACAGATGGAAGAGTAAAATTTACCATCCTTAAAATATGAAGTCCCTGAATATTTTCAACCGCTTTATCATCCATATCTAAAATAGGGGGTAAAATTTTTCCATCTTCTGTTTTATATGATTCTGTTAAAAGATCTTTTAATGTTGTTCCTCCTCCACCTGCATCAATATTCAATTGAATTACATTATATTTTAACATAATTTTTCTAATCGCGATTATCATTGCTTGGTACGATATTCCATTATAAGTATAATTATTGACAAATCTTTTTTGTCCCCCATCTATTTTAAGCACAGAAATAGAAAAATTATCTCCTCCCGCAACCCTCGCAGTATCAATACCTAAGACATAAGTTCCATTAGCCTCTCCTTCAATTTCAATAGGAGAATCTATTGATGATATTACGCCATTATTATCAACAGTGGGTCTGGGGGTACATCTATCTAACATTCTAGCGTCAAAAAATCCCACATTTACAACAGGGAAGGAACATTTTGCCTCCATTTTATAAAGTTCATCTGTAGTATCCATTCTCATCATTTCATCTATTTCTTTATCTAATTCAAATGGAGGATCAGGAACCATATTAATATCTTCATCTATATATTCATGAACTGCATACATATCAGGTTTTTGTTGTGACATATAATGATATAATAAATATTGAGTATAAAGGTGATTCCAAACATAATAAGCTGTAGAAGAAATAATGTATTTATTATCAAACCCTTTACGTTTCACTTTTAAGAAAGGACGAACAACAGTTTTAATAATAATATCATCTACAAAAGCATATTCATCAACCCAAACTATATGATAGCGTCTTCCCCTAACTTTTTGCCCTGTACCCAAAGGAAGCCCCTCAATAAATGACCCATTTCTAAATTTAGCAAGGGCCTTATATGTTGCTCTCATAGTTCTCCTAGTCATTGCTGCTCTCAAATATGGAGAATTTTCATATAATTCTTCAAGCTTATCAAATGCAAATTCCGTCTGTTTAAATGAAGGAGCTATAATACCAATTGCAACATTAGGATACAACATAGCATACAAACAACAAAATACCATACCCAACCATGTTTTTCCAATACCCCTCCCAAATAACAACATAATATATTTATGTTTAAACATTGACCTAAGAGCAATTCTTTGAAACCAAATTAATTTAATTTTTAAAAGATCCTCTGCCCCCCTAACTGGATATTTACGATAATAAAGAATCAATCTCTCTGAAAGATTTAACTGAAACTGTTCTTCTTTGGTTAAACGAACGGTCATATAATTTCTCCAATTGGGAGTTCATCTCGTGTTCTTTCAAGAAGAGGCTCAATTTTCTCAACTTCTTTAATAAGTTTCTCATCAGCCTGAGGAATATAATCTTCCCCTGTTTTAAGAATTGCTTCTATCTTTTCTTTGGGTGGGAGAATATTATAAGGGGGTTTCTGCGCCTTTAAGTGTCCATACATCAATTCTTCTTGAGTTTCATTTGATTCAATTTCTTTAAGATGTTCAAGTTTCTCTTCTAATGATACTGAAATATCAGCTATATTTCCATCAATATTATCAAGAATTCCAGCGCGTTGTCCCCGCGTAATCCCAAGTTTAACCTGAAGATCTGCTACTCGCTTAAGACTATCATTAAATTGTTTATTGTAATCTCTCCTTTTATTTTGAAGTTGACTAACAAATAACCGTCTTTGCAAAAGTTCTTCAAATAAAAGTTGTGTTAAAAGAGTAAAATCTGAACTATTATTAAATTCAAATTCTTTTCTATAACTTTCTTTGCGCTCATTCCACCAATTCTGTTCTCCCTTAGTAAGATATTTAAATAAATATCCATCAGTTCCTATTTCTTCATTAGATTCTTCTACTACTTCAACTTCAAGCTCTTTCTTTTTTCGGGGATGTAAATTCTCATGAGATTTCCATTGAAATCCTGTTTTCATTTTAATACGGGTATCAATATTTCTAGGACAATGACCCCATCCTATTTGACATTGAGCAAAAACTTCATTGATTTTAAATTGAGCATCACTTTCTGATAAACCCTGATCAATATAATATTTTAAAAGCACTCTTTCATACTTTTTTTTATCTTGATCAGATAATAACAAAATATTTTCATTTTTTATTACCATATATCGCCTCTGAATAGAAATACGCAAAAAAAAATGGAAACTATATTTATGGAGGAGTTAATTAAGATTAAAGTGAACTTCTTCGACAACTTTCTTAATTTTATTTGTTCTTAATAAGAAAGTACCATATTTTACGCCTATCATTTCAGATAATTCTTTGTAGGTTTTCTTTTCAAAATTATAAAAAATAGAATAAAATACAATTTTATGCTTCATTGAAAGTCTGGGTAAAATCTTTTTCAATAAAATATGAAGCTTTTCTTCTGTCATAACATTAACAGGTTGTTGCTTAACTATATGTCCCGAAGATAATCTCTCATCAAAAGTTAAAAATGAATCTTCAAATCGTTGTTGATTTTTTATTTCATATAAACACTTAAGAATAGCAAAATGGATGGTATTTTTAACAAAAAAATCTAAGGGAGTCTTATCATTATATTTTTTAAGACGATAAAATAAAAACAATCTTACTGATTGCGCAAGATCTTGTCTTTCATCATAATCATTAACTAATTTAGAAACCTCATACAGTACAAAATAATCATACTTCTTAAAAACAGCAGTATAAAAATCATTATAATTAATATATTCTTTATCGTCCAATTTCATTAATCTGTTCCTGAAGTTGTACCTTTTCATGATATTGACACCAACCAAATATTGCTAATCCAATTGCGATCAAGATAATCAACCATTTTTTTAATTTATCTTTTATATAATTAGGTATTCTCATATAATAACCTTATGTTGAAGTTTTTTACAATTTTTGTCAGACATTTTCACATAAACAGATGAAATATCTATCCCCCAAAAATCTCTTCCTAATTTTTTTGCAACAACCCCTGTCGTCCCCGAACCACAGAAGGGATCTAAAACAATTCCACCTTTGGGACACCCTACACTAATCGGAATCTCAGCTAATTGTTCAGGAAAGACAGCAAAATGAGCATCATGTGAATTTGCAGTTGGAATAGACCAAATACAAGTCTTATGTTTCCCTTGAGAAACGAAAATAGTTTTAGAAATATTTTCTAGTATTTGCATGGGTGGTTGTCCCCCACTATTTATATCCCACTTATGTTTAGATGGGTCATATTTTTCATTATTATCAATAAAATTATGAACTCTTTTAAAGGTGCTTTCTGCAAACGGTTCATAAATCATATCAAAATAATATTTATTCGATTTAACAAAAAAGTACATAAGCTCATAATTATTAGTAAAACGATCAGTTGCGGAACTTGGAAGACCATTAGGCTTATGCCAAATAATTTGATTTCTTAAAACTAAACCAAGCTCATCAATTAATCTAATCGCTAATCTTTGTGGAATCATACATAATGACTTATTAACATGAAATGAACTTTGAACAAAATCAAGACTTTTATTTGCCCCTTCACTAAATTTATGAGTAGGGAACATTTTTCCCGACATTCCCCTTCCATAAGTATCTCCAATATTAATCCAAATAGTTCCAGTTGGTTTAATTACCCTTTTAATTTCTTTAAAAATATTAACCAAATGGTCTAAATATTGATTAAAGTCTTTTTCAAGACCCAATTGCCCTTTCCAATCTCCATAATCACCATCGGGAGCATCATACTTTCTTAAATTCCAATAAGGAGGTGAAGTAACAACACAATCTATGTAATTATCTTCAAAAGTTTTTAAAATCTCTAAAGAATTTCCCACAAAAAGCTTGTTCATTAATTCAATCCAAAAAAGAACTGGACAACATCAGAATCAACAATATATTGAATATCTTCTGATCCATCAGTTTTCCAATAAATTTCACCAATTGAGTGACTTAATGCATCTCTTAAATTTTTAGCGTCTATATGAAGAGAAATGGGCTCTTTAATCCCGATATCCCCAATATGAACTATCTCTTCCCCTGAGCTATTCCCTTCCACTTTAAAAGAAATATAATTAGGATAAAAAGTAGTATCTATAGCATTTGTTGTTTTATCAGTAAGAAACAAGAGTCGAGAAAGGGCCTCTAAAATAATCAATTGTTTAATAGGAATAGTAATATTAAATATTCTAGATTTATAGAAATCATATATCTTCTTGATCTCTTCATAGGGATATTTAACATCTGCTATCGACAAAGTAAATACAAAATTCCCAATTTTACCCTCTAATTTACCTATTCCCATTTGAAAATATGCTAAAGATGCTTCATCTATATTCAAAATACAATTAATGATATCTTGATGAAGCAAACACCCTTGTAAACACTTATAATTAGCCCCAATAATAGCCCCTCTGATTGAATCGCACGCAATAGCAATATTATCTTGAAAATAAACATACTGTAGGGGAAGTTGAGTATCGCTACTTGACAAACAATGAATAATGCTCTTCATATTAACTTTAAAATCACTAAGTTTAATCCCTTCATGCTCAAACTTTAAAGTATAATGATTTGGTTCTTCTGTTACTTCCCCCTGAAAAAAATCTTTATCTAAAACTCCCACTTTATACTTTGATTTGTCGGATTTAATTTGACACATAATAGGAGTTAAACTCAATTCCACCGTTCCATTAAATGATCTTGCAAGATTAAAAAATGTCTTTGCAAAAACATAAACACAATCATCCCCTTTAAGATTATAAACATTTATGAATATCGAAACAAATATATTTGTATTATAACCCATAATTTCAAGTTTATCTTCAATACGTCTAATTTTTAAATATCTTAATGAAATAATGGGATTATTAATATTGACAACCGGAGAAATCAATTTAACAACTTGTCGCAATTCTTTAGTATCAACTGTGCATTTCATTTTCATACTCCTCTATAAATTTTTGAAATCTAAAATGTTCAAATTCACTTTTTTGCTTCAGTGATTGGTATAAAATCTGTCTTCCCATATCATGAATTTTTCTATGACACCCAAAACATAAAGTGATCAGATTTTCTATTTCATCTCCACCCCCAGCGCCTTTAGTTTTAATATGATGAATATGTAAATTAGAACTATATCCACACAACACGCATCGATATTGATCTAACCGTTTTACTTTAGTATAATTTTTTAAGCTTTTTAATCTTTTTGATTTTAATAACATTTTTTATCCTATCATCTAATTCGGGATGAGTTCGCTCATATTCCATCAACGCAAACGCACACCAAGCAACAGAAGCTAAGTGATGCTGTCCATCTTTTTGATCGCATTGTTCTCCCCCCCAAAAAGCATTAACATGTCTTTGAAGAGCAGCATAAATTCTCCCCCACTTTATACCCTGTTCCCAATTTCTATCATCATATATTCCCGCCCCTATGGTATACACTTTAGCCAATTCTTTCAATGGTTCAACAGGGATAAGATCGTATCTTAATTTTCCAATATCATTTTTTCTACCCTTACTCATTAGAATTTCCTATGAAAAATTTACTAATAATTCCCGCAAATCATAAAAAATAGGAATATTTAATTCTTTCGCTCTTTTAATTTCTTTTTTAGTTCCATTAGAATTTTCACTCCCCGGTACAATTAAAATAGCATCAGAAACTTCTAACCATTTTAATGAATAATTATAATAATCCTCGACTGTTAATTCTTCTCCCTCTCGAAGAAAAAGCTGAAAATGATAATCAAACCAAGGAACAAAAGGAGAAAATCCCGCAAGAAGAACCTCAAGACCCAATCTCATTCCCTTGCGCATATTATTAAGTACGCTTAAAACATTATCAGCAGAATATGCCCCCGCTATATACACCCGCTTAATGAGCATTAATAATCCTTTCCTTTAATTCTAAAATAGGTTTCAAATATTCTTCTTTTCCATTCTCGGCTTTTTTGTCATAATAAGCAAATTCTGTAATTAAAATAGCTGCATCTAAATCTACATTATCAATAAATCTCTTAATTGTTTCATCTGTCCAATTTGGATTTCGTTGATAATCTAATGGGTACATATGATATTTAATAATAGTTAAAATTAAATCTTCTCCCCCAATATTCAAATCATTGATAATCTTTTTCGCAATATCATAACTATAATTTTGATGATTATAAAAATTTCCCAATTCAAAATAACTCTTTACTTTTCCCGTATCGTGTAATAATCCTGCCCATCTTAAAATAATATTATCTATTGGAATAACTTCTACAACTCTTAATGTATGATCAAAAGCATTAACAGACTTAGCTTTAATTTGAGGAATAAAAGATAATTCATGAACATCGGGCAAAAGAAGAGAAAGAATTCCAATTTTTTCAAAAAATTCAAAAATTTCTCTTGCTTTATTAGTTCTTAAAATATAATCAAAAATTCCTCCTATTTTATATCCATGATATAAATTACAATTATCATATATTTTTCCTAAATCATAATAAGGGATATCTTTACCTTCTAATATATATTTAACAATAAAATAAAGCTGTTCTATCCCATCATTTTCTCTAATTCCGTTCGATCCCACGATAAAATACTCCTACCTAAATCTAATAATGCAATTATTTCTTTTTTCTTATCTTGAGCCCTATCTGCTAAATATTCATAAAGCAAAAGTTGTTCTTCTTCTTGAATCAATGTAGTCTTTCCCCCATTAAACTCAATTTCCTCTATAAGCACTAATCCTTTTTGGGCTGCAACTTTCAACTTCTCTGATTTAGCATAAATTGCTTTCCAAGCCAATGCTCCAACTTTATCTCGTTTAAGTTCTTGTTGTTTATACATAAAATTTGCTTTGGCTGCCAATGTATTCAAGCGACCATAGAGATTATAGCTACGGGCGAGATCATCTCTTATAGCATGCCCCGCATTACTAAGATCAATTGAAAAATCAAATTCATCTGAGTCAAAAATAGTTTTAATTCCATCTTTTAATTCAGATTCAATTTGTTTATACTTTAATTCAATATCCATTTTTCACTTTCCCAGAAATATCATCATAAATAAAACAAATAAACTTGATAAAAGTAAATAAATAATAATAATTACCGTAAAAATACCAAGTTTGTCAATCTTTTTTTGCGTCATTTTCTTTCTTCAGATAAATATGTCCCTCATCGACTTCTTCTTTTTTATTTTCTTTTTTTCCAGATCCATTGCATATAATACATCTTACTGGTTTACCATCAATAGGAACCCATCCCTTTCCTTCGCATCCATGACATTTCTCAATATATGTAATACCTGTAGTCATATAAGGAATTTCAATTTCTAAGGGATCCCACGGACCATAATCTGAAACCGCCATATATAAAACAGAAATCGGTTCACTCATTATCCTGGGATAATAAAACGTAACCCATCCACTAGAAGTTTTTGTAGTCTTAGAATCCATACATCCCCCTAACATTTAGAATACCCACACGGACATTTAATACAACCCTCTTCCATATACACAACATTCCCACATTCGGGACATTTATATTTTTCAACTGTTTTCTCTATTATATAGTTCTCTAATTTCCTACCCACTAAATCAATAATTGACCCATATTTGGTCCCATCGCAAAAAATAGCATCTTCTCCCTTTATCCCCTTTAATTGCTTAACAATATCTTTCGGGGGAATGCGATATTTAAAACATAACGAAATTAATCTCCCCACTGCCTCATTATATGCTTTAATATCTGAGCCTGTTTTTCCTATTTGAATAAAAATTTCAACTAATTCATTATCTTCTTCTTTATTTTTATTAATAGTTAAATAAAGTTTTCCAAGAGGAGTTGCAAGTTTCTCTGTAATCCCATGAGTAATTTTAGTCCGTTGTTTATATTGAGGTTTTTCTTCTTGTTTAGTTGAAAGAATTTGAGCGGGCCTACACCCATCCCGATAAACAGTAATACCCTTACATCCCAATTTATATGCTAAAAAATAAGCTTCTTTTATTATCTCTTTTGTTGTTAAATTAGATAAATTAATTGTTTTAGAAATTCCCGCATCCACATATTTTTGAAGCGCTGCTTGCATTTCTATATGCTGAACATAAGTAATATCTAATGCGGTTTTAAATAAATTCCTAATTTTATCGGGAATTTCTGTTATATTTGCAATACTATTATAAGAAAATATTTTATCTTCTAATTCCTTTGTTAAGACAATATTCTCTTTTTTCAAAGATTCTTCAAATAGGGGATGAATAAATTTCATATCTTTGCTTCCCACAACTTTGCGGATATATCCCACAGCAAACAAGGGCTCACACCCAGATGAAGCGCCCGCTATTAAAGATATTGTTCCCGTAGGAGCAATCGCAGTAGTTTGAAAATTCCTAACTCGTATTTTAGTTTTTTTATCTTTTCTCAATTTTTGAGAAGCTAAACATTCACCTTTTTCATTCGCTAATTCAATTGAAGCTTTTTTACTTTGTTCATTGATAAATTGCATAACATCTTCAGCTTCATCAAAAGAACGGGGATTTCCATAGGGAATTCCCATCTTAATAAAAGCGTCAGCTAATCCCATTATCCCTATACCAATCTTTCGAGTAAATTTAGTTGCTATTTCTATCTCTTCAATAGGGTAATGATTAATCGATATAATACTATCTAAAAATCTCGTAATAACGGGAATATCTTCTCGAAGTAAATCAAAATCAAAACTTCCTATTAAAACTTCTCCAACATATTGAGAGAGATTAATACTCCCCAAGTTGCAACTCTCATATGGAAGAAGAGGGACTTCTCCACAATTAGCAGAAATAATTCCGACATTAAAAGACTCTTTTTTATTAAAATATTTATCAACAATAATATAATTATGATATTTATCTACTGTTCCATTATATACATCTTCATTTTCACATTTTTCGATAGAAACAATTTTACTTAACCCAATAGAAATGCCATTAGAAATACGGGTTTTATATTTAACAAAATTTCTTACCCGTGAACCTACATGCAAATTTTTAGCTTTAATTTTTCTGTTATTTCTTCCAAAGAAATTATGTTCGGGCGTCACTTTAATCTCAATCCCAGAATCAAAAATTATTTTAATTATAGAAACATTTTCCCCTGTTTTTTGAAAATTAGACATATGCCCCATTACTGGTAAATTATTGATTTTATCCCAGCAATATATGTCAATCTTATTTAACATATTCTTAGAATTATTCATCACAGATTCTAACTCTTTAATAGATATCGGTCCATCAATAGTTAAAATATAAGTATCTCCAGTTATACAGGGATTAGTAGTTTCAATTGTCCCATATAAATTCTTTTTATTTATTGTATCAATAAATAAAAGACCTGGTTCTCCTGTTTCCCATGCATTATGTACAATCTTATCAAAAATGGATCGAGCTTTAATTTTTTTAACAATTTGCTTTGTTCGAGGGTCAATAATATCATATTCTGTATTATTTTCAACTGCATTCATAAAAACATCAGTAATCTCAACTGAAATATTAAAATTAGTAATCTTAGATGTATCTTTCTTACAATCAATAAATTCTTCGATATCTGGATGAGAGCAACTGATTGAACCTAAATTTGCCCCTCTACGTTTCCCCCCCTGTTTAATCTCTTCAGTAACAGCATTAATCATTCTCATAAATGACACTGGCCCAGATGCAACCCCAGATGTACTTTTCACAACTGAATTAACAGGGCGAAGCTTTGAAAAACTAAAGCCCGTGCCCCCTCCTGATTTATGAACTAATGCTGAATATTTCACAGCATTCATTATGTTTTCCATAGAATCCTCTATGGGAATAACATAGCACGCTGAAAGTCCCTCTGTATTTGCCCCTGCATTCATTAATGTGGGACTATTGGGAAGAAATTTTAAATTATACATTAAATCATAATATTTATCTTCCCATTTTTTTTGATGTTCTTTGGGTTCATCTTGAGAAACTACTTTTGCAACTCTTCGACATAATTTATCCCAATCTTCTATAACTTTACCATTTTTATCTTTCAAAAAATATCTTTTATTCAAAATCTCTAAAGCATTTTCTGAAATCATATTTTCTCCTATATTGTTAAATCAAATCTAACACCTTCTATATTCCAACCATCAGTATCAATCATTAAATATCCCTGAATCGCTTTAGGTAAAATTAGAATATTCCTTCCCGGAAGATTAGCGCATCCCCACCAACTATAACGCCCTATAATAGAATAAATACAATTAGACTTAATAAATAAATCTAATGATTCATCAGAAAAATTAATAGACTTCTTTTTATATTTCCCGATTAAATCATATAACAATAAAATATCTATATTGTTTTTAAGTTTATCTACTTGTTCATAATAAATATGATTCCCTTGATTAGCTTTTAATTCATTTCTATATGCAATAGGACTATAGCTTCCTGATAATCCACCAATTCTTATTTTATTTTGTGTGCAAATTTCACCGCTACGCAATAAATAAAAATTATCAATATAAAATTCTCTTGTCCATAATTTCTTAACTAAAGAATAATCTTCATACGTTCCCGCCACTGCAATAATGGGCTTATTAAATTTTTTGCGACCCTCTAAATATTCATAAAAATTACTCTGCCATTTAGGAAATTTAAATTGATGGGAAGGTTTCTGTGTTCGAGAAGAAATTCCAATATCCCCAGCGCACAATACACAATCGCATTGAGATTTATCAATGTACTGATTTATAATATCTAAATTCCCATATAAATGACCTATTATTAAAATCTTCACAAATTCTCCAACATAGACCTAATTTCTGAAATTTGTTTTTCTAATGAGAATTTATCAACAATATATTTCCTCAATTCTTTTCTTTCTTCTTCTTTCCCCTCATCATTAAGTTCTTCAAATTCCTTAATAACATTAACGCATTCAGGCAAATTATAAAAGAGATATTTTTTGGGATAAAGCTGTTCTGAACCCAACCAACCATGAATTATAGGAACAACTCCTTGAGACATCCCTTCTGCAAGTGAATATTGAAATGATTCAAATAAAGAAGTTGATATTACATAATCTTTATCTTCTAAGTATTTAGAAGTATCTTTAATCCAACCGTCAAAATAAAGTTTAAAGGGCATATGCGGCATAATCGCATTAAAATATAATATATACCTATCATCTTGAAAATCCCCTGCAACATGAAATTCAAACGAAGAATCATGTTTCCATATTTCATAAAAACAATGCAATAGAAGATCGGGAGATTTCTTATAATTCAAAAATCCAATAAAAGCAATTTTTTTATTATATTTTTTCTCTTGGGGAATTTTAAGCCTTTCTGTATCTACTCCATTATTAATCACAGTCATTATATCAGGGCGGATGCGAAATTTATCAATTGCTATCTGTTTGCAAACATCGCTAACTAAAATCAACTTATCAACTTTATTCCAGTCAATCTGACCCGGAACAGGAGTAAAAAGTTCATAACTATGCAAGCGATTAACAATTTTACAGGGTTTAGAATGCTGCATTGCATTCATAAACAATTCATCACACCATTCAAACCATGCTATATCGGTATTGTGAAACTCTTGAAAAAATTCTTGTTCTTCTGGTCTTTGGCAAAAATGAATTATATAATCCTTTCTTAAATTAACAATGATATCTTTAAGAAAAGAATCTTCTCCTGCAGTAAAAAATGTAAGTCTCTTTTTCATTCCAACTCCTTATAATTATTAAATACAGTTGCAATATGATCTAAATCTTCTTGCGTTAAATGCTGATGACATCCTATTATAAACCCATTCTTATTGCAATATTCTGAAACTGGATATTTTGATTCAATATCTCCATATAATTGTTTTATAATCGGTTGATTGGTTAATGGCAATAAAACCCTAGAATCAATCCCATTTCTAAATAAATACTTTAAAAAATCTTCTCGATTGAAAGAACAATCATCAGTTAAAATTATAGGAAAAAATTGAAAAACAGATTTATTTATATAGTCTTGATCTGGGACAATAAAATAATCTAATTTTAATTTCGATATTTCCCATGCTAACTGTCTCGCATTTTGTCTTCTCTGTTCAATAATCTTAGATATTTTCTTCAATTGCGCTATTCCCAGCGCTGCCTCTATTGCAGATGCTCGATATGATACCCCTATTTTATCAAAAAGAAAACGATCTACCCACTTATTTGTAAATTTAGTATAATCTCCCCCGAATTTTCTACCATGGGATATGTAACTTCTTGCATACTCAACAAGTCTTTCATCATCTAAACATAACATTCCCCCACAACCCGTTGTAATAATGTGTGAAACATAAAAACTCAAACAAATAATATCTCCATAATTACAAAAAGAATTTCCAACTGCCTCACATGCATCTTCTATAGTATAAAAATTACTTAACTTTCGCGATGGATAACCGCATAAATCTACTGGTAAACAAATATCAAATTTATTTTCATAAACATCATTCACTAATGTGGGGTAATTGATCACAAAATTCCAATCAATATCGCAAAATACAGGCTCATTTCCCGTATTAATGATCGACCACAAATCTGATGCATAAGTAGTCGCAGGGAAAAGAACTTTCAATTTAGACTTTTCTAATTGAACTTTTGCTAATATAAGAGCAACATCTAATGCACTCTGTCCCGAATTTACAAATATTCCATATTTTTTTCCATGTTTTTGGGCCATCTCACATTCGAATTGCTCAATAACATCCCCCGCAGATAATTTACCAGATCTGATAACATCAATCACTGCCCCCAATTCTTCATTGTCATAATCTAATGTGCCTATTGATATTTTTCTCACATAGCCTCAATATAATAAATATGGAACTAAAATAATAAATATAAGCAAATATATCCTTATTTCCCTTATATCTGCAAAAATACTAATCAAATGTTAATCATATTTTCTCTATTAACTTTAAAAAACTATTAACCCAAGATTCATAACTTAAAAATATATTATAATGGGCAATTAAATCGCTATCATGATCATTAATTTCTAATTTATGATCGAAATAATAATCTAACAAAGAAGCCACCCTTAAAATATTGCATGGTTCTACATATATAATATTTTTCCCATATATATTTATATATTCTGACCAACCATATACAATGCTATTTTTTCCAATAGACATCATTTCTTTAGTACACAAGCTAGGTATATATGAAGAGCCCAAATTAATACCACACATAGCATGTGAATATAAATCATATTTTTCTTTATCGGAAATATTTTTTAAAACCTCAACATTTACTTGTAAATAAGCAGATAACGATAAATAATCAAAATTCCTAGAACCACTTGTAACTAATATTAATTTAATTTTATTTTTCATTAAAGAAACAGACTCAATAATATGAGATATGTTTTTGTCTTTTTCAAGACGACCCACATAAATAATAAAATTTTCATTTGAAAAATTACTAATTTGCATTCTTCGTGCAGGATAAGTTTGGGTAATACTTGGTACATTCAAAAAATATCGTTTCTTTAATTTATTTTCAATATTATTAAAATTGCACAAATAAAAATCTAACTTATGTAAATGTGGGAGGATATAAGCCCACAACCCATCCGCATAACTACTATAATCTTTAGAATTTTTATCTAAACAATGTTCTGGGTAATCTAAAATTTGACATCCTACCTTGATTACTGGTAAATCCCTTTTAATATCCAATAAAAAAGGAATACATCCATGATCTATGCCAAATATAATATCATAAGACATTATAGTCTCAAGTGTCGTATGTTGGCAACTTAATAAATATTTATCTTTATATTTTTCAATATCTAACCCAATATCAAAACTTTTTATTTCTTCATCATTATGGGCAGACAAAATTTTTATATCTGAAAAATATGGAATTAAGTAATCTATAAAAAGAATTACACTAGAAATCGGTCCACTATATACAAGAAGTAATTTTTTACCCATTCATCACCTTAAGTAAATTTTCAATCATAACCTTACGCATAAAATATTTTTTAAATCTTTCATATCCTCTAATTTGTAAATCTAAATATAAATCCTTATCTTCATATAACTTTTTAATTTGTTCTCTCATATCTGTCACGCTCTTCTTTCGAGCATACAAGACACAATCATCATATAACTCTCTTAAAACCGAATAGTCAAAACATACACCAGGAGTTTTAACTGACATTCCCTCTAAAATAGACATCCCCCCTACCCACTCAGCTATTTGAGGATACACAATTAAATATGCATCTGCTATAATCTGCATCTTGTCTTGTTCCGATGCTTGATAAATCAAAGAAAAACGATCTTTTCCCAAAATCTGAGATGTAACCTGAACAAATTTTTTAATATCTCCTGAAACACTTATATGTTTATATCTATAAGGAAGTCGCCTAAGTGCATCTACAAGTAGCGAAGTTCCCTTATAAGGAATAAGGCGATTGCACCCAACAACATAATCAGATTTATTTACGATATATAAATTTAAATAATCATCATCAACAACTGGATACCATACTAATTTAGAATCCCGGTTATATAATCTTTTAAATTCTTCGACTGCAACCGAATTATTAAAAATAATCGAATCAAGTTCTAATCCGCAAGTAAGCCAATAATAATAGCGTTGGGCATATTCAAAATTATAATTAACTGGATCTTTACCATCTATACAATGTATCGGAAGATCAAGAAAAATACAAAAAGCTTTTTTATGAGTAATTCGCTTATAATCGGCAACAAAAGGACAAACAGATTGGTCCATCCCCAGTACAACATCAATCTCATCGTTAATTTCTAGTTCTTTATAATTGTATTTTTCTGCAGGAATATCTAAAATAATTAAATTCGGATGGGAAGGCAATTCTCCTACATCAAATAATTTTCTTTGAACATTGCAAAGCAAATAAACTTTATGTCCCAATTCTGCAAATTTAACACATATTTTTCTTTCTTGATGAGCAAGACTTAAAGTTCCGTTGCCGAAAATTAAAATATTCATTTATTGACCTCTAAAAAAATCTTCTCCAAACTATTAGCAAAGGTATAATTTTTAATGGTCTTATCATATGCCTTAAGACGCATCTCTTTTCTTAATTCTTCATTTTTTAAATAATAATCTATTTTATCCATACAATCCGATATGCTATCATACACTCCTATTTCTTCATTTGTATAAAATTCGTCTGTTGCTTTTGAGTGATTGGCAAGCAAAAATCCACTTGCGGCGCATATCCGATAATTTCTTGCGCTCATACAACCATCTACGTCTGGCCATCCTGAATTCCCTATATTTATTTTAGTCCGATTTACAATTTTATTATGTTCAATATCATTAAATGTTCCCCTACCCATATGAAATTTAATAAGTTCATTAGAAATATCATAAATATGCCCATATATACGAACTTTGTCATATTTTTTAACAATCGTTTCTAAAAGTTTAATACGATCATTATGAACTCCACTCTGTCCTATCTGACCGATAAATGATATATCAAGATTTTCAATCTTATGCCCTGAAGAATCATACATTTCAATTGGCATATGTGAGTAAGGGCAACATCCCTCTTGCGCCCAAAAAGCATTCACTCCCGCATTTTTAAACTGTTCCACATGACCCTTTGCAACAGTAAAGAAATAATCATATGCTTTCATTAATTCAATAAATTTAAAATTATTAATAGCATAATCATCATTAATCACTACATCAAATAGCCAAGAAATAAATTTAGTACTAGGTGAAGCAGTTTTAAATTCTTTTAAATCTTCTTTTGTATAAGTTCCCCCATCAACAAGATAAAGAACCATCATATATTCTGGCTTTTCTCTTTTTAAAAGCTCTAGAACAGTTTTACGACATTGTTCTAAAAAATGACGATGATCAAAAAAGAACACATCATATTTTAAATCTTGTAATGCATTAATTATATAATTATTTGATTGCCCATCATTAGGCATTGATAGAAAAATTTTCATTATGAACTCCAAACTCACTATATTTCTCTTGAATATAAAAATGAGTTTCTTTTTTACACTTATGACATTGTAATGTTATTTCAATTTTTTTATCTTTGTGCACACAACTAGTTATATTTATGATATATTTTCCATTACACTGAGAACATTCTATAAACGGGTGTTTTTCATAATTTTGCTCACTAAAGAATTCGATCATGGATATCCTTTACCGCAGAGTCAATCGATCTCGCATTAAACTTTTTTGCCCATATAGAAAGTTCTTTAGAAATTTTTAAATAAAAACACTTATTATTAATAAGTTGTTGAGCTACATTGTAAATTTCTTTAACATCATCTGGATTTTTAACAATACATTCTTTATAGGGATACCAATCTAATACAGCAGATCCAATCACAGGTACCCCCGATAGACAATATTCAAAAGCCATATAATCAAATGATTCAGAAAATGAACATTGAAATCCCAAACGATGAGTAGAAATTTCATTGTAATAATCAGTGTCGCTTTTTAATAAAATAGGTAAAAATTTTGCTTCTCTGTGAAACTGTTCAAAATAATAACATGGAAAATCTTCAGATACCACAATGGGATCATTGGGCTTAAGTAAACTCATTGCAGCTATTTGGTTATGAGCATTTTTGTGTTTTCTCAAATTATTTCCTAAAAATCCATAATTTCTTCTTTCTAAAGTAAATTTAACATCTTTATCATGAAATTTACAAATACAGGGCA
>Ga0066637_10001040_pt1 | contig 17543 bp, 15 predicted proteins | sample CryGeyCG2014_020_FD_62737 | JGI IMG/M metagenome (GOLD analysis project Ga0066637, IMG submission 62737) | Groundwater microbial communities from aquifer - Crystal Geyser CG08_land_8/20/14_0.20 | ecosystem: Environmental > Aquatic > Deep subsurface > Groundwater | place: USA: Utah: Grand County...
TTTGTCAAGAACTTCTATGGCTTGTTCAGGTGTCCATCCCTCATTCGCATCAAGTCTTACGTCTATGTTGTCGCCGACTGCTTTGCGAATGAGTTTTATACGTTCAACATCTTCAGTGGGATTGACCCCAACTTTCACCTTCAAAGCTTTAAACCCATTATTGACGGCTTCAACAGCGTCTTCAGCCATTTCTTTCGGAGATTTAATGCCTAAAGTTATGTCTGTCAAGACTTCTGTGCGGTAACCGCCCATAAGCATGAAAAGTGGTTTACGAGCAGTTTTTCCTAAAATATCATGCAAAGCCATGTCTACAGCTGCCTTTGCAGATGGATTTCCGTCAACAATTGAATCCATGAGTTCGATGTCCTGCTCAATTCTCAGCGGGGACACGCCAATAAGTTTGGGGGCAATCTTATCTAATACTTCAACAACCGTTTCTGGGTTTTCACTTGTTACCCTTTGCGAAGGCGATGATTCACCCCAGCCAACTACCCCATCATCCGTGAGTATCTTAACCACAATGTTATGGCTTTCAGTGCTTGCTCCCGGAGCAATTCGGAAAGGTTCCTTATAACGTAAAGTAACGGAATACACTTCAATCTGTTGGATTCCCAATTCTCAAACACCGAAACAAGTTTTGTATGTTCTATGGAAAAGCTTTACCATTGTTATTCAGCTGGCTTTCTTTTACGTCTTCTTAGCCCTTTAAACTTTAGCTTCGCCGTCAAGATTTTCTCGGTGCCGAATAGTCTTGCTGCAATGTAGAGCACTGCAATGGTAAATATCGACACGTAGACAATGCCCATGACAGCTGTTAGGTAGTCGCCAGTGAAAGCTACCTTAGACGCTAGCATAGGATGTGTGAACGGTATTGCAAGTAAGACAATCATCAAGGGAAATGGCAAGGCGTAGATATCAGTGAACATCATAAAAATCATTGGAAAGATCAAGAACATGGACAGAGGTCCTACCAAGGCTTGGGCACCTTTTACATCTTCAGCGAAAACAGATATTGAAATTGCTAACGCTAAGGCTGAAATCAGTGACACGAAAAGTGAGGCTCCAAGAAGTAAGTACGATAGTAGTGTTGGCGCTAACCCTATCGTTGCAAGGTCTACACCTGTTTCGGCTGGCATAATCCCCATAAAAGAACCCATGTAGTAAGTGAAGCCTACAATGTAAGCTATCGCACCTACAACTGCAACAATTATGGAACCCGTCAGTTTCCCAGCTAGAATTGTCAACCTGTTGATAGGTAATGTCAACAAAGTTTCCAATGTCTTTTCCTCTTTCTCCGACGCAACAGACGTAGCTGCAAGCTGCATCGCAAAAATAAGCAACATCATTATACCTATCGGCATACCCATGGACTGCGACATCATTAACCCGAAAAGGACGCTTGGATGGATGTTAACGCTTTTTCCTTTAACTATTGATTTTTCAGACATATCTATAGGATCTAAAACAGTTCGTGGGTCTTCTTCTGGAATTTCTTCAACAATTTTTTGGAAAACCAGGCTTTCTTCGAATGACTTTAACAAAGTGCTTATCGTCGAGGAACTCGTAGACTCAGCTATGCCCCCGCCCCTAAACACTGAGTAAACATCTAGTTCTGCCTTTAAGCCACCTGTGATGTTGTTGGTAAAGTTAAGAGGTATGACTATGAGTGCTGTGAGGTTTGATTGTTGAACGTGGTTAACCGCTTCAGTGAAGTTCAAATCATCAACTTTGACAATTGTAACGTTCAGAGTTGTCAAGAAAGTCGTGAGGTTTTCAGCAACAGTGCCTTTATCAAAGTCCATTACTGCTATTGAAATGTTTCCCATGCTTTCTTCTGCTGCTTTCATTGAAGTTTGAACTGCGAATCCCATTAGTGGAAATATTATTAACGGGACGATTATCATGCCTAAGAGGAGTGTTGGGTCTCGGACTAACTCCTTAACTTCCTTCACAATAACGTTGAATAAACCTTTAAACAAAACCAACCACCTTCGCAAACACTTCTTCAAGATTTGACGCATTCACCTTTTTCTTAAGCTCTACCGGAGAGCCTTCAGCCACTATCTTGCCTTTATTTATGAGAGCCACTTTGCCGCATAAATGCTCCACTTCAAGCATGTTATGACTTGAAAGAAGCACGGTAACTCCCTCTTTTTCCACATACTGCTTTATAATTCCTCTAACATGAACAGAATGGAGAACATCTAATCCGCTGGTTGGTTCATCCAACAATGCAAGCTTAGGCTTTGTCATAAGAGCTCTTGCAACGAGAAGGCGCCTCTTCATACCCTTGCTGTACGTCTTCACCTTATCCTTAAGTCGGTCTTCTAACCCAGAAATCTTTGCCGCAACCTCAACAGTTTCTCTAATCAACTCTTTTTCTTCAATGGTAAACTTAGCCATAAACTCCAAATACTCATACCCTGACAGATTTTTGTAAGCCCCTGCTTCTTCAGGAAGATAACTTATAAGCCCACGGATCTCAGAAGCCTCATCCACAACATCACGACCAAGAACCTTTACAGAACCAGAAGTAGGCTTTAGCAACGTTGAGACAATACGTAAGGCGGTTGTTTTTCCAGCTCCATTCGGACCAATAAGCCCGAAGATTTCTCCATGTTTGACAGTGAAGCCTAAGCCATCTAAAGCGTGAATACTGCCGAAGACCTTAACTACGTCGGTTGCTTCGATGGGTAAACTCAATTCTAAAACACCAGAAGCTTTTACAGCAAATTCCATAATTAAAGCTATTGTTTATTCTCAAAATTTCCGCAGATACATCACAGATTTGTGGTGGGCCCGGCCGGACTTGAACCAGCGATCTTCGCCGCGTGAGGGCGACGTCCTAACCAACTAGACTACGGGCCCTCCACCTTCGTTTCACCTTTAATTTTGTTGTTAACCTTCATAATCTTTGCTGTCTTTTAGAAATGCGAAAGTAAATAACTTATCTTTGCTGATAAGAATCATTGAAAAGGAAAGCAAAAATCAAGAACGTGAAACGGTTTTTTATGACTCTTCAAGCGAGCTATTCTTCTTTTACAGTAATGCCTCTTATTTCTTTGGTCCATGGAATGGAAACTGCATCTTCACGGAACCAGTTTTGCAGTTCCTGCACTATTTTTTCGTTTCGTTCTTCCATGCTTTCGTCAACCAACTCGAACATTATTATTGCCATTTTCTTTTTCATTTACATCCCCACATGTGTTTATGCTTATCTTTCTGTGGTTTTTAAGGGATGTTTCCCCTTCTGATGTATCTTAAGTTAAGATTCTGAATCTGATTTTTTGAAACAATGTTCCATAAGGTTTTTCTATAAGATTTCACTAATTAAACTCACAGGGTGCAAGGCAACTATTCATTTTCCCTTTCTCCCTTCTCCCCTCGCGTAGAGGGAACCTGCACCCTATTCTGGCTTTTCAATAGAAATTCAGAAAACTTAAAAACACTCTCACCATACTTTCAGTTTAGCCGAGGTAGCTCAGCCTGGGAGAGCGCCCGGCTGAAGACCGGGTTGTCGCCGGTTCAAACCCGGCCCTCGGCACCATTTATTAGCCAAAGTCTAACCGAGAAAATAAATCAGCAGTGTGGTTGTGAATGATATTAGAAATGAAGGAATCAGGTACTTGTAGACTTTGCCCAGTGAGCATTTGAAATAGTCCGCTGTAAATACGAAACATAAATGTGTTGGCGCAATCAGATAACCGAGATAAGTGCTCATGTAGAATAGCGCCACCGTTTTGGGCGAAAATGATGTTAGTATTCCATCTAAAATGGAGACGCCTATGGAAATTCCTCCCAAGGGTGAGCCTGTGAGAAATCCTAGGATAGCTGGGACAATGGTTAATAGTAAAATGGTGTCGATGGTTCCACTTGTTACAAGATTTTCAAAGATTCCAGATATTCCCGCTGCTTTTGTTATGTTGTACAGCAGTAATGCGCCGTAGGCAGCAGATGTTATTCCATAAATTCCCCAGTTTTTGAAAGGCTTTTCGAAAACTTGTAGGCTTGGTTTAGAAATAACAATCAAAACCACTAAGCCTATGAAGGTTGCCGTCAGAACGTCGAAGCCCTGTTTGAATAAGTTGAAACCGGAGAAATCTAAACAGACAACCACAACTATTGTTGTTAGAATCGGAGAGAAAGCAATGAGAAAACGTTTCATTTGTGAGTTTAAACTCTTTGGGTCTGAGTTTTCTTTGTTCTTTGGATTAGAAACTTTCCAAAAACCAATAAAATATCCAACAATTATCATAACGATAACCACTGGAATCTGACGCATAATTATCAAGGGTATGGCTATTCCCGTGAGTGCTGCGGTGACTATTAGAACTTGGCTTATTGGATAAACTGGAAAAATGGTGTGTCTAAACCACAAGTTTACGTAAGCTTTCTTTTCAGGTTTTAATCCAAGTCTTTCAGCTTCGGTATCTACGAGTGGCGCTGACATCAATGCTCCACCGGCGACTGGGAGAAATCCTATTACCGCTGGAAGAACGCTTGATACAATTTTCGAACTTTTGATTATTCTGCTTAGGCTCTCACTTAAATCGTTAATAACTCTTGTTTCTTTGTAGAGTTGGCTCATCAGCATTACTCCGAAAGTTGCAAGCACAACTGAAATGGTGCGCAAATCAACGGATGTTTCATATATTATTGTTGGAATGGTTTGCCAGTTAATTGAGAGTAAAGCTAGAAGCAGGGCTGTCGAGTTCAAGGTGATTCCAAGATTCACACGCTTGTATAGCATCAATCCGAGAAAACAGAACGAAACGATAATTGCAGTTAAAGGATCAACGAATCCCAAATGTTAAGCTTCCTCGTAATCATTTATTTTAGAGAAATCAGAATATAAAGCCGAACTCTTAATTCTTTCCTTTCAACAGAAAAGAATTTGAGCGTGAGTTTGGTTTGAAAAGGAAGGTTTTCATCTCAGGTCCAATTCAAGGCATGGAGACAAAGCAGTCTTACCGGGAGGTTATTCGCGAAATCTGTGTGCGTTGCGGTTATGAGCCTGTTGACCCTTGGCAACGGGAGAAAATCATATACAAGGGAACAGAACTAGGCTGGTGGAGGAAGGTTCCAGCGGCTGGGTTCATAAGAAGGGACTTGGAAGACATAGAAAAATGTGATGTTCTAATTGCTTATTTGCCGAGGCTTTCAGCTGAAACTTGCACGGAGCTTTTCTATGTTAAACTCAAAGGAAAGAAAACCATCTGCATATGCCCGCTTGAGAATCCAAGCCCATGGATAATTATTCACTCAGACACCATCTTAAAAGATATTGACGAGCTTGAAGCTGCGCTTAAACGTGATGCCAAATGAGTTTTGTGCTAAAGCTTAGAAAAGGTTATGATTACCCCTTTCTATCTGCTAACTGGGTTTGCAATAGTTGCCTCGAACAATAAGGTATGTTTGCCCCCGATGCGGCGCGGTCCATTCTATTGAAGAACACCAGAACAGTCTCTTTTGCAGAGAATGTGGGAGTTTTTTAAGAAAAAAACATGTTTCAGTTGAACAGTCTTTGAGGCAAGTTCAGAAAAAAGGCAAATATGGCATTGAAAGATTCTTTCCTTACAGTGATTTTCGTCCTTTCCAACGTGATGCGATAGACTTTGCTTTTAACGTCATTAAGAATAAGAAGATTGGCTTGCTTTCCTCTCCATGTGGCACCGGCAAATCCATTTCTGTTTTGACAGCGTTTTTCATGGCTAAAGAGTTGGATGATTCTGTTGGGCGGCTTTTTGCGCTGACTAGAACGCGGAATCAGCTTGAAATCTATTGTAGGGAGCTTAAGAGAATCAAAGAGTATTCAGGCATTAACTTTGTTGCGTCTATTTTCAAGAGCAAGATGGAGATGTGCCCCTATGTGCAAGAGAATGCAAGGTTTAGGAACATAAGCTATCGCGGCTTTCTTCAATACTGCAGAAACCTGAAGGACGGCACGTTTGGGAATACTTGCGAGTATTATGAGAGAACTTACAAAGGAAGGATGCTGAGCTGGCGTGCTTACAATGTTATTGACAAGATTAAGAAGATGGGTCCTTTGCTTCCAGATGAAGTGTATAAGATAAGCGTGGATGAACGTCTTTGTCCTTACGAGGTTACTAAGGTTCTCGCAAAGTATGCTGACATCATCGTTGGCAACTACAATTACATTTTGGTTGACTCTGTTAGGAATTCAGTTTTTGGAAGAGCAGGAATAAAAGTGGAGGATGTAAACTGCATTTTTGACGAAGCTCACAGTTTGCCCTATTATGCTGCCGGTATCCTTTCAGACGAGCTTTCGTCAACATCTGTTGAGCGAGCCCAGAGAGAAATCGAAATTTTTGGTGTTGACGATTTTGGTTTTTTAGAGGCTTTGCATGATGTGTTAGTCAAGCTTGGAAAAAAAATGCATGTGGAATTCGGGTTTGGTGTTGAACACGTTATAGGAACCCGTGAAATAGTCAAGCCATTGTTGAAAACGTTAAGCGTCAACGCTGATAAGCTGCTTGAAATCATTTCTGAACTCTCGGAACTGGGAGAGACTATTCGTTACAAAAGGGCTCAAGTGGGTAGAAACCCAATCTCCTATCTGTCCAGATGCGCCGATTTCCTTTCACACTGGGTCAGTACAGTAGGCTCGAGTTACGCTCGGTACATGAAGGTTGAGGTTGATAGGGATAAAAGACGCCGTGTAAGGCTTGGGATTAGATGTCTTGACCCTGCTTTGGCTGCAAGCGTCATTAACGAGCTTCGTTCTGCAGTACTTATGTCTGGAACCCTTTGGCACACTGATTATTACGTTGATGTTTTGGGTATTGAGAGAAGTCGTTGTGAAAGCGTTGAGATTCCAAGTCCTTTTCCGCGTGAGAACAGGCTTATTGTTGTTGATTTGTCTGTTACAACAAAGTTTGAGAGGCGGGGTGAAGCCCAGTGGAAGAGAATTGCTGATCATCTAGAAAGGATTATCAGACAGATTAATGGCAGAGTGGCTGTTTATTTTCCATCTTATGCCATAATGCACGAAGTTGTTAATGCCGCAAATTTTGATTTGCCTTTCATTCTTGAGGAGAGACATACTAAGATTGTTGATTTGCTGCAGTTTTTGAAGTCTAATGACCAATGTGTTGTTTTTGGAGTTGCTAGGGGCAAGATAAGCGAGGGTGTTGACATGTCTATGGATGGTAGATCGTTGCTCTCGGCTGTAATAGCAGTTGGTTTGCCTTATCCCAAGCGAACTGAACTGCAAACAGTTCTAGTTAAGTATTTTAGAGAGAAATTTGGGAACAAAGCCATGGAATATGCGAACGGCATTCCCTGTTTGAATGCTTTAGCCCAGTCTGCTGGAAGGCTGCTACGTAGTCCTGAGGATAAAGGGGTAATAGTGATGATGGATGGACGTGCTACTGGAAGGTTTAAGCAGAAGCTTCCGAAGGACTGGAGAGAGGACATGAAAGCTGATTACGACATTGAAGAACTCTCAGAGAGAATCAAAAACTTCACCGCTGATAAAGCAGAGTCTTCAGAAACGAAAATAAGAATCCAAAAGCAAAAGTTCAGTCCGTGAGATCACAATCTTATAATGTGACTATAACAAACTTCAGCCCTTTTTTGATTCCACTTCACAAACATTCTATACACTTCATGCAAGTGCTTTTACTCGTGGTTCTCATGAATTCGACTGCTAAAGATTCAGAATTCACAAGCGATTTATCCACTTCAAACAAAATCTTAAAGAAGGTGCATACAAATGCGAAAGTCAAAGCTAGAGTCGTACATCGATATTCTGGAAGCTCTTGCGAATAAGCCGTTAATCCTTGATCACATAGCATATGAAATCAATAGGGACTGCACGATTCTTAGGCAACATCTAGACTTTCTGATAAAAAACAGACTCGTGGAAGAAAGGAAATCAGAAAAGAGAACGCCATATGCTATCACAGAAAAAGGCATAGCGGTGCTGAGAACCTTAAGCTTTCAAAAATACTTTGGAAAAATCTCAAACAAAATAAGGGTGATAGACGAAGCGCTAGAAATCATACGTAAACTGGAGAAGAATGAACAAGGGAAAGAAATCTGAATCATACACTATAGACAAAGTTTAGGATTTGTTAATAGCAACTGTTAACGATAACCTAAGCAAACATGACCAAAATCTTTTAAAAAACGTAAGCTCTACTGAAGGTAGGAGCGGCCGTAGTCTAGTTTGGTTTAGGACATCAGCCTGCCACGCTGACGACCCGGGTTCAAATCTCGGCGGCCGCACCATTTTGAGCAACTGCAGATGTTTCATACAAGGTAAGAAAATAGTCTCTATAATTTTCTGCTTGGAAATGTATTCGGAGCCAATACATTGTAGTATGTAAGAAACACCAAGTTTTTATGAACAACTATCTTACATACCATTAATGTCTGGCAAAAAATTTTTTGAGACTCGTTATGAGAAACTGGGTTGGGAATATGAGGATGTTAAGCCAAGACAAGCCATTAGAATAAACTTCATAAACGCAAAAAAAGCAAATGTTGTAAAAAGACTGCAGTCGCTAGGAATAGAACTTCAAAAGATTCCCTTCCTAAAAAACGGCTATTGGATTCGTAAATCAGAATTTTCCGTCGGAGCAACATCAGAATACCTTTTGGGGCTGTACTCAATTCAAGAGGCGGCTGCTCAAATACCTGCAACATTATTCACAGAATTAGAAGACAAAGTAGTGCTGGATGCTTGTGCGGCTCCCGGAGGAAAAACCGTTCAACTAGCCGATCTAATGCGGAACACAGGCGTGATAATCGCTTTAGACATTAAAAAGCGAAGGTTGACTGCGTTGTCTAACCATTTGGAACGTTGTCGTGTAAGAAATGCAATAGTCTATCATATGGATGCAAGACAAGCTTCAAGGGTAAAAGTGAAGTTTGACAGAATACTCTTAGACGTTTCATGCTCAGGCAATTTCGTAACAGATAAAGACTGGTTCAAAAAAAGAACAAATAAAGACGTGGAGAGAAATGCGCGACTCCAAAGGGAAATATTGACCGAAGCAGCCAAAGTCCTAAAGGATGACGGTGAAATCGTTTACGCAACATGTTCGCTGGAGCCTGAAGAGAACGAACTGAACATTGACTGGGCAATAAAAAGTCTAAAGCTCAAAGTTGAAAAAATCAACTGTTACGGAGAAAAAGCGTTAACAAGCGTTTTCGGCAAAAAACTGGACAGTTCAGTAGAGCACTGCGGGAGAATTTGGCCTGGACAAACCCAAGGATTCTTTGTCTGTAAACTCAAAAAACGTGGGTGTGCACAATGAAGCAGATAAAAGACTTCGTAAGTCGATTTCAGACAAGGATTAGTTTAGACAAGAATCTGCTAGTAAAAAGGCGAGACAGATACTTTCTTTTGGACGATAGTTTGAAGAGGTTAATCTCAAAAGACTTCTTTTATGCAGGAACGTATCTTGGGAAAACTAAAAGGGGGAAATTCTTTCCAAGCTTCAACCTCTTGAGAATGATCGCAGAGGAGAAGGCAAACAAGGTGATGGTTGACAAGAAGACGGAATGGCTTTTCATCTGCGGCAGGGACATATTCAAACAAGGAATAACTGAAGTGATGGGTTCAAAAAGGAAAGGCGATTACACATTAATCCTGAACCAGCATGGCGAATGCCTAGGCTTCGGTAGAATATTGTGCAATCCGGACAAAGCAAAGGATGGAGTTGTCATAGAAAATATTTCAGACATAGGAGACTTCTTGAGAAGGGAGAAATAGCAGTTTAGATTAAAGCTTGACCTTTTATTGCTTCTATTAGGCTTTCAATTTTCACGGTTTTCTGCTCTCTTCTCTTTAAGTTTCGAATCACAACGGCTCCTTCTTTCAGTTCTCTCTCTCCTACAATCACTGCATAGTCCATTTTTCTTCTGTCTGCATCTTCCAAAGCTTTTGCCACTTTTCGTCCCATAACCTCAACCTCAACTGGTATATCCGCATCCCTCAGCATCCGCGTAATATTAAATGCTTCCCCCTTCAACCCTTCATTAACGGGAATCACCACAACGGTTTTTTCTTTCTCCGTTTTCAATCTAGTCTTCTGTTTCTGCATTGCCATCATTATCCTATCTATTCCATGGGCAACACCGACTGCCGGTGTGGGTTCACCTCCGAACATTTCAATAAGCTTGTCATATCTTCCACCGCCACCCAACGCTATATTAAACTCTGGAACGTAAACCTCAAAAACCATACCAGTGTAATACTCAAGGCCCCTAGCAAAACCAGCCTCAACAACCATGTTGATTTTCTCTCCGCTTTCCGAAACAAACTGAAGAATCTCCTCAAGATTTCTCACAGCATCAACAGCACTTTCATAGCCTTCAGCAAGTCTTTCCATCTCACCTAGAACGTCAGAGAACTTGCTGCCCCCCACTTTCACCAGTTCTCGAAGAGACTGTGAGCATCTACTAGACGCGCGTTCAGTCTCTTTAACCAGATCAATAGCCTGATCATACTCTTTTTTATCCATTAACTGCATAATTCTGTTTTGAACTTTATCTTCAACTTTTTCTTGGCTTAAAATCCCCCTCAAAACTCCAACGTGCCCAACTCTGAAAACGAAATTCTTTAATCCAACAGCCTTCATCAAACTGTTCGTTAACATCATTATTTCCGCGTCCGCTTCAGGCTTGCTTGAACCCATCAATTCGTAATTTGACTGCCAAAACTCTCTGAAACGACCTTGTTGCGGCTCATCGTATCGATATAGGCTTCCTACAGAAAACATTCGTAAAGGCTTACGCTCATTTCTTAAAGTGGTTGCAACCAGTCTCGCCACAGAAGCTGTGAACTCCGGTCTTAAGGCAACCTTGCGTCCACCCAAATCCTCAAAAGCGTACATTCTAGAGCGAATCTCTTCACCAGCTTTTGCAGCTAAAAGCTCGTAAGATTCCAAAACAGGCGTTATTATCTCCCCATATCCATAAAGCCGAGCTATTTTTCTAGCCTTTCCTTCAATGTACTTCATCATTTTGGCTTCTTTTGGCAGAAAATCTCTCATTCCACGAACTCTTCTGAAAGCTGGCAATTCGAACACTCCATTATTTTAGGGTTAACTGTGAAACCGAGTAGTAAACTATTTCCCCTCTACGGTTCATAACAGCCAAAACCAGTTCCTTCTTGAGACTTTGACATTGTCTCAGAATACGGGTTAGATTCCCGAGTGATATTGGATTGCCCTCTTGCATGCTCAAAATTAAGTATTTAGCCGTTTTTTCACCGTATCCCCCTCGTTCGTAAACTCGGAAGTCAACGCCTAAGCCGAAACCTTCGCGAACAATGTATCCGCGACTTCTCAAATCACGATATGCTAAATATTTGGCCCAAGCATTTTCATCAGCATCCTCATAGTGTTGCAGAACCCTTTGAAAATCAACCGTTTCACCTTTTCCGTTCTCGATGTCCAAGTTTTCCTTATCCAAAAGATATAGAGCCTCATAAAATGCAAGCAAAAACTCATCGTTCTCAGCTACACCGTAACCTCTTGAAGAAAGTTCATCCACACTCTCTTTTTCAGAGACTTTGACACCGTTTTCAACAAGCAAACCCCTAACCTTAAGTTCTGAGCGGACAGCAGTCTTTTCCTTACTCTCGTTCATGCATACCCTCAACCAGCATAAAACCATCTTTTCACTTATAAATTGGATTCAAACTTAACGAGATCTTCCTTATGTAAGACGCCATCCTCACAAATAATAGCAGTCACATATTCCAACGGAGTTATGTCAAAGGCTGGATTCAAAACATTCACCCCTTCAGGAACAATCCTCTGCGAACCTATCTGCGTAACCTCTTCCGACCGTCTTTGCTCAATAACAACATTTGCTGAGGTGTGCGACAAGTCAAAGGTAGATTTGGGAGCCGCAACATAAAATGGAATGGCGTGTTCTTTGGCTAGAACAGCTATGGTGTATGTTCCAATCTTGTTGATTACCGCGTTTTTAACTATTCTGTCTGCTCCGACTATGACTTTGCCGACCAGCCGTTTATACATGACATAGCCAACCATGTTATCAGTAATCAACGTCACTGGTATACCATCGCGTTTAAGCTCATAAGACGTTAACCTTGCTCCCTGCAGTTTCGGTCTTGTCTCAGTTGCAATAACCCTAATCTTTTTCCCTTGCTCCCAAGCAGCTCTTATTACGCCTAGAGCCGTGCCATAGTCAACCGTTGCTAAAGCACCAGCGTTGCAATGCGTTAAGATAACATCTCCGTCACGAATGAGTTCAGCACCGTGCTTACCAATCAAATGGTTTGCTCTGGCATCTTCATCAGCGATTTTCTGCGCCTCTTCAATAACAAATGCGGCTAAATCTTTGGCGTTTTCAGAGAAACCTCTCGCCTTGGTCAGAATCCTATCTATCGCCCAGAAAAGATTAACAGCCGTCGGCCTAGTTTTCTTCAAAGTCTCTGCCGCTTTATCCAACTCGTTAATTAATTCCGCCTTCTTTTCAGCTTTTGAATGATAAGCCACCAAAGCCAATGCGAAGGCTGCAGCCGCACCCAAAAGTGGTGCACCCCTTATTTTCATAGTTTTTATGGCCTCAGCCACTTCAGTAACATTTTTCATCTCCAAAAACACGGTTTCCTGCGGAAGTTTCGTCTGATCTATCGTTACAACCGTTCCATCATGCCATTCTATCGTCCTCATATAAATGCCTCAGTAAACCGTTTTATGACGTAAACAGTATAAAAATTGTGAGAAAGTGAAAAGACAATGAAACGGAAAACTGTAGAAGCTCTTCTTGAAAGATTTGGAAAAAGATATTCTGAAGTTTTGGGTATAAATCTAGATAGTGGAAAGGATGAGGAGATTTTCAAATGGTTTTTAGCCTCTGTACTGTTTGGTGCACCCATAGCTGAAACTTCAGTCATCAAAACTTACAAATGCTTTCAAAAACATGAAGCTTTAACGCCTGAAAGAATCCTTGAAACTGGATGGGAGGGCCTAGTTAGAATCCTTGACGAAGGAAGTTACACACGCTACGATTTCAAAACTGCAGACAAACTTTTGGAAGTTATGCAAAACCTCACGGAAAAATACAAGGGAAGCCTCAATCTTCTTCATAACAAGGCTTCCAATGCAAAAGATTTGGAAAATGGGTTGAAGGATTTAGGAAAGGGTATAGGCGACGTGACTGTAAGCATTTTCTTAAGAGAGTTGCGAGAGGTCTGGGAAAAAGCCAAACCAGATCCAACGAGTCTGGTGGTTTCCGCTGCCAAAAACCTTGAGATAGTAAAGAACGAAACTGTTGAAAGTGCTCTAAAACAGCTGGAGGATTTCTGGGCTGAAAACAAAGTTGCGGGTGAATCCTTTATTAGCTTTGAAACAGCCTTGCTTAGACTGGGTAAAGATTTCTGCAGAAAAGGAAAATGCACTTCTTGTCCAGTTAAAAGAGATTGCTTAAATCTTAAGGTGCCTTAACATAGGTTATGACTTCTATTGGACATCCTTCACGAAGTTTCAGCTTCTTATTCCACTTATCTCCAACAGCTATGAGGGAGAAAATTCCTGAAATTTCAGCCTTCGCTTTCCGAACTAGATTGACTAACGCGGCTTGAGTTTCACCAGTCTTAATCATGTCATCCACGATTAAGACGCTGTCCCTCCTTTTAACGGCGTCCTTCGGAACATAGAGCGTCATGGTTACCCCTGAATCCCTTAGCGCATAAGTTTCTTCCAGAAAAGCCTTAACCCCAACTTCCTTGTTTCTCTTCGCTATTACTAGATTAACTCCAAGGGCGCTAGCAACCATACTAGCCAACGGAATTCCATCCACAGCTGCTGTCAAAACCTTTGTGACACGTTTTCCAGCGAAATTTGCGAGCGCATGGTTGGCTGCCTGCTGAAGGATGTTAAAGTCACCTATGATCTCAGTGTTATCAAAGTATCCTTCTTCATTAAATTTTATTCTGTTTCGAAGCTCCCTCTCCAAACCAACAAGTTTTGTCAACACCTTCCAAAGTTGCTTCGCCCTCGCAGTATTGGGCAAAACATGCCCTTTGGCGTACCTACTTAAAACAGTCACTGGCAAGCCAGTCTTAGACGACAACTCACGATAAGTGATATTCCTCTTATATTTTGCAGTTCTAAGTAACTCGATAGTCATTAAACGAAGTTTCAGTTCTTCTGCATGTGTGCTCATACCCATCCCCCTTATACATCGATAAGTTAAAGACTGAAGTATTTACCCTTTATTATTGCATTACTGATTTATAATTTCTGTTCGGAAATCGAACACGAGTGGCGGGTCCGCTGGGATTTGAACCCAGGATCTTCGGCTTAGAAGGCCGACGCGCTTTCTGGGACGGTGCTATCCAAGCTGCGCCACGGACCCGTGAATTTTCATATATAATTGTTGAATATAGTTTTATCTATTCATATTTGAGTTATGAATTTTGGAACATTCTTATGAAAATTTTTTCCTTAAACTTTTTAAGACAGTAATTGATTACCTATTATAAGGAGAGGGAGTGTACATGTCTGAAGTTCACATTCGTGATATTCCTATCCCTCTGGTGAACTACATACATCTTATAAAATATCACAAGACACCCTATTATGACATTGTTCAACACATCCTGAAAGACATGGAAATGCATCATGAAAGAACCGGACGCGGTTCTGAGACTGTCTATACAATTAATCCCAGAGTTTTGCAAGATGAAATAGAAAAAAAAGTTGAAAGCGAAAAATTGACCACTATCAATATTTGCCGTACGATTCTGGCTCTCTTTTATGGAAGTGAACTTCGTGAAGAAGAAGATTTTTACGTTACAACAACCAGTCGTGGTCGAAGAAACTATCACATCAAGGTCAATACTCATACCTTAAATTTAATGCATAGTTTTATTTGACTCTGTTTTACTCGATGTAAATTGCTGGCCGACATGGCATAGACAGCATAGCTCTTAACTTGGGGTCATAGCGTTCCTTTTCATCTTCATTATAAACTATGATGTGTGCCTTAAACCTGTCCGACAGGAAGTCTTTTGCTTCCTCAATTACCTTTTTTTCCTTTAATGTGCCAATCTTCAATAGATTTGCTCTTCTCTTTTCAGATATCTTGCCCATTTCTTTCACTGCTTTCGTGGCGAATTTTGCAATTTCCTTCAGTTTCTCCTTTAAATCATCTTCTGCGGCGAATTCTTTCATAATTTCGTTTAGTTTTGCTTCTCCGTGCTTTGATTTCTCCAATGCTCTCAGGTAGACTCTCCATTTCCATGGGGAAGCCGTGTAATAGCATATTTTTTGTGGGGTAACTCTTGTTGCTTTCAGGATGTTTAGTGTGTCTTCAATAATTTCGTTTATCAGATTTTCCTTTTCTTCTGCTCGCTCATTTATGAGTTCTTCTTTTGCTTGCGGCCATTTTGCAAGTGAGATGAAGTGTTCCTCTTTCATTTCGCTCCATAGTTCTTCGCATATGTGTGGTGCAAATGGCGCAAGTAGCTTTAGCCATGTTTTTAATGCTTCTTTCAGGATTCTTGTCTTTGCTTCTCCTTTTCTGTGTATGTACCAGCGAAAGTCGTTCCAGATTTCAAACAGGGCTATTTCTAGGGATGTTCTTGTTTTCATTTCTTCAAGATTTTCTGTTACCGCAGATATGCGATGCTGAAGCGTGCTCGTCAGCCATTTTTCTAAATGTCCATTTTCACCACTTTCTGCATTTTTGATTATGTTTTTTGCGAAGTTGTAGAAGGATTCAAGTTTGTTTCTCATATCTTTGACGTTTTCACTTCTCCAATCTGGGTCGTCCATGCCTTCTGCACTTAATACTAATGCGCACCTTGTGGCGTCTGCACCATACTCCTCGATGGAGTTTTTCGTTGTTACGAAATTTCCCTTTGATTTGTGCATTTGTTTTCCTTCAATCGTCAGCATGCCGTTTACTCCAATTGCTTTTGGCCAGTGTTTCTGTGGAAAAAGTGCTACGTGGTGGAATATGAAAAATGTTAAGTGGTTTGGAACAAGTTCTTTGGCGGATACTCTTAGGTCAACTGGATACCAGTATAAGAATTCTTTTCGCATTTCCTCCAGTACTTCAGTGCTTATTCCCGACCGTGAAACTACTTCTTTTACGTTTCCTTTTCCATGGAAAATGTAGTTGAAAACTTCTTTTGTTAGCATTTCAGGCTTTATATCATGTTGTTTTATGTGTTTGTTTATTGTGTAGAATGCCATGTAAATTGTCGAGTCGCTTAAGGTTTCAATTATGTAGCCTGGACCCCATGGCAGGGGTGTCCCAAGCCCTGTTCTCCTTGCACATGCCCACTCTTTCAGCCAATCAATCACCGTTAAGAACCATTGGATTGCTGTTTCTGGGTAAATTTTCATTTTGTTTAGTGCTTCTTTCACTTTTTCCTTCCATTCTGGGTCTGAATATTTTAGGAACCATTGGTCTTGCAGAACCTTAACTATGCATGGTGTTAGGCATCGGCAAATAACTGGTTGTGTTAAGTCATACATGGAGTCGGCGATTCCACGTTTCCTAAAATCTTGTATCAGAGTTTCTTTAACCTCTCGAACCTTTTTTCCAGCGTATTCCCTGCAGATTTCCTTTAAGACTCCGCTGTGGAACTCCTTTTTGTAAATGATTTGAGTTGCTTCTTCAGCCTTTGGGTCATGTTGATCTTTCACACCTAATCGTCTAACGATTTCGATGGCGGGGTATTCATCGAAGCCCTCGACTTCAATCATGGAAATGGGCATTATGTTCCTCACAGTTTCTGGGTTTATGCCGAACTCTTGTAGGGTTTCAGGTTTTTCCTGCAAGTCTTTTAATGCCAGCCAGTCGTAAGGTGCATGGGCTGGAACGCTGTAAACTACGCCTGTGGCTTGTGCTGGGTCAACGAACCATCCGGGCAAAATCGGCAATTTTTCTTCAGTAATGGGATTTTCAAAGTTTTTTCCTACGAGTTCTCTGCCTTTCAGTTTCCGTTTTACTTCCACTGTTCTTGCTTGTTGTTTCAGTTTTTCAGCTGCCTTTTCGCTTATTATCCATTTTTCGTTGTCCACTCTTGCTTCCACATAAGTTGCGTCTGGATGAATCCAGATGTTTGTTACTCCGTAGATTGTTTCCGGTCTGAACGTGGCTGCTGGCAGATATGTTTCCTTGTCCAGTTTGAATTTTATGAGCGTATACTCTTCTGGTCTAACACCTTCGCCTTCTTGTCGGTCGTGGTCTCCTGTTGGGCTTTTGCATTTTGGACACCATATGACTGGGTGTGTTCCTTTTGTAACGTAGCCTTGGGCTCTTAGGCTTTCATATTGCCATTCGATAAATTTCTGGAAGGTTGGCATTATGGTGTTGAATTCTCTTCTCCAGTCAACTGAGAAGCCTGCTCGCTTTGCGGCGATTCTGCTTTCCTTTGTGTAGTATGTTGCCATATAAATCGGGTCAACGAACTTTTTGAGTTCCTCTTCTGGAACGCCGTCAACTTCCCTCAAAACTCTTATGAATTCCTCGTCGCCCTTTGCAACTCGTTGGCTTGCTCCTAACAACGGCTGACCTGTCCA
>Ga0066637_10001043_pt1 | contig 17525 bp, 15 predicted proteins | sample CryGeyCG2014_020_FD_62737 | JGI IMG/M metagenome (GOLD analysis project Ga0066637, IMG submission 62737) | Groundwater microbial communities from aquifer - Crystal Geyser CG08_land_8/20/14_0.20 | ecosystem: Environmental > Aquatic > Deep subsurface > Groundwater | place: USA: Utah: Grand County...
AATTTATGTATAAATTTTCATCTAATGGGGTAACTCATTATATTATTTTATCACATCGCTTTTTTATTTTGTAGGGACTTCTAACGGGGTTGACACATCCTCTTAATACGTTAAAATTAAAATTGGAACATTGAAAAAATCATTGCCCTTAATTTTCGGCAGGGATTACCAAAAAGATTCAAAAATTTTTTGGAATTTTTTTGGTAACCCCTGCCAGTTGTGTGAGCGCAATCCCACTATCAGCAGTGCGACCTCATACCCGCCCTTAACAGGGCGCGGTTCATGGTACGCACTTTACGGTGCGGCATTCCTCACAACGCTGACCCCCTCCCATTGGTTCGGGGGAGCCAATGCGGACGGTTTTCCCCCATGTCCGACGTAGGGTGAGGGCAAAAAACGGAGGGCGCTCGAAGCTAGCCTGAATACCAGGTAGTTTCCTGAGCCCCTCCAATTGAAAAAATCAAAGAGAGCTAAACTCTCTTTTTTTGTTTTATAGGTACTTGACCCCGTTAGAAGTCTTGCACGAAAAAAAATTGAAAAAAATTTTTTTCTATTAGTGACAATATGAAAAACAAATCTAAATTCTGCATTATTTTAGATAATAATCTTTTCTGGAATATCACCAGACTTCTAACGGGGTTGACAAATTCTGTGGATATGCTATAATAGAGTTATTGGAACATTGAAAAACGCGTTGCCTCTTCCTCTCTGAACCTTTCCCGTGAAGGATTTAGAGAGGAGTCAATAAGGTGTCAATCCAATGCAAAAGTATTGGTAAGGAGCGCAAACTCGATTCCCTTTATATGCACTTTGTTTGACCCGGAGAACAAAACTAAAATTTGGGTGGGTCATTGTTTGATGCAGAAAAAACCGCTTTAAGGCGTAGTTCTCCCTGCATCAACTTTCCTCTCTAAGTTTCTTTCGTAAAAAAGGAATTTAGAGAGGAGGATGCTGAGCGAATTTTCGCTATGACCAGACGCAGGTCGCTGGTTCTCGGGGACAACCGCGCGTCTATGGACCCGCTAGAAAAACAGGCCTCCTCCGAAAAGACTGTGCCCGGAGCTTACCGGGAAAGACTATGGATGGGGCTGGCTGTCATAACATGGCGCCAAGCCCCCGGCCGGAAACAAAAGAGGGTAGAGAAACGTCTCGCCCTCTTTTCAATTTACCCAAGATATGCTATTATATTGGGAATTCTAAGAATTCAAGAATTGCTCTTTGAAAATATGGGGGTGCCTTGATGGAAATATCCTTTTGGCTTTGGAACACTTATCTCTGTTTAGGGTTAATTGCCATCGTATTATCGCTAATATGTATTTTCTCGGAATTACGGGCTTGCAGAAACAGGAAAAAAGAATTTTCCAACCTGCTGAAAATCGCTCCGGCCAGCTATTCCATTTTGAATGCTTATGCCAAATCTTTAAAGCTATCAATAGAAATGCAATCGCCAAAAGAGTCTTTAAGAAGACCCAAAAAGTGGAAAAATATTTGGTATGTTGGTGGAAAAAAAATCCATGTCCCAAGATTTCTTTTAGACAGTTGTTTAAATGTTCCGGAAACTTGGGATTCCAATCTTACCTGCTTTGCCCATGAAATCGGCCATATTCAAAATCACGATAAAAATTGCTCTTTCGCTTCGGTTAAAAACTTAGACATGTCTCTATGCCCGCACAACGAAATCAATGCCCAAAGGAATGGCCTGATTATTCTTAAAAATTTGGACCTAATGCCCAATGAAAGAATCCTAAAATCTGCCCAGCAAAGTTTTTCAAATTATTTAGCCGATATTTTAAAGGAAAACAAAAAATGCGCTAATGCCATTCGTAAAGGAAAATGCCCTCGCCTAACTTGGGAAGAGGTGATAAAAGTAATAGACCATGGAATCTAAAAACAGCTTAAAAATCAAGCTGTTTTTTATTTTTAAAAATAAAGAGTTTATTGCGCCAATTTAACGATAATTTCTCTTTCTCGCGGCCTATTATCAAAATCAACCAAAATAATCTGTTGCCACTGACCAAGAATTAATTTTCCGTTCTCAACCGGCACAGTCAAAAACGGTTTTATCAAAGCCGAGAGAATATGGGAAAAACCATTCCCCTCGCCCCAGGTTTTATCATGGTGGTACTCTTTGTTTGACGGCACCAACTTCTCCAGAAATTCTTTGAAATCTTTTATCAAATTCGGTTCATATTCAATTGTTGTTATGCCGACAGTTGAACCAGGCGAAGAAATCAAACACATGCCGTCTTTAACATCGGATTTTTTCACAATTTCCGCCACCTGCCCGGTAACATCAATCACGTCATTGTTGCCCTTAGTTTTTATAAAAAATTCCATATTATTTGATTATATCATGAACCGCCCTTCTTATTAATTTGAAAGGGTGGTAAAATGAATAATATTCGTAATGTTTATAATTTATGCGCAAACTAAACTTTTTTAAAAGGCGGAGTGGCCAAAATATAGACGAATACGAAGAAACAAGCGAGAAAAAAACCTCAATACTGGGATACGCCCTTTTAATGATGCTCGTAATTTTTTTGATTATAGTGGGGCAAAGCGTTTTCTCGGACATTCAGAAAATTCCGGAAAAACCGCTTCCGCCGACTTCTATTTTTTACGGATTTGACATCAATTCGGACAAAGAAAATTTGAAAAACATAATCAATCTGCCGGAAGAGCCGATTTCCGAAAAAACATATAAATCAAATGATGAGTGCGGACTCGGCCAAGAATGCGAGAGCGACGAAACAAAAGAGAAAAATTTGCCGCCGGCAAAACCTGTTATAGACATTTCAAGGCCGCTGGTCGGGGAATTTCAATTAAAAATTCCAAAATTCAACGAAATAGACAAAAAATTCGGCATAGATAAAAAATTTGAATCAATAAAACCATTAATAGAGAGTATTGTTTCTTTAAATAAGGAGATAAATGAAATTCAAAAAGAAGTTGCAGATAAGAATGGCGAACTTAAAAAATTATTGGCTGAATATAATATTAGCTTGCAGGAAGTCATCGCCCAGGAAGATTCCCTGATGGATAAACCTCAAATCAAGGAATCAATTATTCGGACAAACAGCGAAATTATATTTAAAAACAAAATCCTTGTTGAAAAGCAAGCCCAAAGGGACCAAAAAATCACTCAGGCCCAACCCCTCCTGTCAGACTTAAGAACGACTTATAAAGAAGCGCGAGAATACTACAAAAATAAAGAGGCTTATTACAATTTAATTGTCTTTTTGCTAAAACTGCTTTTTGTCCTGCCGTTTTTTGCCCTGTCTTTGCGTTATTATTTTAAACTCCACAGAAAAAACAGCCCGAATACCATAATCGCGACAGCCATCCTGATTGCTTCTTCAATTCTGTTCCTGCAAATAATCCTGATATTTCTCTACCAGGTGCTTCCAATGGAATGGCTAAAAAGAATATTTAAAATCTTTATGGAGATAGCGGCCCTGAAATACGTTATTTATTATATTTCAGCAATCTTGGTGATAATAATCTTTGGCGGAATAGTTTATTTGATTCAAAAAAGAGTTTTTGACCCCAAAAGAGTTGCTCTCCGAAGATTAAAAGACAACAAATGCCCCAACTGCTCATTCACCATTGATAAATCCTATGATTTCTGCCCGAAATGCGGAAATGCCCTGAAAGAAAAATGTCCTCATTGCGGAAACCCGAGAGTCAAGAATCTTCCCTTCTGCCCCATTTGCGGAAAAAAATAATAAAAATAAGATTTCCAAAAAAGCACCCGACGCGGGTGCTTTTTTATTTTTTTCTTCGGGGCGAGGGTTGCTGGTGAAAAAGGCCTCTCGCAGGCTTTGCCACCATGGTTCCCCCTCTTTTTCAAAAAAGAGGGGGTGGCAAAGCCGAGAGCGGAGCAGCGGTCGCCTCGGTGGGACGACCGACTGCGTACTTTTGAACCAGCTGCCCGAGCCACTCTACTTCGGGGAGGCCGGATCTTTCACCTCCGGAATCGGCCGAATCAAATGATGGGCAAAAGGAGAAATGTGCCTCAAAATCAAAAAAAGAACCAAACCCGACCCAAAAGTAAAAAGACTTACCGCAATCAGCAAAAATTTAAATCCAATGAAGCTTGCGATCAATCCTCCCAAAACGCCGGTAATGCCGGCGGCAAAACCGAGCGATGTGCTTTCTAAGCTCCATTCAAAATTTTCCCGGCCCCGATCAATATGGCGGGTAAAAATCCCGGCCCAGGTCGGAATGGTGCAGGCCATGCCCAAAGCATAAACAACTTGCAATGACAAAACATGCCAAGGCAGGGTGGCAAAAATATAGCCAATCGGGACAAAAGCAACCAAAAAATAACCGCCGATTAAAAAATAAAAATCATCTACCTCGCCGTGATTTTTATCAAGATGATGGGCGATAAACGGCTGGCAAATTGATTTGACAATCCAGTAAGTGCCGGCGCAAAACCCAGCCAATTTAATATTGCCGCCCCTGATTTGCTCTGTCAGAAAAATAGCAAAAATCGGGCCAAGCAAGCCCCAGCCGGCATTCAATAAAAAATCTGACATTATTAAAACTTTTATGACCTTATTAACAAATTTAAACATCATTATATTTTATATTTTTTGGGGGTCTATCACAATCATCTCTCCTCTTTTAATTTCTCCTCCCAAAAGTTTATTGGCGACAAAATTTTCAACTTTGTCCTGAATCACTCTTGCCATCGCCCTTGCTCCAAAAACCGGATCGCTCCCGAGTTCAACCAGTTTTTCCAGAAGTTCCGGAGAAATTGAGATGCCGATTCCCTGGGACAAAAGCCGCTTATTTAAAGAATTCAGCATTAAAGAGGCGATTTTTAAAAGATGCTCCCTGCTCAATGGTTTAAAAATAATTACCTCGTCAAAACGATTTAAAAACTCTGGCCGAAAAATGCTCTCTCGTTGAAGTTTGTCCAAGAGTTCTTTTTTAAACAGATCTAATTCTTTATTTTCCAAAACAGCCTGCCTGATAAATTCCGAACCGGCGTTGGAAGTGCCGATAATTATGGCATTTAAAAAACTGACAGTCCTGCCGATATTATCTGTCAGTCTTCCCTCATCCAAGACCTGCAAAAACAGGTTCAGGATATTCGGATGGGCCTTTTCAATTTCATCAAGCAAAACCAACGAAAACGGGTCCTCTCTTATGGCTGTCACGAGATAACCCGGCTCTTTTCCGTCCGGAGAGCCAATCAATCGGTTGATTGCGTCTATCTGCTGATATTCGGACATATCAAGCCGTATCATTCTTTTTTCCGAACCGAAATAAGCTTCGGCCAAAGTTTTGGTGGTTTCGGTTTTTCCAACACCGGTCGGACCCAAAAACAAAAATGTTCCGATTGGCTTTTTGGCTGTGGCGACGCCTGTTCGCGACCGCCTCATCGCCGCGCAAACGGCCATAACCGCTTCCTCCTGATTGACAATGCGCTGGTGCATAATCTTTTCCAAATTTTTCAATTTTTCTTTTTCTTCTGCCTGCAACTCACCAATCGGAATTTCTACCTTGCCCGAGACAATCTGCTGGACATCCGAAAACAAAACTATTTTTTTTCCTTTTTGCCCGGCAGCAAAAATTACTGCTTCATTTAAAAGCCTGATTGCCTTCTCGGGAAATGGAACGTCCTGAATAAATTTTTCCGAAAGCTCAACCACCTCTCTTAAGGCGCCATAGGAAATGAAAAGCTTGTATTTTTTTTCAAAGTCGGGAGCGATATTTTCAATAACCAGCAGACTTTCCTCTTTTGTCGGCTCTTTTATCTCCACTTTTTCAAAAAGATTGGAAAAAGAAATGCTCCGGACAATGCTTTTATGATACCCCTCAAAGGTAGTCAGGGCGATTAACTGAAATTTTGGCGATTTCAAATAAGGAATGAGTATCCCGGAAATATCAACCCCAAACGAAGCTTCGGTACCCACAAAATTGTGGATGTCTTCAACCGCCAAAATTACATTTCCAGCCCCCACCGCTTCCGACAAAATCTGATTAACTCTCAATCTTATCTCCCCGGGAGTTTTTAAACCGGATAGAACCTTGTCAATATCAAGCATAACCACCCGTTTGAAATTAAGACCCGGCATAGTCTGGCCCCCAACCACTAAAGCGGAAAAACCATAAAGCACTCCTCTTTTTCCGATATCCGAATCGCCGACAATCACAACATTGTTTTCCCCGGTCTTTGATAAAACGCGCTCTATATTTTCAATTTCGTTTCTTCGACCGACCGACCCCGCGGAATAACCAGCCATCGCGGTTGTCAGGTCAAAGGAAAAATAATCCAAGGTTGGAGTATAACCGGCCGCCCAAGCTTTGCCAACCGACCCGATTCTCATCAGATTATGATAGTCCCAAAATCTCCCAAGCCTTTTTTCCTTCATTCTACGCTCCCTTTCCCATGCCGCTAAATTAAAAATGTCTTTTGAAGAAAATTGCTTGTCAAAAAGAAATTTTTGGAAAACAGGGTCGCCCTGGGAGAGAGCGACAAAAAAATCTCCGGCATCAATAATATCGCCATCTCGGGATAAGGCAAGTTCAGCCGCTGTTCTTAAAATCAAAGGGAAATCCGTTGCTTCTGTTTTGTTCTTCAGGGCGTTCTTAACTTCTTTTTTCAGTTCAGACAAACTTAATTCCGACCTCTTAAAAATAAAATTAGCCGCCGAATTGTCTAAAATCCCCGAGAGTATGATTAAAGAATCAAGAAGCTTTTTTTGTCTTTTTGCGTTCCTTGCCGCCCCGTCAAGAACCCTTGCGCAATCATAATCAATATATTCCATCAAATTTCCCCCTTTTTCTCTCTTGATTAATTTAAGACATTCTTGAAGGGAAGTTTTATGCCCTGGATTTTTAATTTTTTGCCGGAAAAAAGCTTCCCAGAGCAGGAAAAAAACAAAAAGAGAAATAAAAATATACAAAAATCCCCCGGCCTCTTTTGGGGCCAAAGGAGATTTTAACCAAAACATTGCCAGCAATAATGTAAAAACAATAATATAAAATCGGTGAAGCTTTTTCCCAAAATCAATGGCGATAAAAATAGAAGTCTTACTCATGCGAATTATGATGTTCACCCCGCACCTTTTGTTAGTTATTCAAACAGGTTTACTAAACTCAGAGCAATCTACTTTTTAAAATTCTCAAAAGGTGCGGGGCAGGTTTTATGCGAATTAAATGCGGATATACAAATAGAAATCCTATATCATGGTAAATCCGCGAAACAAAACCCAGACTAAAATCAACGGCAAAATGAACCAAAAAACAAAAAAAACGGCGCCGATTATTAAAACAAAAAATTCCGCAAAAATGCCGCAAAAAATGACGACTGTTCTGATGCAGAGGCCAATTATCCTTGAAAAGAAATTCAGAGTAAAAGCGCTGATAAATTTTCCGAAATCAAAGCCCCTTCCATAAGATTCGGAAATTCTTTTCCAGGGGGAAAAAAGAGTTTTCAAAAGCAAAATAATGGAAAAGTAATTGGAAACAAACAAAATAAAATTGCGCCAAATCCCCAAAATGCTTTTTGGCACATCCTTGAAATACCAGGCAAAAAATAGCCCAAGAATTTTAATCATTACCCAGTATATCAACCCCGCGCTTTTTGGCGCGAAGTTGAGGTCTAATATTAATAGTCTTAATTATCTTGCCCAGCAATAACTGTTTCTATCAATTGTATAAAGTGCGGGGTTGTATTACTGGGCGTTATTTAATTATAGCAAAACAAAACCCCGCAGAACAGTGAAATCTGTTCTGCGGGGAAAAACTCAATGAAAATCTCCTCTTAAATTCCGTAGAGAGTTTGAAGTCCTTTTATATCCGGACTCTCCAAAGTTCTTTTCTGAACATCGCCGTAGTCAGAATAACCGTACATCGTAGCTGCCGAACAAGCTGAATTATAAGCATCAGCTAAGCCAACAGCATGACCAAGTTCGTGAGTGGCAATATTCTGCAAATCCATCTTTGTTGGATCAACTGTAGCATCTCCCCAAACCCAATCAGTATCAAACATCATATCAAACTCAACTATTTTTCCTAAACGGGTGTTGTACCAAACAGATGTTACGGCAATGACTCCAGCTGTTGAGTAATTTCCAAAAACTATAGCATTTTTATAGTTTTGAACTCCATAAGCCGCGGTTCCGTCAGTAGTAAAAGTGTTATTCATCAACTCTTTGCTGGTTGCCGCATCCCAGGTTTCGGCTGAATTAAAAACTGCGCCGTCAATAAAAGTTTCTGCAAGGCCCTGGGGATTTGTTGGGTTAATTACATAATTTACCGGCAAAGTGGTCCACTTTACTTTTGTCGGCGTCAAAAACTTATAGCAAGTCGGTAATTTTGCCGCTTTGGCTGTTTCTGGTCTGACAAAATCTTTTTTATTTTTATAATGGATAACCTCATACTGAATCAAGTCATTTCCTATGTCTCTATATCTTATACTATTGTTTGGTGCGTCCGGTACGAATTTCCACGGACCAATTCCTTTCTCTCCCGCCTTATCTCTCGGCTCTGCTCCGGCTACTCCCGAAACAATCAGAACCATAATCCCGACAAAAACTCCCAAAAATATTTTTTTCATAATTACAAAATTTTAATTAAGCTAATCTATTTTTTTCGACCTTTATCCGTTTAGAAATTATATTAATTTCTAATGCGGTTTGAATTTCTAATTTTATCTTATTTAATTTGATGAGCTTGTCAAGTCTATTATAGCATTCTATAAAATTTTTGTCAATATCTTGAGCGACGTCATTGTTTTGCCTGTTTATTCTATTAACGGTAAAATATGGTAATGAAATAGAAACGGGCCCCTGCCTCCATGAAATATGAAGCATATTATTTTTAGAAAAACATTCTGTTATTTATCAATAATAATAATTTTGGGATGTTTAGTGTATTTAAATATCCTGCCTAATGATTTCGTTTGGGATGATGCGGGGCAGGTGGCAGAAAATCCATTTATTCGTCAATGGCGGAATCTTCCTTTGTTTTTTACTTCAGGAACTTTCTATTCCGGGGAGGCAAAACCCTCGGGGCCATTTTATAGGCCCTTGGTTTCTTTTTTTTACCTTTTAAATTACAGTGTTTTTGGATTAAGACCGTTCGGCTTCCATCTTTTCCAAATTTTCATTCATCTTTTAAATTCTGTCCTGATGTTTTTTATTGTTGAAAGAATCTTTTTTCTCGGGCGGATAAAAAATCCTCAAGAAATAGCATTCCTGGCAGCCATCATTTTTGCCATTCATCCGGCCAATGTGGAATCCGTTGCTTTTGTCGGCAGCATTGGAGAAATTCTCTATACCTTTTTTGGGCTTGGTTCAATTTTAACACTGATTTTCGGGCTGAATTGGCAAGATAAAACAATTAAAAACAGGTTTTTGATTTTAAGCTTTTTTCTTGCTCTTTTATCTCTTTTTTCCAAGGAATCGGGTATAATAATTCTCCCTCTTTCCTTTTTGTATCTCTTGATAAACTTTAGGCCAAAATTAATTCAATATCTCAAGTGGCTTTTCGGACTTGCCGTGACCTTCGGAATTTATTTTGTGTTTCGTTTTGACATTGCAAAAATCGCCGTTGCCAGAAGCCACCTTGCTCCAATTTCTGAAGCAGATTTTTTTGAAAGACTCATGACTATTCCCGCAGAAATTCTCTATTATTTTAAGGTAATTTTTTTTCCGCTTTATCTCTCTATTTCACAGCACTTTGTGATTTCTTCAATAAAATATTTTTCTCTTTTTGGATTTTTGTTTTTTCTAATTCTCTCCGCAATTGGCTTGCTGCTTTGGAAAAAAAAATCCGGCGCTCTTATCTTTCTTCTTTTGTGGTTTTTCGTTTCCTTAGCTCCCGTTTTAAACATTGTTCCCGTGACCGCGACCGTTGCCGAAAGATGGCTTTATTTTCCAATAATCGGGGCTTTTTCTTTTATTGGTTTTTTAATTGTCCAACTTCGAGAAAAAATAAAAAGTCCCAAGATGCTGCCTGTCTTTTATATAATCCTTTCTCTTCTAATTATCGCTTTGGGTGTCCGGACAATAATTCGAAATGGAAATTGGAAGGACGATTTTACCCTCTATAGCCATGATATTAAATATTCCAAACAAAGTTTTGAGCTGGAAAACAATTATGGAATAGTGCTTATTCAGATTGGAAAATACAAAGAAGCAGAAAGGCATCTACAAATGGCTGTCCAACTTCAAAAGAAAAATCCCCATCCCTATGCGGGCCTGGGAATGCTTTATACAAAAACAGGGGATATTGAAAAAGCGATTGAATACTATCACAAGTCGATTGAAAGAGGGGACATGTATGGAGTTTATGAAAATCTTGGAAGTATTTTAGTACAACAAAAGAAATGGGAAGAAGCTGAAAATTTTTTAAATAAGGGGATTATTAAATTTCCGAAAGATCCGAATTTAAAATGGCTTTTGGCTCTGGTATGCAGACATAAAGGAGAAATGAGCCAGGCAGAATTTTTATTAAAAGAGGCCTTAAAAGATGCTCCGGAAAATGAAGTGGCAAACCATTTTCTGCAGTTAATAAAAGATAGGAAGTTTTAAAAAATTTTAGTTAAACTAACGGTTTTTTCATTTATTTTATCCCTCCCATCATATCAGCATTTCATTCCGATAAGACAAGCTCCGCATAATATAATTTTGTCTTTGATTTTCGCCATTTTAATTTTCTTTATTCTTTTCCTCAACAAAAATTCCATTCTTTCTTAATAATTGATGGGATTTGAAAAATGTCAAACCAACAAATCCAACGGTTGTTAGGGTTGGAAGATATTCTGGAATATGAATACCGAAACTTTTCAGAATCAAAAATATTCCCAAAACTCCAATTGAGGTCATTGCTCCATTTTTAAGCCACTTGTATTTAGCCACTTTATCAATACCCTTAATTGTGAATTCTCTGACAACCAAGGCGCCAATTCCGTTTCCAATAAAAATCAAGGGGATATGGGTTGTAAAAGCAAAGGCGCCCAAAACTCCATCAATGCTGAAAGAGGTGTCCAAAACTTCTAAATACATTAATTTTGAAAAATCGCTTAAATGGGTTTGGCCAGCCATTTTGACTTCTTGCTGGGCTGCCTGTTCCCGAAACCCATACATAATAAAAAATATGGCGTAACCAACAGCAGAAGATAACATCAAATAAGGAGAGGGTTTAGCTAAATAAAGCAGAATTACCAAAATTATAGCTGCCAGAGCAAAAAACCAAACTCCATGCTCTGGCTTTATTAATTTATCAGGGATGAAATAAGGGTCCTTTTTTTCTAAAAACAACCAGTGCAAATAAATCAAAAGAAGAAAGACGCCGGCGCCAATAAGAATAATTCCCTGTCTCGCTTTTAAAAGCTCGGTTATTTCCGGAGAGCTCTTAAACATTGAATGAAACGCTCCTAAAAAGCCAATTTCCGGAACCGAAAGCCAAACAATAGTCAAGGGAAGCAGGCCTCTCACCAAAAAAACAGCTGTTAGTATTCCCCAGAAAAGAAAAATCTTGCGCCACCTGACACTCATTGTTTTTAAAACATGGGCATTAATAATGACGTTGTCAACACTGCTAACCACCTCAAAAACAATTAATCCTATGATAATAACAAAAAAGGTAAACATTCTTATTTTTCAAAAATTTTAAACAAGAGATTTCTTAAAATGTTTTTAATTTCCTGCGGTTTAATATTTTTTACAAATTTTCCCTTCTGGAAAATTCCCACTTTTTTATTCCCCATACCAACAATCGCCAAATCAGCATACTTTGCCTCTCCAAGTCCGTTAACAATACAACCCATTATGGCAATTTTTAATGGCTTCTCGAGCTTCCCGGAAAAACTCTCAACATATTTGGCGATTTTTTCAACTGGAATGCTTGCCCTGGCGCAAGTCGGACAACTGATAACCGTTAAACCTCTTCCTCTTAATTTTAAACTCTTTAAAATTTCCCAGCCGGCTTTTACTTCCTCCACCGGTGGAGCGCTTAAAGAAACCCTGATAGTATCGCCAATCCCTTTCAGAAGTAAAGAGCCTACGCCAATTGCCGATTTAATAGTTCCAATTTTTTCAGTGCCAGCTTCGGTAATTCCAAGATGAAACGGATAATTTGTTTTTTTAGCCAAAAGCTCATGGGCCCGCACGGTCGTTAAAACATCGCTTGATTTCAAAGAAACAACAATATCCTTAAATCTAAAACCCTCCAAAAGTCTGATTGATTTTACGGCCGATTCAACCAATGCCTGGGGAGTATCTTTTTCTCCATATTTTTCCAAAAGCCCCTTTTCAAGCGAACCGCTGTTTATTCCAATCCTGATTGGAATTTTTTTCTGTATGGCAACTTTAATTATCTCTTCAACCTTTTTCCTATTGCCGATATTTCCAGGATTAATCCTTATTTTATCCGCGCCCTGCAAAATTGATTCAATCGCCAATTTATAATCAAAATGGATGTCGGCAACCAAAGGAATTTTTATTTTCTCTTTAATCTTTCTGACTGCCTTGGCCGAAGCCATATCCGGCACCGCCACCCTGATTATTTCGCAACCGGCTCTTTCTAATTCTTTTATTTGTTTAACAGTTTTGGCGATATCTTTGGTATCGGTATTGGTCATTGATTGAACCAAAATCGGAAAATCGCCCCCGATTTTGAGATTGCCGATTTTTACTGCCTTTGTCCTGCGTCTTTTTATCTTGCCCTGAATAAATTTTGGGGTCATATCGTCTTCAATTTTTTAATTATTTTTTTAATCAAATAATTTGGCGCCGAAGCGCCGGAAACCACGCCCAATTTTATCTTTTTCCCAAACTTGTGTTTATCAAGCTCATCTGGATTATTTACCAAAATTGTCGATAAACCGTGTTTCATGGAAATCTCAACCAAACGTTTGGTGTTCGCAGAAAGATGAGAACCAATGACTAAAATCATATTAACTTTTTTGATAATCCTCAAAAGCTCTTTCTGGCGAGCCAGAATATTCGGACAAATGGTATTATAAATTTTTATCTCCTTGGCTTTATTTCTTAAAATCTTTGCGATTTTATTAAAATTTTCCAAACTCTGGGTTGTCTGGGAAACAACGCCCAATTTTTCAAAATTAGGAAGCGCTGCTGCCTGCTTAACATCCCCTATTATTATGGTTTCCTTTTTGGCGAAACTTTTGATTCCCCCAACTTCCTTGTGCTCCCTGTCCCCGATGATTACAATTTGATATCCTTTTTTGTCCAGGTCCTGAATCAAAAGACGGTTCTTTTTTACAAAAGGGCAGGTTGTATCCCTAATGATTATTTTTTTGTTTTTGGCTTTTTTTAGGATTTTTAAAGACGCGCCGTGGGCGCTGATTATCAAAGTGCCGCTGGATACTCTATTTAAATCCGAAATTATTTTTCCTCCTTTTCTCTTAAAACCGTCCATCACCTCATCATTATGCAAAATTTTCCCAAGAAACTGAATTGGCCGCGGGTCATTCTTTAATGACTTATTGGCGATTTCAACCGCCCTTTTCCCGCCAAAACAAAAACCTTGATTTTTAGCCACAACTAATTTCATAATAAACACTTGATTATTTCTAAGTCCTCAATAGTTGTTGCTTTAATGTTTTTGTATGAAGATTCAACAATTGCTACTTTCTTTCCCAGCCTTTCTACCAAAGAAACATCATCGGTTCCATAAAACCTATCTTTTTGGGCTCTCCCAAAAGCTCTTTTTGCAAGATAAAATTCTATTGTTTGAGGGGTTTGAGCTAACCAAAGATTTTTACGAGAAAGGGTTTTTTCAACAAAATTGTTTTTAGCTTTTTTAAGAGTGTCTTTTAACGGTTGGGCAAGTAAAGCCGCTCCGTAGTTTTTTGCTGCCCCAATAACTTCTGAAATTTCCCTTCTTGAAACCAAGGGATTTGCGATATTGTGAAATAAAATCAAATCGCCCTTTTTTGCGCCAAATTCTCCAGCCGCTTTGAGCCCCTCAAGGGCCGAATCTTGCCTTTCTTTTCCGTCCTCAATTACTGCCACAATTTTTTTGAATCCGCAATTCTTGATTAAGCTTTTGATCTTTCTAAAATATTCTTTTCTTGTCACCAAAATTATTTTTTGAATTTTAGGATGTTTTTCAAATGTCAAAAGAGCATAAAAAACCAGCGGCTTTCCCTTGATTGGATAAAAAACTTTATTTTTCCTGCCAGTTCTTTGACTTTTACCGGCAGCCAATAATATAACGATGTTCATCTGAATTGATTTTTAACCCAATCTTTTAGCTTTAAAATCTCCTTTAAAGTTGGATTAAAAATCGGCCTGTGTCTTTTCAATATTCTTTTAATAATTTTTGGAATATCCAAAAAATTAATTTTGTTTTCCAGAAACATTTCCACTGCAATCTCATCAGCAAAATTCAGGATGGCTGGCATCGTCCCTCCGATTTTTCCAGCAAGATAAGCGTAGTTCAAACAAGGAAAATTTTTTGTGTCGGGATTTTGAAAGGTGAGGGATTTTAAATTCATTAAATTTAAACTTTGCCAGGGAGAAGAAAGACGATCTGGATAAAAAAGAGCATACTGGATTGGAAATTTCATGTCGGGATTGGAAAGAACGGCCTTGGTAGTGCCGTCAACAAATTCTATCATGGAATGCACAATGCATTCGGGATGAATCAAAACTTCAATTTTTTCCAAAGGAATTTCAAACAAGTAATGGGCTTCCAAAACTTCAAAACCCTTGTTCATTAAAGTGGCGGAGTCAATAGTGATTTTCGGACCCATTTTCCAAACTGGATGGGACAAAACCTGCTCTTTTTTAATATTTTTAAAATCTTCTTTTGCCCAGTTTCTAAATGGTCCGCCAGAACAAGTCAAAATGATTCTTTTTGTTTTATTTTTGTCTTCTCCTAAAAGACACTGAAAAACAGCTGAATGCTCGGAGTCAAGAGGAATTATGTGGGTATTATATTTTTTTAGAGCTTTGTTTATTAAGGGTCCGGCTGTTACCAAAATTTCCTTAGTTGCCAAAAAAATTTTTTTCCCCTGGCGAATCGCTTCAAAAGTCGCTTCTAAAGCTGCGGTTCCAGGAACAGCCACAACTACGCTATCTGCGCCCGAATATTTAACCAATTTCTCAAGGCAATTTCGGCCAGAATAAATTTTGGGAGCCGGCGCGAGGACGCCCAAAAATGCCTCGTCTTTTTCTAATTCTTTTCCCAAAGCTACGGCCTTTGGCCTGAATTTATTTATTTGAGATTTTAATTCGGAAATTTCATCTTTAGCCGCCAAACCAACTATGCTATACATATCTGGATGGGCACCCAGTACTTCCAATGTCTGTTTGCCGATTGAACCCGTTGAGCCTAAAATAATAATTTTTTGTTTCCTCATTTTTAATTTAATATTTTTATTGCCTGATCTTCGGGACGGCAAATAAAAACATCTCCATCAAGATTATTTAAGCCCCTGACAATTTTTTTGGCAAGCTTATGGGAATTTAAACCGCAAAAAAGAGATGGTCCACTGCCGGATAAGCCAAATTCTTTTGGCCGGAATTTTTTAAAATAATTGTAAACTTTTTTTACCGAAGGGCAAATCTCGCCAGCCAATTTCAAAAAATCCTTTCCAGTTTTATCATAAAGTTCGTACATCATTTTTGTTTCAAGTCTTTTGTGGGGACGAAAAATTAAATAAAATTTTGAAATCTTCTTTTTTATTTGTTTTACCTCCTCCCCTACCCCGCCGACTTTACAGGTGCCGCCAAAAATAAAAAACGGAACGTCTGCTCCGACCCCTGTCGCCAATTCAGCCAATTTCTTTTTTGAAAAATTTAATTCGTAAATTTTATTTAAAGCAATCAAAGTTGCGGCGGCGTCAGCGCTTCCTCCGCCAAGGCCAGCCGAAACCGGAATAACTTTCTGCAAGTGAATACGGCAGGGAAGCTTTCTGCCAACTTCTTTTTCTAAAACTTTTTGGGCTTTTAAAATTATGTTCTGGGAATCCGGACAGACATAACTGCCGGTGAGCTGATTTTCTGCGGCTTTTTCAAAAAACAAAAAATCAGCCAAATCAATTGACTGCATTATACTTTCTATCCGATGGTGGCCATTTGGCAGCTTTTCTAAAATCTTAAAGGATAGATTTATTTTGGCATTTGCCTGAACTAAAAGCATTTTATTTATTATCTTTAAAAAACTTTTCAAACGAACGATCGTAAATTTTTTCCGCTTCTTCGGAAAAACAGCAAGCCGGTAACTCATTGTTTGCCAAATGATGCTTTAGGCAATCACAACATATCCCTTTTCTCTCGCAACCAGGATAAGTACAGGGACAGTCTTCTAGATTTTCTCTTTGTTTGCACTCCATATGTTTTCAATTTTAGCATAATTTAAGTAAAATAAAAGAATGATGGAAATTAACGGTTCATATCTTGAAGGTGGGGGGCAAATTTTGCGAACTGCCGCCGCCCTATCCGCAATAACAGGAAAACCCTGTCATATTTTTAATATCCGAAAAAACCGGCCAAAGCCGGGACTCGCGACCCAACATTTAGTTGGAATCAAGGCCCTAAACCAACTTTGCAATGGATATCTGGAAGGAGCTGAATTAAATTCTACAGAAATCAAATTTTACCCCTCACCACTTTTAGTCAAAAGTGGTGAGGGGTTTATCCCTGGCAAAATTGCTGGCCAACTCTTCGGCAGAGCTCAGAGCAAGACCCTTAATGTTAAAATTGAAACAGCCGGAAGCATAACTTTGGTTTTGCAAGGATTAGTACTGCCGTCTCTGTTTTCCAAAAACCCCACAAAGATAATCTTTGAGGGCGGAGCAACCGACACCTTCTTCTCCCCCACCATGGATTATTTCAGGTATGTATTTCTAAAAATTTTGGAGGAAATCGGAGCAAAAATTGAAATCAATATTTTAAAACGGGGTTTTTATCCTTCAGGCGGAGCTAACGTTGAAGTAAAAATCCTCCCCCTCCTCCGCCAAGGCTTCGAAGGGCAAGTTTGCCGATTAAAAAATCTTAATCTCGCCGAGCGAGGGAATTTGAAACAAATTAAAGTCATTTCCGGCGCATCGGAATCGCTCCGCGGCAAAAAAGTGGCAGAAAGACAATCGGCTGGAGTCAGAGAAATTTTGGGAAAATTAAAATTGCCGACCGAAGAAAAAATTGAATATTACCAAACCCAATCTCCGGGAAGCCAAATTTGCCTGATAGCGGAATTTTCCGCCAGAGGCGGATCCGCCTCTGGCGGAGAAAATACTACCTTCATCGGAACCGATAATCTTGGAAGATTGGGAAAGCCAGCCGAAGAGGTCGGAAAAGAAGCGGCCTTAGAATTATTAAAAGAGCAGAAAACCGAAGCTTGCCTGGACAAACATTCGGCCGACCAAATTTTACCCTATCTTGCCTTGGCCGAAGGCAAAAGCCATATTACTGTATCCGAAATTACAAATCACTGCAAAACTAACATCTGGACAATAGAAAAGTTTTTGGATGGCGAGTTTAAAATCAAGGGAAATTTAATGTCTTGGGAACCAAAAACTAATTAAGCAAACT
>Ga0066637_10001044_pt1 | contig 17520 bp, 19 predicted proteins | sample CryGeyCG2014_020_FD_62737 | JGI IMG/M metagenome (GOLD analysis project Ga0066637, IMG submission 62737) | Groundwater microbial communities from aquifer - Crystal Geyser CG08_land_8/20/14_0.20 | ecosystem: Environmental > Aquatic > Deep subsurface > Groundwater | place: USA: Utah: Grand County...
AAAGTCCTGCTGGACTTTCCGAAAATCTCAAGGGCTGTTGTCCTTGAATTCTCGTGAAGTTGGCGCTTGGCATTCATCCCCGCCCGAAGGGCGGGGTATTCTGCCAACTTCACGATAAATACTGCGTGCGGCGGCCTTATTGACACCAGGGCCCTTGTCTATGGGCTTAACAGCGGCATAATCGGCGGTGCAGGGCTTGATGTGCTTGAGGATAAGGTGGCAATAAAGGAGGAGCGCGAGCTCCTGTCAAAACACTATGACAAGGAAAGCTTGAGGACGCTCGTATGCAACCATATCCTCATTTCAAGGGAGAACGTTATAATCACGCCGCACAATGCGTTCAACAGCACAGAGGCACTCATGAGAATCCTTGAAACGACATTGAAGAACATACTGGCATTTGAGAGAAAAACGCCGGCCAACACCGTATGCTAAAACAAAAACTTCAACCGCCGAAAACCTTCAGCGCATACATCGCAGCTATTCCCAGCACAATCCCCACCAATTGCATCGCTGACTTCCAGGGTTCTGTCTCTTTGTGCAATTCAGGAATCAGGTCAGAGCCTGCGATGTAAAGGAACCCGCCTGCCGCAACCGGGATAAGTATCGCATTGAGGCCACCTATCTCCGAACTGAGCAGGAGGACGAGCAGTGCCCCCACAACAGCAGTCAGCGCGGTAAGGAAATTGAAAAATAACGCCTTCCTAATATCAAGCCCGCTGTGCAACAGGACGCCGAAATCACCTATTTCCTGGGGAATTTCATGGAGGACTACCGCAACGGTTGTAGCAACTCCAACGGTCACATCTGTGAGGTAGCTGCCTGCTATTATCATGCCATCCAGCAGGTTGTGGAGGCCGTCGCCAAGGAGGTTCATGACTGCAAGCGGGTGGGGATGGTCTACGCTCGTAGGCACATGGCAGTGGCGCCAGTGGATGAATTTTTCAAGGATGAAAAACATGATGACACCCAGCAATACATATATCCCAAGCTGGAGGCTGAGCCCGGCATCTTCAGCAGCTTCTGGAAGGAGATGGAGAAATGCATCGCCAAAGAGCGCGCCTGCTGAAAAGCTGACGAGAAAGAGCAGCACAAGGCCGAGGTCGGCTTTCTTTTTCAGGAAAAAATAGAGTAAGCCTACCAATGACACAAGGCTGACCAGCAGCACGCTGGCAAGCGAATAAATCCAGACAGGATAGGTATCCATGGAATCACAAACATCCAAATTCCAAACACAATGTTATTAATTATTTCTTAGTTATTATTAACATACATATTATTAATTGTTTCCCTGTTATTATTAACTCCGTGTCAAACATAATCAGCATTTCATTGAATGAGAAGATGCTCAAGGAGCTTGACCGCCTGAGGACTGAGATGGGCTTTTCCAGCAGGAGCGAAATCATACGCTCAGCCCTGAGGTTCATGGCCCAGGAAACGCAGCGGAAGGCACACCCGGGCGAGGCGATATATATCATAGTCTACAGTGATTCACCTTCGTTTGGAAAAGTAGTGCACGGGTTCAAGAGACTGATAAGCGCCCATCTCCACAGCCACCTTAATTCAGGCAAGTGCATGGAACTCATCATTGCAAAAGGGGACGGAAAACAGCTCTCTTTACTGGCAAAGGCGCTTCTTTCGTGCAAGGGAATGGAATATTCGAAGTTCATTTACCTGTAAGCCGAGCCATTTGGACATAGTAGTAAGTAGATATCGTCTATTTTGTGCGTACCGTAATCTCAGCCTTATTGTTATTGCTGCATTGATTGTTATTTACCATATGGTCATGGAGAATCCGTGCTATTTCGCTGCAGCTCCAGGCCTGGGCCACGCAGCCTGCGGGCTTGAGGAAACCATCGTAAAGCTCAGGGATGTAGCCAGGGCAGGGCTGCCTGCCCGGCAGGCTGAATGCTGCGAGCGTTTTAATGTCAAGATAGCTGCCCGTGGTTCCATGCTTCGCCAGGTTTTGGACAGCGTCATGGTAGAGCCCAAGGAGCCAGGGCCATATCATGCCATTATGGTAGGAGCGGTCGCGCTCATTCTCTGAGCCAAGGTAATATTCCGAATAATCCCTGTGGCTGAGAGGAAGGGTGCGGATACCCACGGGCGTGAGAAGGTGCCTCTGGGTGGATTCGACAATTTTCTTCATCCATTCCTTGCCGACAGCTGGATAGGGCAATGCAGCGGCAAAAAGCTGGTTCGGCCTGAGCGAATCGTCCTCGAGCGTGTCCCTGAGCCAGCCATCGCCATGGAATTTCGGAAATGAATTCCTAACCCCAAGGATGTGGGCCGTGTAGTTATCCATGGCTCCCAGGAGGGTTGAGAACTCGTCCATTATGCAGAGGGCATTGTGCCAAAGGGCGTTGATTTCAACGCACTTGCCTGTCCTGGGGGTGTATTTGGTATCCATCCAGGTGGTCTGCGCCTTCCTGCAGTTGATGAGAAAATCCGTATCCATGGAATAGAGCCCGGTGCCCTCGATATAGCCGGTAAGGAGCTTTTTGAGAAAAGGGTAGGCGTGCCTCAGGAATTCCAAATCCTGTGTTTCATTGAAATAACCGTATGCTAGGTTGATGTAGAGGAGCTGCGCGTCTGATGAATTGAACACCGGCCGGCCGTCTATAACCGTGGTGGAGAGCAGTCCATTGTGGGAAACAGACATGAGCTGCTCCAGCTGCTGGAGCACCGTGGCATAGTCCTTGCTTACGGCCATGTAGCCATTGAGAAAAATGAGCGTGTCCCTTGCCCATTCATCAAACCAGTGATAGCCGGCAACCACCTTATTCAGGCCAGCCTGGCTGACTACGAAAGTGCCTAGGGAACGCACAAGCGAATTGTATAAGGACAATTGGGCAGATATCACTTTGATGGTTTGGGGTTTGGAGTTCTGGGTAATGGGTAAGGGGTTTGGAGTTAGGAGCCCCGAAACTGGAAACTGGAAACTGGGGACTTCAACCAGCATCAGCCTTATTTCAAGATGCCTCGGCCTGCCGATTGCCGTGAAGGCTCCAGGAGAAAACGCATTATCGCTGCTTTCATAGCCGCGCTCATATTCCCGCTCGTAGAAGAGCTCATGCCACTTGGGGGAATAGTCAAACTGCATATTCGAGCCTGAGAGCAGCCGATGGGTGCGGAACCATCTGTTTCCAAAAGACGGCGAAAGGTCTGCCTGGGGATTCAGGGCATGGGCATTTCTGTAGGTGACAAGGGGCAACACCTCAAAACTCAGAAATGGCTCTGACGTTTCAAAGGTATACTTTATGGACACGCCGGCACAATCTTCAAGCATAGATATTTCCTTTGTCATTTTCCCGTCGAGGCCCTTGGGGAGGGAATAGACAAGCCTGACTGAGTCGTGGGAAATTTCAGGATGCATAAGAATTGGGTCCCGGTCGTTTACAGATTCGAGCAGGTTGATAGCATGCACATACAGGGAACCGTTAGCGCGCTCCACCAGCATGCCATGGTACTTTCGCGTGGCGCCATGGAGGGAGAGGCTGCAATAGAGGTTGCCCTTAGCAAGGAGGAATTCAGTATCTTTGGGTGCGCCTGGCTTCTGAGGCCCGCTCTGATATCCACTAGCCAATTTGCTCCCAGTAGGGTTATGCATGGCATACTTGAATGCAGGATATCTTTATAAAATAATTCAGGGATAACAATGTGCATGAACCAAAGGATATCAGATTTTACGAAGAGCCCACCGCCTGCAAGCAGGTGGTATTGGCTCATTCGAAAAATTCTCGTGAGGCCTGCTCATTCACCTGCCTGCGAAGGAGGCAGTACTCTGACGGCCTCACGATGCCTTATTCTTGCTGCTCTCTTGCTGGCACTGGTGCTAGTGGCTGGCTGCACTGAGAACAAGGAACGAAAGGACATAAAAATTTCAGGAAGGCCCTATAAGGGAACGGCTAATGCATCAGTCGCAGTGGTGGAGTTCAGCGATTTCGAATGCCCATATTGCAGGGAGGCAGTGGCGACAGAACAATACCTGCTTGATAAATACGCTGGCAAAATCAAGATTGTGTTCAAGCAGTTCCCGCTGGTGAATATCCCCATAGATTCCATGCAGGCAGCACAGGCCAGCGAATGCGCCCACGAGCAGGGCAAATTCTGGGAATACCACAACATGCTGTTTGATAACCAGCAGCGGCTGGCTGATGCTGACTTGAAGAGCTATGCAGGATATATAGGGCTCGATAGCGACAGGTTCGATGCCTGCCTTGATAGCGGCATCAAGGAGGCAATTGTGCTGGCTGACCTGAACGAGGGCGGCCGCATTGGAGTGAGGGGAACCCCGACATTCTTCGTGAATGGCATCCAGGTAAGCTCGCCTGAGCGGAAGAATGTGGACAAGGCAGTGGCTGGGGAACTGGCAAACAAGTGAACATTAGGGAAGGGAGGTAGTTGAATGGGTGCTATACATACTAGAACAGGGGAGGAAATCAGATTGATTTATCTTGATGAATCCGGAACGCAGATTGAGATAAAAGATAATGCAGAATTTGACTTTATTTACGCTAACCTTAAAATTGGGGTTTCCATACTCCCAAACCTGCTCAAGGTAATAACGCATAGCATAACCACCCTGCGATTGTCCAATCTATATCTAGTAGGGAAAATCGCGGTAAAACAAAAAATATTGCATAAGAACTCCGAAAAAGAACGGCTTCTTCTGCTGGAAGGACTGACATTGAATAAGTTGAAATTTAGCGACGCAGGATACCATTTTGAAATAATTTTCAGGGACAGGCATATATGGATTACCAACCGGATAGAGCCAGCCATCTTTTTTGAAATGGTACACCAAATTTTTATTCAGAACCAATATTGCCTGACCGAGCAGAACATAAAAGGCAAGGTGGTCATTGATGCAGGTGCGCATATAGGCACGTTTTCTTTGATGTGCGCGGCATTGGGGGCTGAAAAAATTTATGCATTTGAGCCGTTGAAGGATAACTATGAACTACTCAAGGGAGAGGTAGACAAAAACAACCTGTCTGCGCAAATTATACTTATAAACAAAGCGCTGGGTGACAAGGAATGTATATCAAAGATTGAATATCGCGCTGGGGCCGGCTATGCAGCCCACATAAGCGACCCATCAAGCCTGGAGATGAACACACAGCAAATAGAGATCACCACCGTAGATAAATTTATGGGGGGGGAACGGATTGATTTCATAAAAATGGATGTTGAAGGGTATGAAGAGAATGTCCTTCTAGGTGCCAAAGAAACAATCAAAAAATATAAGCCGGTTTTATCGTTCGCAGCATATCATGTGCCAGATAAAGAGAAATCAGCCGACGCGGTCAAGAGCATAAGGGAGGATTATGTCATCACGCTTAATTCGTTTGCAGAGGAAGATTTTTATTGCGAGTAGAATGGAGTTGGTAATATATGCCTGATAAGAGGATACACATCCAAAAAGGGACATATTCCGTGAATGAAAGCAGCATAGAAGTGGTGGAAAGGAAAGGAGTCGGCCATCCGGACACGCTGGTTGATGGGATAGTCGAGGACCTGAGCCTTGCCCTGTGCAGGGAATACCTTGACAAATGCGGAAAGATACTTCACCACAACGTGGACAAGGCGCAAATCTGCGGGGGCGCCACCGAAGTGGGTTTCGGAGGGGGCAGGTTCACAAAACCAATCTATATTCTCTTGAGCGGAAGGGCCACCTATGAGGCTGGCGGAACCAAATTCGATGTGACATCCATTGCCCTGGAAGCCACAAAAAAGCGGCTCAGGGATGTGGCAGGCGGATATATTGAAGTGGATGACCGTTCACAGGTTGAGATAGAGCCCAACCGCATCTCCAAAAGCTCAAAGGACCTTGTTGACATTTTCATGCGGAACACCAAAGTGCCATTGGCAAATGACACGAGCTTCGGAGTGGGCTATGCGCCACTTTCTGTCACCGAGCGGGTTACCCTTGAGACCGAGCAATTCCTGAACAGCCAGGAGTATAAGCGCGGGATGCCTGCAGTCGGGAAAGACATAAAGGTCATGGCATTGCGTGAGGATGGAAAGCTCAAGCTCACAGTGGCTGTCGCATTCATCGCCAAACATGTGAATAGCATCGCCCAATATGCTGAGATAAAAGAGAAGGTGCGCCAGGATATCATTGCAAATACCAGGGCAGTAATAAAGAAAATGAACCTTGACTATGATGTGGAAGTGCACGTGAACACGGGAGATGATGAGAAAACCGGCTCTATCTATCTTACAGCCACCGGGCTTTCCTGTGAGATGGGCGACGACGGCAGTGTGGGAAGGGGGAACAGGGTAAACGGACTGATTACGCCCATGAGACAGATGTCACTTGAAGCTGCAGCTGGCAAAAACCCAGTGAACCATGTGGGCAAGATATACACCCTATTCTCATTTCAGCTGGCCAACGACATAATCAATGAATTCGGCGGCGATGTGACAGAATGCAACCTGATGATGCTCTCGCAAATCGGAAAGCCAATCACCGAGCCGAAGAACGTCAACCTGTTCCTGCGCGGGCAGGGGGATGCCGATTACGAAAGAATTGCTGCCAGGGTGGAGAAGTTCGTAGCCGGTGAGCTTGAGCGCATTCCTGCCATAACTGAGAAAATAGTGGGCGGGAAGATAAGAACTGTTTACTGAAAAAGTGGGTGAACTGCATCATAATAAATAGAAATGGCGATGAGATAGCCGTATTCCTTTGCAATGAAAACAGGGAGCGGCTGGAACTGGGCCAGCACGAGATTACCTTCCTTACTGGCGTCATAAAGCACGACATGCCCCAGATTCTTGGCAAGAACATTGCATCACTGAACTTAGCCAACATTGGCCTGCTCGCATCCATAATATTCAGGAAATGCGTATTGAGAAAATGCACGACCGCAGAGCAGCAAAAACTGCTTAAGGGCACCTACGCCCTGACCACGGATTATGACTCTTTTTGCCCAAAGATGGCTGAAATCACCTATAAGGGGCGGGCGCTGTGCTTTGATGTCAGCACCATAAGCCAAACCGAAATCGCACTGCTTATAAGTGAAATTTACCTGATGAACCAGTACAACGTATCTGAGGAGGACATAAAGGATAAAGTGGTGGTGGATGCCGGAGCCCACATAGGCTCTTTTGCCATCCAATGTGCGGCATTGGGTGCGAAAAAGGTCTATGCATTTGAACCTGTCCCGGAAATTTACGAAACACTCAAAAAGAATATTGAACTCAATAATTTCCAGGAGATAATCCAGCCCCTGAATAAAGCCGTTGGCGATGCAAATTCAACTGCAGAGGTCAGCTATAATTATGCAGGGGACAGCAGTGCCTCACTCAGCCTGAAACCTGACGCCAGGTTCAGGCAGAAAATAGACGTAATAAGATTAGATGATTTTCTTAAGGATGAAAAAATCGATTTCATCAAAATGGACATAGAAGGGTATGAGGAGAAGGCACTCATCGGCGCAGGCAACCTGATTAAAAAATACAAGCCAACTATGTCGATTTCCGCCTACCATAAGCCAACTGACATGAAACGGCTGCCGGAGCAGATAAAATCCCTCAGAAGCGATTATAAAATCGAGCTGTATACCTATTGGGAATCTGACTTTTTCTGCAAATGAAAACGGAGTGGCTGCGGGATATTTTCCCCTTAGTCCCTACTTCCCAATAAACTCCGCATGGATTACATTGGCAGCAACTTCGAGGTTCTGTTTCTCAATCAGCACTGAGATGTTGCGCCCTGAGGGGCTGGCAAATATGCCGTCCACATTTATGCCCTTGTCGGCAAGAAGCCTGAATATCCTTACTGCAATGCCGGACTTGCCTTTCATGGATGCGCCTATGAGCGCCACCATCGAATAGCCACTCTTCACAGTGAACTTGAACTCAGCAAGCAGCTGAAGCAGCCGCTCGGTCTTTGGCGTATCCACTATTATTGAAGATTCACCGTAGGAAATCTCCAACATGGCAAGCGGGTAGTATTTTATCTCGGCAAATTTCGTCATCAGGGCACCGTAGTGCGCCATGGTGCCGGTGAATTCAAGCACCGAGGCTTCCTTGACTGTTGAAACCACCAGCTCGTCAGAAACTGATGAATCGATGATGGTGCCTGCGCTCTTGCCCCTGAAGCTCCTGATGTTCAGGGGTGCATCCCTTGCAAGAAGGGGAAAGATGGCTTTTTCAAACACCACCTTTGAGCCGTAGTGGGCAACCTCAAGCGCATCATAGGAGTTCATTTTTCTGACAATTTTTGCAGTGGGCACCAGCTTGGGGTCTGCGCTCATCAGCCCGTCAACGTCCTTGAAAAGAACCACTTCGCAGCCAAGGGCAGCTGCAATGAGCGTTGCGGTCAGGTCGCTGCCGCCCCTGCCGAGCGTGGTGATTTTTCCTGCCCTGGTGCGGCCGACAAAGCCTGCGACAACCGGAATTTTGCCCTCTTCCACAACTGCCATCACTTTTTCCTTTATGGCAGGCAATTGCTCGTCCGGCACGTTGGCATCGCCGAATTCTGCAGTCGTAATAAACCCGCCCTCGCGGTCGCTCAGTGCCTTTGCAGGGATGCCCTTGTCATTGAGAAACCCTTCCATAATGGGCACAACGAGGCGCTCGCCGAATGCCTGCACTGAATCGAGGAGTTCCAGGGTCATTTTGCGTTCCAGCTTGATTTTGTCCAGCGTAACCTGAAGCTCTGAAAAGAGAGAATCAATTTTTGCTTTTGTCTGCTGCCTGCCGTTGCCGAGCTTGGACTCAATGGTATCGTAATGGAGCTTGCGCAATTCCTCAAGGGAATATTCGCCGGCTTCGGCCTTCTTGCCCTGCTCGATTAATTTGTCGGTCACGCCTTTGAGCGCTGAGAAAACGAAAATGGGCTTGTCCTTTGCCAATTCGAGCACGATGTTCAGGTCATCTGTGCTGGCAAGGCAGCTGCCGCCTACTTTGTAAACTTTCATCGCAACATCGCGCCGATGTTGCGAGCTTTTTTCGAATGAGCCAGGTGGCTCTTCGTAAAATCCAATGCTCTTTGAGTCCATGGGGATACCTCTTGTAAACAAATTGATAGATTTAGTGAGATTAATTTTAGTTCAAAAGAATTAAAAGATACAGCTATAGTTATTTGTCTGACCCTAGGAGCTTGCAGGTGAACTCCTCACCATGCATAGCGAATTCCACATTGCGTGCCGGTTGTTCCCCTGGCTTAACTGAAAGCACTAATGTAGAGTGAAATTCGCCATCAACCATCTGGCATTCTTCGCTCACAATGGTTACCCCTTTTGGCAAAGCAGGCTGTCTAAGCTTAGGAAGCACACCAGATATCATGAGAGCCATGTCCTGAACAAACAAAACCAGTTCTGCCTCCAGCGGACTGCCGGGGCCTAACAATTTGGCAAGCTCCCGGCGCATTTGAACCGAGCAATCAATGACACCGGAAAACTGTGACACCCTGCCACCTGCCATAACCCACAAATCAGCGAAGATATTTTGTTGCTTAGGGTCGTTACTTGTAGTGACAAGGACCTCAAATTTCCCGGGAGCATCTGGTTTGGGCGCGATGTGCATGCTGGTGATTCCATCATTCCGAGCCTCTTCAACCTCATAGTACTCGCAAGCTTTCCACTGCGCACCTGCCACTGCGACTTCGGCATAAACAGGGGTACGGAAACATTTTGCAAAGGAAGGGTCAACAGTTAAGGGATATTTGACTTCGTGCGAGCCTGCGAGCCGGTGACCTCACCTTCACTAGAGTTATAGGCATTTTCATTCACGTCTATAATCAATGGCTCACAAACAGGTGCTTTTCCTTTGACTGGACCAGAATCCTCCATCTCAATTATAACTGAGCTAGGAGTTCGGCCTGTAACAGAGAACGCGACCCCATCCGGACTGTTTGCCAAACGTTCAAAAAAGCTTCTTGGGACAACCATATCCCTTCCTGTTGGATTTGGCTGACCTGCTCTCCTTAAAACAAACTGTTCACGCATAAACACACCTCTATTAGATTTAATGGAAAAACATGCTAAACGGGCACACGGTTAACGCGGTGTCTGTGGCCAATTGGTATCGCTTATTTGTATGGACAAAGCGTTGCCTATCAACCCCTCACCAACGGAAATTCCAATTGCCTGGTTGAAAGCATCCAGCCACTCGTGTGCATCTGCCATGGTTGTGAGAAGTGGCAATCTATCCTGATAACGTGCGTTGTAAAGCTTCAATAGCAACCTATCAAAGTTACGCATACCACCAGGTATAATTTCATTTCCCCTGAGCAGCCTTGGCACGTCTGTGAAACTAATTGGAGCATCCAACGGAAGACCACCCTCCATGAATAGGATGGCGAAGACTAATCCGTGAGAATTATCCCTGGAATCACGTCTGTCCTCCGGGAAGAAATCATTTCAGCTCCCAACGGTAATGAGAGCTTTTGTGACATCAGTTATTCCCTTCATCCACAAACCACATAGGGGGTTTACGCTGGCATCGCCTGCAACCAGAAATTTTAACTCGGCATCTATGATTTTCTTGAAGTGAGATCCAAACAGAGTTTTCATCTGCTCAGGCTTAACACCGTCAGGAGCAGGAAACCTTGGACATTTCACCAGGCCTGTTTGATGACCCGGCCGAGAACGCTCTACCATTAGACCTTCGGCCAGAAGCAACTCACGGGAACCTCGATAAAGATTTCCTGCTAAAGCAGCTAACTGAGCACTCTTTTGAGTTGCAGTTACCTGTCTGGTTTGTTGTGAAGCCATAAACACACCCCAATGAATTTCGTTGTGATTGTTTAAATACTTTTGTAGATTTGGTTGTGATAACGATTAATTCAGGGTAGCGCATGCACCCTGCCGTTTCTGCTTGATTATCGCCCAGGAAAGCAGGGGATAAATTGCGCCTATTATGCCTGCGATTGCAAAGGCAGCCCCATAGCCGTAATATTGGGCGCAATAGCCTGTGAGTATCAGGAGCGCCATCTCTGCAAACCTCGCAGGCACATGGATATAGCCGATGTCAAACGAGAGGGCTTTGCTTCCTGCTACCTCTTTGAACAGCACTTCTTCAAACAAGGCAATGCCTGCGCCGAACCCAAGGCAATTCACCAACAGCAATAGGATAAACCACATCAGGCCCATGCCCGGAGCAAACCAGAGCAGCATGGGCGATGCCATGCCTAAAGACATAAGCACCAGTACAAATGGCTTTGGGCCAAAACGAGAATAGAGGCGGCTGCCGATGGTGGAAACAATCAAGTAGCCGGCCAGCGACAGGCCGATCTGCTCGAATGAATAATGCTGGGAATCCATGTAGAGCGGGTAGAGGAAGACAATCAGCATCATGCGCATGCCTGCGAAAATTGCAAGCGCGAGCGAGCTGAGCCAAAAACTAAGGGGTTTGATTATGGCGAAGGTGGGCTTTGCCACCGGTTTGCCCATGGGAACACCAAGCGCAATCAGGGTAAGGCAAATTGTAACCGCACCCAGAAAAACAAACCCTCCGGAAAACGAAAAATAAGCGAGCACAAATCCAATGGTAAGCCGGCCGGTGCCGGCGCCCAGCAGGCGCATGGATGCCAGATTAATGGCTACATGAGTCTCGCCATCGCCCCTGGGACTGATGTTTGAAAGCGAGCTCCGGTTCACGGCCCAGAATGCAGAGGAGGTGATTCCATTGAGCACCTTGCCAATGATGAATGCTAGAGGGGAGAATACGGAATAGGAGAGCACTGCTGCGATATTGCTCACCCCTGTGAGGATATAAAATGGCTTGGTGCTGTGGACATCTGCAACCATGCTGAAAAACAGGCGCGCAACCAGGAAAACAAGCGGGAAAATAGCTAGCAGCATGCCCATATCAGCCAATGCCACCCCATTGTAGGCAAGGTAAAGGGGCAGCATGACGTCAAATGCGTCATAGATGAAATTATAGAGATAGTTTATTGCAAGGTATTTTTTGTATGACATATCAACATGCTCGCATCCTTCGGATGCTCAATCGTTCCGCGCGGGATGCACGCTGGCGAGCATGTTGATAGCCATGCATGACACTAGGCTACCCACGCAATCACCAAATGCAGACTGGTGGAATGCATCCAGTTCAAATGCCTGCCCATTACTCCTTCAGCACGTAGCTATATGCCAATACAGCAAGCACAGCGCCAAATACAGGACCGAGCCAGTAAACTATGTGATTCTGCCAGAGATTGGCAAACAGCGCAGGGCCGAGCGCGCGGGCAGGGTTCAGCGAGCCGCCGCTGATGGCGCCGGATAGGAGCACTCCTGCTGTGAGCGCAGATGAAATGGCAAATGGCGCGAGCTTTGCGTATTGCTCAGCACGCCTATCTATTGCAACCATGAAGATGGTGGGGACGAGCACAAATGTTCCCACGGTTTCGGCAGCAATACCCTGCAGGAATGTAATGTCCTTGCCAAGCGCAGGAACGCCAGACTGGGTGTAGCTGCCGAGCAGGAAGAACAGGAAGCCGCCAGACCGCCGATGAGCTGGGAGACTATGAAAGAGACCCCGCGGGCGGGCTCTTCCTTTTCAGCAAGAATGAGCGCAAGGGTGACAACCGGGGTTATCTGGGCACCTGAAATTCTAAGGGTGATGAAGATTGCCGCAAGGAGCGCGATTCCGTTTGTGAGCGCCACTATAAACACATTGCCTGTAGCTGCAGCCATCATTGCCACTGCGAGGACCAGGATGAAGCTGCCTAGGAATTCTGCCATGCATTTTTTGATTTCAAGTGCCATGCCAAACCACCTGAATTACCATTTGCGAAACAACAATTTTAAATTACATCTATGTTATCTTATGGCATGGGCATGGCAGCTGATGAAACTGATTTGAAAATATTGGGGCTACTCAAGGGAAATGCCAGGATGAGCAATACCGAAATTGCGAAAAAGACTGGCATCAGCGAGGCATCTGTGAGAAGAAGGGCCGCGCGGCTTGCAAAAGAGGTAATCAAGCGCTTCACCATCGAATTGAAGAGCGCTGGGACGGGTGCGCTTATTTTCATCATCACCACCAGCGAAACTGCAAAGGTTGCAACAGCCATCGCGGCAATAAAAGGCGTGCAGGACTTGGCGGAGATAAGCGGGGACTATGACATCTGCGCAAAGGTGGAGGCAGGTAGTGTGGGAGAGCTCAACGGGCTTGTTGACGAAATTCGCAAGATAAAAGGCATAAAAAAGACGAAAACCTTCATAATTTTAAGGAATTGGTGAACTTTCTCCTTATTTTTGACGAAAATAGACGAAAAGCTTAAATATTCCTTCGCCCAAAATAAATACCGGTGATATAAATGGCAAATCCGACCTTTGAAGGGACCATAACCGCGATAATCACTCCATTCGTGGCGACGGGCATCAAAAATGATATTGATTATGAATCGCTCAGGGCATTGGTTGAGCTGCAGAACAGGTATGTGAACGGGATTGTGCCCTGCGGCACCACCGGCGAGAGCCCGACGCTCGACCATTCTGAGCATAACAGGGTGATTGAGTTCGTGATTGAGAATTCAAAGGTGCCGGTCATAGCAGGCACGGGCAGCAACTGCACCTATGAGGCGATTGAGATGAGCAGGCATGCGGTTGACGCAGGCGCTGCCGCAACATTGCAGGTCTGCCCCTATTACAACAAACCGAACCAGGAAGGGATGTTCAGGCACTTTGGCACGATTGCCGAGCAGGTGGATGCGCCCCAGATACTGTATAACATCCCGGGACGGGCTGGAAAAGCAATTGAGTCAAAAACCATGGCGCGCCTGGCACGGGAATATTCCAACATCATTGGGGTGAAGGAGGCCACTGGCAAGCCGGAAAGCTGGAAACAAATAAGGGAGGAGTGCGGCGCAAATTTCATCATCCTCTCCGGGAATGACGAGGACACGTTCAGCATGATGCGGGGCTATGGCGGAATGGGCGTGATATCAGTCGCATCAAACATAATCCCGGATAGGATGAGGAGGTTCACCGACCAGGGATTGGCTGGCAGGTTTGATGAGATGGAACGGGAGAATGAGGCGCTTGCCAACCTGTTCAAGGGCATGTTCGTGGACACCAACCCGATTCCCGTGAAGCACGCAGCCCACCTCATGGGGCTGACACAGAGCCTGGGGTTCAGGCTGCCCATCTGCGAAACGAGCAGGGAAAACATAGAAAAAATCCGCGAGATGCTGAGAAGCTACCGGCTAATCAGGTGAATTTTTTATTTTTTACATATTTATTTTAATTTTGCCTGCTTAGTGAAAAGAAGATTGAACAAAAAAAGATGTGAAAAAAATGTCCGTAAACCGAAAACTGGAAACAGAAAACCTGATTGGCGGAGTTCCCGCACAAGAGCTTGCCTCAGCCTACGGTACGCCGCTATATGTCATAGATGCCGGGAAGGTCAGGGAAAATTACAATGCACTCGGCTCGGCCTTTGGCAGACATTACAGGAAAACAAGAATCTATTATGCCGCAAAGGCGAATACGAACCTAGCACTGCTAAGATTGCTCCGGGAGCTGGGAAGCAGGGTTGACGTGGTTTCGATTGGCGAGCTCAGGGCAGCAAGGCTGGCTGGCTTCTCAGGGAATAAGATAATATTCACCTCGGGCTCGGTGAATGAGGAAGAGGCCCGCGAAGTGGTTCGGAGCGGCGCAATATTCAACATTGATTCGACTAGCATTTATGAGCGGGTGAGGCGAATTGGGCTGCCAACTACCCTATCATTCCGCTTCAACCCGGGGATAGGCGCAGGCCACCATGAACATTGCGTGACAGGCTCGCCGACAAGCAAGTTCGGCATGTCACAGGAGGAGAACGACCACAGTCTAGAGCGCCTATATTTAGATGCCAAGAAGCACGGGGTAAAGCGGTTCGGCATACACATGCACATAGGCTCTGGGATAACAGAAACAGAGCCCTATGGGCAGGCAATGGACAGATTGTTTGCATTGATTGCGAGGCTTGACAACGCAAGGATACGGTTCGAATTTATTGACATTGGCGGAGGCATTGGCATAGCCTACAGGCCTGATGAGAAGGTGCCTTCCATTGGCGAAATCGCAGAAGGGATTGCAAGGGAATTTGCAGCCAGGGTGAAGGAATCCATGGATTATGAGCCGGAATTGTTCATTGAGCCGGGCAGAAGCATAGTTGCCAATGCAGGCTACCTGCTGGTAAGAGTCAATTGCACCAAGGAGATGGCCGGGAAGAATTATGCAATAGTGGACGGGGGAATTAATGCCCTCATGCGGCCGATTCTTTATGGCTCCTACCATCACATAAGGGTTGATGGAAAGAGTGGTCTAGAGTCCAGAGTCCAGGGTTCAGAGTCTAGAGTCCCGGGACCCAAGACCCGAGACTCGAAACTGATAACCTACGACATTGTCGGCCCGATGTGCGAGAGCGGAGATTTTCTTGGCAGGGAGAGGAAGCTCCCAACCATCGCAGAGGGCGATTTGATTGTGATTGAGAACGCTGGCGCCTATGGGTTTGCCATGGCAAACAACTACAATTCGCATCCATTGCCGGCAGAAGTGATGGCAGAAAACGGAAAGCACAGGTTAGTCAGGAGAAGGCAAATCTATGAGCAGTTATTTGAAAATTGCGAGTGAGAGCATGGCTACAAAAACCACAAAACTATCTGAACGAATCTCCAAGCTGCCGCCCTACCTATTTGCGGGAATCGAGAAGACCGTGGAGGAGAAGAGGAAGCAGGGAGTTGAAATAATATCATTTGGGATTGGCGACCCGGATTTGCCTGCACCGGCTGAGATAAGGGAGAGGCTGGCAGTGGAAGCAAGGGACCAGGAGAACCACAATTATTCCTCATCAAAAGGCGAGCTTGAGTTTAGGGAGGCAGTTGTTGGTTTCATGGACAGGAGGTTCGGGGTCAGCATAAACAGCAGCCAAGTTTGCGCCTGTTTGGGAAGCAAGGAGGCAATTGCAAATATCGCAAGGGCGTTTGTCAACCCGGGGGATAATGTAATTTGCCCGAACCCGGGCTATCCTGTGTATGCGCAGGGAGCGACGATTTTATGCGATGGAATCCCGAGATTCATCCCACTTCTGGAAAAAAATAATTTTCTCCCTGACCTGGATGAATTGGAAAATTTGATTGATGCCAGAACAAGAATTGTGTATTTAAACTATCCGAATAATCCAACTTCGGCGATTGCAAGCAGAAAGTTTATGGAAAGGCTGGCGGATATTTTTGAAAGGAAGAATGCCATCCTTGCCTATGACAATGCATACAGTGAATTTACATATGGCGATTATGTTGCGCCATCAATCCTTGAGTTCACCGGCAATGCGATTGAGTTCCATTCACTCTCAAAAACATTCTGCATGACAGGAGACAGAATTGGGTTTGCGGTTGGCAGGAAGGAGTATGTTGGCGGGTTGGTTAAGGTAAAGTCGCAGATTGACAGCGGGAATCCTGTGTATACGCAGAAGGCAGGGGCATTTGCCCTTGGGCTTTACAAGGGAAGGGAGAAGCCCGAATGCGTTAAACAGATTCTTAGGGAGTATGAACTGCGAAGGAAGGTGCTGGCGGCAGGGCTGAAAAAGATTGGCTTGAAGGTGTTTGGTTCCAATGCCACATTCTATGTCTGGGCTAGAGTGCCAGAGGGCAGCGGTGGCGACATCAAGTTTGCTGAAAGGTGCCTTGAAAGGGGAGTGGTGGCTACTCCGGGCAGCGGCTTTGGCAGCGCGGGCAAGGGATATGTGCGGTTTGCGCTTACCCAGCCAATGAAAAGGATAATTAAGGCGCTTGGACACATAGAGAGGGTGTTATGAGAATCATTGACGATAGGGAAACCGGCATAAACCCTCTGGCAATGCAATTAATGAGATTTATGATACAGCTGGGCTCCAGCAGCCTCAGCGGAACTTTTTTGTCGCTAACGATTGTGCTTCTCATCATTGGGGTTGCCGGCATATTAATTTTTTTTGAGCCGGATATGAACTTCACCCGGATGTTTCTGCCTGCAAATTTTTCACTTAACAGCACCAGCAACGATTTCAATCAGATTCTCTTCTACTTTGGCATTTTCGCCACAATCATTGGGTTCGCCGCTAAAACTATCGTCAAGATTTTGGTTAAGGCAGAATTTGGGGACTGGATAGGGCTTGCCGCAATACCTATAATAATTGCAATAGCAGCTTTAGACTTCATTCTCTTTGTGTTCGGTTTCTTTTCCAAGGGATACGCTGATGCATTATTTATGTCAACCGTCATGCTGGGCATATTAATAGTTATGACCGGCATGGCGATCAGCTCATTGCTAGCCAGCATTGCATTTGAAAAACTCTTAGACATTATTGAACGATTGGTTAAGGAAAACAATAAATAAACTTTGGTCTATTATATGTAATATTAAAATGAGTGGAGGGGAATTAGGGTGATATGGGGTACAAAAAAGCGCACATTGCATTGATTAATACTCTTAAAGATAGTGAAATAGGGGCTTTGCCCCTATGACCCCACGTCTTGCAGGCAGCTTCTCCCCGACTTGAAAGTCGGGGCTTCTCGCCGCCTGCGCTAAAACTCTGATAACT
>Ga0066637_10001051_pt1 | contig 17495 bp, 15 predicted proteins | sample CryGeyCG2014_020_FD_62737 | JGI IMG/M metagenome (GOLD analysis project Ga0066637, IMG submission 62737) | Groundwater microbial communities from aquifer - Crystal Geyser CG08_land_8/20/14_0.20 | ecosystem: Environmental > Aquatic > Deep subsurface > Groundwater | place: USA: Utah: Grand County...
ATACTCGCTACAATACTTTTAGTAATTGGCGGAGGTTTTAATTTTATGACTAGTGCCGGAGATGAAACAAAAGTGAAGACGGCAAGAAATATGATAACATGGGCAATTATTGGTTTGCTTGTTGCTGCTTTAGCTAAGGCCGTTCCTAGTATTGCTCTGAATATAATAAAATAAGGTTTTATTGTAACTATTTCAGACGGCACTTTTTAACTCTTGCCAGCAATGGCAGGAGTTTGATTTTTTGAATCAAAAACAATAATATTGAATTATTCAATATTGAGCCCGGGTGGCGGAATTGGCAGACGCGATAGGTTTAGGACCTATTGAGATTTATCTCGTGGGAGTTCAACTCTCCCCCTGGGCACAAGCAAAAACCGGGGACGCGCAGCGTTCCCCGGTTTGTTGTTTATTCGTTTAATTTTTTAATTAAAATTTTCCTTTTCTTTTCCCTCAGGATTTTTGGCATTCTAATAATTAGGACCCCGTCTTTCATTGTTGCCTTAGCTCTACTGGGATCAATTTCTGTTGGTAAAATTATTTCTCTTGAAAACTGACCCCAATAACACTCCTGAGTGAAATAATCTCCTCCTTCTTCATTTGGTTTTCCTCTTTTTCCCCTGATTGTTACCATGTCTCCTTCAATAGAAATGTCTAGGTCGCTTGCCTTAACTCCGGCAATAGCTGATTGAATTACCAATTCGTTTCCAGTTTGGTAAACATCAACTGATAATTGCCCCTCTGGCGTCAGCCAATCTTTTTGTTCTTCGCTGAATTCTTCGGGGCCAATTTTGTTAGTTTTGAGGATAACTTTTTTGTTCACTTTTGGCTTTGTTGATTTTTTTTCTTTAGCTTTTTGGGGAGCTTCTTCTATTTCTTCTTCAATGCTTTCTATTTTTGTCATTTCCTTTTCCTGGACAGCCGGACTTAATTCTTCTTCCGGTTCTTGTTTTTCTTTTTTCTCTTTCTTTTGTTCTTTCTTCGGAGCAGAGGTCTTTTCCCTTTCTATCCTCTTTTCTTTTGATTCTTCCTCTTGCCCTGGGATTTCAATGCCCATGCCCTTTTTTAATTTTTCTAAAAATGAATCTGCCATATTAATAAATTAAAAATAATTTTCTTTTAAATCTTTAAGTCCGAGAGAAACAATAAGGGATAAACTGATAATAATAAAAATGGGAATCAATAATCCCGTAGTTCCTCCTTTCATTATAAAGAAATTAAACAAAGCGTGCAAGCCAATGGCAATCATTAATCCCAAGCCAATAAATCTTATCTTTTCCTTTCGATGTCTGGAAAAAGAAACGGCTATCCAAAATCCAACTACGGCTGAGCAAAGAGCGTGTAAAAATACAGCTCCTAAAAATCTAAGCAATACCACTAAAAGCGTTTGCTTTAAAAGAAAAGAAGGAGCAATTTCGAAAATGACCAGTATGTTCTCAGAGGCGGCAAAACCCAGGGCAGCTACTATCATATAAAGCATGGCATCTATTGATTCATCAAAATCATCACTTTTCATAATTTTGTCCCTGACCACCAGATATTTGAGAGATTCTTCAACTAAAGCTGCGCCCAAAAGATTGTTTAAAATCAGCATTAAAGATGGAGAAAGAGAAAGTTTTGCCAGCTCTACAGTAATTCCCTTTTCTATGAAAATGGCTGGCAGAGCGCTGAGCATGCCCCAAAAGAATATTTTTAGAATCATCAGCCTGGGCTCGGGATGTCTGTCTTTTCGTAAATAGAATAAAAGCCAGATGATACTGGGAGCTAATCCTAAAAAAACATACAAAGGATAATTCATAATTATTTAGGCCAGTCCTCAATCATCAGGAACTGCTTTTTATTTGTAATAGGCAATTTCTGGTAAATCTCTTCGGTTATAAATGGCATAAATGGATGAAGCATGATTACAACTTGTTTTAATATCGCAATAAGCGTTTGTTGACGAGACAGTTTGGCTTTAGCATCTGACCCAGAAAGGATTGGTTTGCTTTCTTCTATAATAACATCAGCAAAACGATGCCAGACATATTGGTATAATTTTTCTGCTGCCAGATAAAAACGATATTCTTCAAAGTCAGAGGTAATGTCTTTAGTAATGCCAGACAATTCTTTTAAAATAGCTTTATCAGAGGTTAAAGAAATTTTAGTTGGGTCAGCTGCCACTCCTTCAATGTTGGAATTTATAAATCTATGAATATTCCAAAGCTTATTGGCAAAATTTTTGTATCCCTTGATTTTGTTTTCCGCCAAAGACATATCAGTTCCTGGAGAATTACCGACTATTAAGGCCATTCTTAAAGCATCAGTGCCGTACTTATCAATAATATCTAACGGATTAATTACATTTCCTTTGCTTTTGCTCATTTTCTGGCCTTGGGCATCGTTGACCAAGCCGTGCAGGTAAACAGTATGAAAGGGGACCTTCTTTTGGAGATAGAGACTGAAGATAACCATGCGCGGCACCCATTTAAAAATGAGATCGTGGCCAGTTTCCATGACATCAGTAGGATGAAACTTTTTCCAATCTTTTCCCTGGCTATAACCCAAAGAGAGGAGGGGCCACTGGCCAGAGGAAAACCAGGTGTCAAAAGTGTCAGTATCTTTTTTAAGCAATCCTTGGCATTTCGGGCATTGCGATTCCTTATCTTCAAGATCGGGAAAAGCAAAATCACAAGAGTTGCAAATTTTAGCTGGAATCGGGATTCCCCAAACGATTTGGCGAGAAATATTCCAGTCAATACTGTTGGTCATCCAATATCTGAATATCTTTTCATAATTGTCAGGTATAAACTTAATTTTACCCTTATCAACTGCTCTTAAAGCGCTGGCGGCCAATGATTTCATTTTAACAAACCATTGGTCCATGATTTGCGGCTCAATGGGAGTGTTGCATTTATAACAATGGGGAACGTTGTGGGTGTAATTCTTTTCAATTCTTACAAGCAATCCTTTTGATTTTAATTTTTCTATTATTTTTGGTCGGGCTTCAAGAATTTTTAATCCGGCAAACTCTCCGGCTATAGGAAGTAATTTCCCCTTAAAATCAATTATTTGTTCTTTGTCCAGCTTGTGTCTTTCAGCTATGCCAAAATCTGTTGCATCATGCCAGGGAGTAATGGTCATTGCTCCTGTCCCGAACGCCATGTCTATCGCCTCGTCTTTGATAACAGTGGCAGTTGTTTTTCCGTTAATCCATTCTACCTCAAAAGTATCGCCGTGCTTGTATTGGGCATAACGAGAATCTTTGGGATGAACAACAACATATTTGTCGCCAAACTTAGTCTCTGGTCTGGCTGTTCCTATGACAAATGGTCCGTATTGAAGATAGTAAAAAGGATCTTTTTTTTCTTCAGCAGTTGTTTCCACGTCGGAAAGAGTTGTCTGGTGCTTGGGGCACCAGTTGATAATTCTTTTGCCGCGGAAGACAAGATGATCATCGTACATTTTTTTAAATGTTTTCTGCGTCTCTTTAATTATTTCCGGATCAAGGGTAAATTTTTCACGCGACCAGTCGCAAGAAGCACCCAGGCTTTTAATCTCTTCTTCCATGAATTTTTTATTCTCTAATGTGAAAGAATATATTTCTTTGTATAAATCCTGGCGATCCATATTAAAACGTGATCGACCTTCTTTCTCTAATTTCTTTTCATAGACGATTTGAGTTTCAAAACCAGCGTGATCTACGCCCGGAACCCAGAGGGCTTTATATCCCCTCATTCGTTTATAGCGGATCATAATATCCTCCAGGGTAACAAAAAGAGCATGACCTGCGTGCAAATGCCCATTGGCATTGGGCGGAGGCATGATGATAGTAAATGGTTTTTGGCGTTTTTTGGGTAAATTATTGGGTAAATTATCAGGATTGAAATAGCCGCTTTCTTCCCATTTTTTATAGATTCTACTTTCAGTGGTCTTATGATTGTAATTTTTATCAAGCATAACGTTTCTTTTGTTGTTTATTCATTTTAACCTTAAATTGGCCTTTGCTTCAATACGCCCTGGGTTTTTGCCCTTGTTTTTTAAGTATTGAAAATATCCTGTTATTGCTATCATTACAGCATTATCGGTAGAGTGTTTTTTGTCTGGAATAAGCAAGCATATTTTAAATTTTTTTGCCTGCTGTCTGAATCTTTTTCTTAATTCGTTGTTAGCCGTTACTCCTCCGCCCAGAATAATTGTTTTTACTTGATAATCTTGAACAGCTTGGAAGGTTTTGCTTATCAGAACATCAATAATTGCATTCTGTATTTCAGCAGCCATAGCTTTAATGTACTTCTGGGATTTCTTTGTTTTTAGGCTTTGTTGCCGGTAATGATAAAGAACAGCTGTTTTGAGGCCGGAAAAGCTAAAATCATAATTCTTCTGATGAATCATCGGCCTTGGTAAAATGATAGAGGACGGGCCTCTATTTGCTTTGGAGGCTTTGGTTTCAATGGCTGGACCACCGGGATATTCCAATCCTAAAATTCTGGCTGTTTTATCAAAACACTCGCCAGCTGCATCGTCTTTGGTTTCTCCTAATATTTTGTATTTTCCAAAATCTTTTATCATGACTAATTGAGTGTGGCCTCCAGACACTATTAAGGCAATTGCTGGAAAAAGTTGCTGATTGTTCATTATTTGCTGTTCTTGGTTAAGCCAGTTAGCGAATATGTGTGCTTCAATATGATTTATTGGAATAATCGGTATCTTGAGTTTTTTTGACAAATCTTTGGCAAAATTAATTCCTTGCCATAAGCATGGTTCCAGGCCCGGGCCAACAGTAACAGCTATTAAATCAAGCTTTGGGTTTTTGGCCTTTTTCATTACTTGTTCTAAAACTGTCGGCAGATTTTTTTGATGTTCTCTTTTTGCCAATAAAGGATAAACTCCTCCATATCTGGCATGAATTTTTATTTGAGAAGCAACAACATCAGAAAGAACCTCAAAAACAGCTTTTAACTTTTTGTTTTTAGCTTTACAATTCACTATGCTTACAGCTGTGTCATCGCAACTTGTTTCTATGGCCAAGATTGTAAGAGTTTTCTGTTTCATTCCCTTTTTTATTTTATTGTTTCAGAAAGATTGATTTTTTTCAATTTTTACCTTAGAATAGAAAACATCTGGCCCCATCGTCTAGTGGCCTAGGACATTGCCCTTTCACGGCGAAAACACGGGTTCGATTCTCGTTGGGGCCACATGCATCCTAAATATCAAGAGGTAATTAAATTAAGACTAAAAGGAAAAAGCTACAGAGAAATAGCAAAAACTACAGGTGTGTCTAAAAGCTCTATTAGCGAGTGGTGTAAAACATTAAAGTTGCCCACAGCTATTCAAAAAATTCTTAAAGGGAAAACTAAAGCAACTCGAATCAGCCTAGAGAATTATAATAGACGTAAGCATAAAGCTGTTCAAGCTAATAATAAAGAAATCTTAAAAAACGCAATCAAACAAATTCCTTCTTTATCCAAGCAGGAATTATTATTAATTGGAGCTGCTTTATACTGGGGCGAGGGATATAAAAGACAAGACAAAACTCCAAGTCCCTATGTGGGTTTTGCAAACTCTGATCCAAAGATGATTGCTTTATTCCTTTGTTTCTTGCGTAAGGTAATGCGGGTTCCAGAAGAGAAATTAAAGGCAAGAATCTTTCTTCATTCCAACATTGAAGAAAAACCAGCTATTAATTTTTGGTCTAAGGCAACTAATATCCCAAAAGAAAAATTTCATATTACCCGTCAAACAAGTAAGGCTAGCCAGGGAAAACGTCCCTCAAGTCGTCTTCCTTACGGTACCCTTAATTTAAGACTTAACAGTCGTAAAGAATTTTTCCAAATTAAGGGTTGGATTGAGGGATTAAAACTGCAAATAGGCCAGAAATAATGTTTAACTCAGCTTACTTTTATGTCAGAAAACTCCCTTGAAATTACCAAGGCTTTTCAAATCAATAATCCCAAAGATAGAGCTGTTTTCAGGTTTTTCGAAACAGTGCCAGGTTTGTTAGCCTGGCTCACTCTTTTTTTAGCCTTTTTTTTGTCCAAGACAGCTCCGGTTGGAGTGGCTTTTTTTATCATTGTTTTTGATCTTTTTTGGTTGTTAAGGATTATTTATCTTTCTTTTTATCAGATAACCAGTTTTAGGAAATTAAAAAAAAATCTTAAAATCAATTGGCTTAAAAAACTTCAGGACGACTATCCTGATTCTTGGAAAAACATTTATCATTTAATAACTCTGCCAACCTATAAAGAAGGAGTTGAGATTATAGCTGCTTCTTGCAGGGCTTTGATTGGGTGTCATTATCCCAAAGACAAGCTGATAGTAATTCTGGCTATTGAGGAGAGGGGAGGAGAAACAGCTCGGCAAATAGCCAATCAAATTAATGATAAATACGGTCAGAGGTTTTTCCGTTTCTTAATCACTGTCCATCCCCAGGACTTAGAAGGTGAGGTAGCCGGTAAGGGTTCGAATGTTGCCTGGGCCCTTAAAAAAGCCCAAGAGAAAATCATTGATCCTTTAGCGATTCCTTACGAAAACATTATTATCTCTGATTTTGATATTGATACCAAGCCCTACCCCGACTTTTTCGCAACCTTAACCTGGAATTATTTGAATACTCCTTTTCCTCTTAAATCAAGCTATCAGCCCATTCCTATTTATAATAACAATATCTGGGATTCGCCTGCCTTTTCACGGATAATCGCCACTTCTGGCACCTTTTGGCAGATGATGCAGCAAGAAAGGCCAGAGCAATTGGTAACCTATTCGTCTCATTCTTTTCCCTTCAAGGTTTTTAGTGAAATTGGCTATCCGACCAAAATAGTTTCTGACGATTCCCACATTTTCTGGAAGTCTTATCTTTTTTATAACGGAGACTATCGGGCTGTGCCTCTGCATTATCCAGTATCAATGGACGCTGTTTTGGCCCCAAGCCTTTGCTCGACCATTATCAATCAGTATAAACAGCAAAGAAGATGGGCCTGGGGCTCAGAAAACATTCCTTACCTTTTCTATAATTTCTTAAAGAATAAAAAAATCTCCCTTAAGAAGAAAATTCGCCACATAATAATTGTTTTAGAAGGATTTTGGTCATGGGCAACCAGCGCCTTGTTAATTTTCTTTTTGGGCTGGCTTCCTTTGGTTTTTGGGGGAGAGCAATTTAATATTAGCTTGCTGTCCTACAATCTTCCTCGCCTGACCTCGAGCATTATGACTATTGGCATGATTGGCATGGTTATTGGCGCTGGAATTAGTTTTTCTCTTTTACCGCCCAGACCAGCCCGTTACAGCAAATTAAAAAGCTTATCAATGGTATTTCAGTGGTTGCTGTTGCCTATTACCTTGATTTTTTTCGGTTCTCTGCCTGCCTTAGACGCTCAGACCAGATTAATGATTGGCAATCAGCTTGGTTTTTGGCCAACCGCTAAAACCCGTCGATAGACTCAATTTATTAACTATTCGAGGTGGATTTTTTGTCTGAAGCGCTTTAACTCCTTTTGAAGAAGGGGATATTTTTTTAAATAAGGGTCTTGGGATAACAAATCTTTAGCCGCATTTCTGGTTTTTTCAACTAAGGGTAAGTCCCCTAAAGAAGCCATAGATAAATCAGGAATGCCCCATTGCCTGGATCCAGATAACTCGCCAGGCCCTCTTATCTTTAAATCTTTTTCTGCTAATTCAAACCCGTTTTGAGAAGATTTTAGGGCTCTTAATCTCTGATTGGTTTTGTGAGCAGAAGAATCAGAGAATAACAGACAATATGATTGATATTCTCCTCTGCCCACTCTTCCCCTGAATTGGTGGAGTTGGGCTAACCCAAACTTTTCTGCTCCTTCAATTATCATTACGCTGGCATTAGGAACATCAACTCCCACCTCGACTACTGAAGTTGAAACCAAGATATTGGTTTTTCCTTCTTTGAATTTTTTCATTATCTTTTCTTTTTCATCGGCTTTCATCCGGCCATGAAGCATGTCTATTTTCAGTTCAGGAAATATTTGTTCAGTCAATTTTTTATATTCTTGTTTTATTGTTTTAGTGTCTGTCCAGCTGTTCACTATTCCGTCATTTGAAGATTCAATTCTGGGGCAGATTACAAAAACCTGCCTTCCCTGCTTAATCTGCTCTTTAACAAATTCATATGTTTGTTTTCTTTGGTTGGGGGTAACTATTTTGGTAATTACTTTTTTTCTTCCTTTAGGCATTTCATCAATCAAAGACAAATCAAGGTCCCCATAAACAGTCAGGGCCAGGGTGCGGGGAATCGGAGTGGCGGTCATTGATAAAAGGTGAGGAATCAGTTCTGTTTGCGAGCACAATTTAGCTCTTTGTTCTACTCCGAAACGATGCTGCTCATCAAGGATTACCAGAGCCAATTTCCCAAACTTAACTGATTCTTGGATTAAGGCATGAGTGCCGATTAAAATATCCACCTCTCCTTGTTTTATCTTTTCTAAAATCTTCTTTCTGGCTATTTTCCTGTTTTTTAATTTGTTTTTCTTACTTGTTAAAAGACCTATTCTCAAGTCAAAATTCTTTAATAGATTAGAAACTTCTTGGAAGTGCTGGTTGGCCAGGATTTCAGTCGGGGCCATAAGGGCTGTTTGGAATCCGGCCTTGGCAACATTCAGGCCAGCCATAATTGCCACCACTGTTTTACCCGAACCAACGTCTCCTTCTAATAGCCTGTTCATTGGCCGATGTTTTTCTAAGTCTTTTAAAATCTGCCAGGATGATTTTCTTTGGGCATTAGTTAGCTTAAAGGGCAAAGAATTAACAAACTTTTGAGTAATTTTTAAATTAAGAGGAATGATTATTGCTTTTTCTTGGGCTAGCTTTAATCTTTCTTTGAGAATAGTCAAAGAAAGAACAAAAAGCTCTTCAAAAGAAAAACGTTGCCTGGCCCTCTGAGCCAATTCTACGGACTCGGGAAAGTGAATCTGCCAGATGGCTGTTTGAATATCCAATAACTTATTCTCTTTCTTTATATCTAAGGGCAACGGGTCTTTAATTTCATTCAATAAGTTAGCCAGGAGAGGCTTTAATATGAATCTTAGCCATCTCGAAGACAAGCCCTCTGTTTCCGGATAAACAGGCACTATTCTGGCTGTGTGAATTAACTTTGATTTATCAGATTTCTGACTTGATAATTTTTCATAAGCCGGGCTTGATAGATAAATTCCCTTAGAGCCCTTGGAAATTTTTCCTGCCAAATATACTTCATTTCCTGTTTGAAGAGTGTTGATAAGATAGGGTTGGTTAAACCAGATTACTTGAATTGATCCAGTTTCATCTTTAACCAGGGCAGTGGTTAAAAACATTCTCTTTTTCCAGGTTTGACTTATCTTTATTTCTATGATTTTTCCCTGAATACATACAGTTTCTCCTAATTTTGCTTTTGAAATTGGAGTTAGGTCAGAAAAATCCTGATATCTGTGGGGGAAATGCCAAAAAAGATCACGGACAGTAGCAATGCCTATTCTTTTTAATTTTCTTTGATATTGAGGTCCAACCCGAGGGATTTTTTCAATGGGGGTATTCAATTCCATGCGCCCCCGAGAGGATTCGAACCCCTATTGGAAGATCCGCAATCTTCTGTTCTATCCATTAAACTACGAGGGCTGACATAATATGTAAGAAATATGAGCGTTGTTTACCCCGTTAGAAATTTTACAAACATAGCTATTACAAAATATTCTAGTCTCAAGAATTTCTAACGGGGTTTACATTTTGCGGCAAGCGGGTTTGCGGAAGCCCTCGGAGGCAGCTGAGCTTGGTCCGAGCACTCATGTGTCTTTTCACTTCGTTTTCCCTACTCGTCGCTTTACTCCTCGCCGCACCCTAACCCCTTCGTTCAAAGCCGCATGAGCGCTCGGTCAGCTGCTGAGAGCGCAGCATCCGCCTGCCGCTGGAGCAGGCGAGATGCGGTTTCGCAAACCCGCCTGCCGCAAGAAAACCATTATTACAAAGTGTAAACCCCGTTAGAAACTTCTCTTTGTGTTGGGAATGCTTACATATAATATATTCAAGTTAACACAAAGGTGGGTCTCTTTCAATTTTCTTTTCAATGGTTTCTAAATGTTTTTTAATTTTGGTAATTAAGATATAATTAAGATATAATTAAAAAAGAGTTGTATTTTGCTCTTTGCTATTCTCTACCGCTTTCTTAGATGGTATAATGTTAGAAAATGAAACTAGATTTTGATTTTTCTAAAACATTTTCCAGAATTAAAGCAATAGATTTGGCAGAAATAAAAGAAGGGCTGAGTAGTTTTTCTCCTTTCAGGATAATGTCAAAGAAATGCCTGGGTATTGATATTGGTACTTCTTCGGTCAGGGTGGTAGAGCTGTCGCGCCTGGGAGAAAGAAAAAAGTTGGAGAATTATGGAGAGATAAAAGCCGGTGCTTTCTATAAAGAGTCTTTTAGGACTTTTGATAAAAACACCCTTTTGCTTTCTAACCAGAACATTGCTAAGTCTATCAAGGCAATTTTAGAAGAAGCTAAAATTACAACTGGCCGGGCTATTTTTTCAATCCCTGATTTTTCCAGCTTTTTTACCAATTTTGAACTGCCGACAATGACAGAAGAAGAGTTGCCTCAGGCAATTGAGTATGAAGCTAAGCGCCACGTGCCTCTTCCTCTGGGAGAAGTTACTCTGGACTGGCAAATACTTGATAATAATAACCCAAAGAACCCACAGAAAGAAAGAACGTTTAAGGTTTTATTAGTAGCTGTGCCCAACGAGATTATTGAACAGTATAAGCAGATTGCTAAAATGGCAGGATTAGAGCTTTTTGCTTTAGAGGCTGAAGTTTTCGGGCTTTTACGTTCTTTAGTTAAAGAAGAACAAGAACCTGTAGCTCTGGTTGACATTGGCGCTCAAACATCTACCTGCAGCATTGTTGACAGGGGTGTTCTCAAGAATTCTCACAGTTTTGACCTTTCTGGCAATGAGCTCACCGACGTTGTTGCTAAAAGCTTATCAGTTGATTATCAAACCGCTGAGAAATTAAAAGGAAAATACGGTCTTTTGCCTGAGGGGGTAATAGGATTAGAGAAAGAAAAACAGACAAGAGATATTCTTCTTCCCCTTATCGATGCTATTCTAAGAGAAATAGAAAATATTTACCAAGATTTTTACAGGATTGAAAAAAGGGAGGTGAAAAAGATAATTTTGGCCGGAGCTTCTGTTTTGTTGCCCGGATTGAGAGATTATTGCCAAGATTACTTTAAGAAAGAAGTAGAGGTTGCCAATCCCTTTTCTGATATTTTTTATCCCCCAATTTTAGAAAATAAATTAAAAAAAATGGGCCCTATCTACGCTATTGCTATAGGAATGGCCCTTAGAGGACTAGAATAAATCAATGGTGGAAATTATCCCAAAACCAGCCAAACAACTGCCATCCTGGGAAAAAACCATGACCTATTTTACTTTTGGTCTTTTGATTATTTCTGTTAGCGCCTATTTTTTCCTTGATAATTCTATTACAAAGGCAGAAACCAAACTTCAGGAATTAGAAAGAACTTTGATGGAGCAAAAGACTGAAGAAGAGATTGTTTTTGAAAAAGAAATTTTTGGCTATCAAGCCAAAATTGAACACTTTTCGGAAATATTCAAGAATCATTTTTACTTTTCAAAAATACTTAATTTTTTTGAAAAAGTTTGCCATCCCAAAGTTTGGTTTTCCATAGCTCGTTTTACTATTAAGGACTATAATTTAATTCTTGTTGGCAAAACAACTGATTTTCTGACTTTAGAGCAACAACTTTCAATTTTTCGCAAAGAACCATTAATTAAAGCAGTTGATTTATCTAATCTTTCTGTCGGAAAAGAGGGCATGGTTGATTTTAATTTGACCCTTGCCCTTGACCCAGAGATTTTAAAATGAATCGTTTAATAATTATTACAATTCGTTTACTGTTAATTCTTCTTCTGGGATTTTTTGCCCTGCATCCCCAGTACCAAGAATTGACAACTTTAAAAGAACAGATTCAAGAGAAAGAAGAACAACTTCGGTCTCAAGAAGACTATTTAAACAAATTGTCCGAAGCATCAGAAGAGCTTAAGAAGTACGAAGAGCAATTAGTGCTTATTGATACTGCTTTGCCCTCAGAGCCTTCTTTGCCAGCCCTGTTTGATTTTCTTGAGAAAACTGCCTCTCAAAGCGGTTTGATTCTAAAAGATATAGATGCCTCTACCAGCCCTTCTGTTGATAGCGTTCTCAAAGAAACCACCATTTCTGTAAAAGCAACTGGGGCTTATTCCTCTTTTAAGAACTTCATTTCTGTTTTAGAGAAATCAGCCAGGATAATGAATGTGGCATCCTTTTCTTTTGACAATTCAAAAAAAGAAGGAGACATTTTTGATTTAGAGCTAACAATTAAAACGCACAGCTATTAAACTATATATATGGCTATTACTTTTTTAGAACAAAGAAAAAGACAAAAATATCTGCTTCCTGTTTTAGTGCTGGTTTTTTTGATTACTGCTCTTGTTGTCTGGTGGGGCTTTTTTAGAGAAGAAAAAATTGATTTTGGGTTTGAGGAAGTTCTCCCGGACGTTTCAAGGAAAATAGAAATAAAAGAAATTAATTTTAATTTTCTTAAAAGCCTTGAGTCAGAAAAGTTTCAGTCTTTTGAACAGATTCCTCTTTTCGAAGAGGAAGCTGGCAGAGAAAATCCATTTATCCCATTTAATTTAGAATCAGAATAATTATATGTCTTTAATCAGAGAATTAATTAAAAAAGGAATTATTAGCGGAGAAAAGATTGCTTCTTTAGAGTTTGAGATAAGAAAAAGCGGCAAAAGAGAAGAAGAGTTTTTTGTAGAAAAAGGTTTGGTTAAAGAACCAGTCTTGTTTTCCTTAAAATCAGAAATGTTGAATATTCCACTTAAAGAAGTTGTTGTTGAAGATGTTTCTTTGGAAACATTAGAGTTAATACCAGAAGAAACATCAAAATATTACCAGATGATTCCTTTGGCCAAAAAAGATAATTCTCTAGAAATAGGGATGGTTTATCCTGAAGACTTGAAAGCTCAGGAAGCCTTGAAGTTCTTGATTCGGCAGGGCAATTTTAGTTACAAGGTTTTTCTGATTACCCTGACTACGTTTAATAATCTCTTAAAGCAGCATCGGAATCTGAAAAGAGAGGTGGGCAGGGCGCTTGAGGAATTGAAAGTTGAGCTGGAATCAGAAAAAATTAGCAAACGACCCCAAACCCCTGACGAGTTCGCCAGGCTGGCCGAAGAGGCTCCTATTACTAAAATTGTAGCTGTTATCTTAAGGAATGCTGTTGAGGGCAAGGCATCCGACATTCATATTGAGCCTACTAGGGAAATATTAAGAATAAGGTTCAGATTGCTCGGAGAATTACACTCTTCCATTTTATTACCCATTAGAATTCATCCAGCAGTAGCAGCCAGAATTAAGATTTTGTCTAATTTGAAAATAGATGAATCAAGAATTCCTCAGGACGGCAGATTTTCAACAGTTGTCAATGGCCAACAGATTGATTTCAGAGTTTCTACTTTTCCAACCACTTTAGGCGAAAAGGTTGCAATCAGAGTGTTAGATCCTTCGGGTGGGATGAAAAGTTTTGAGCAGCTGGGAATGGAGAACAGAAACTTAGATGCCCTGCAAGAAGCGATTAAAAAACCCTATGGCTTGATTTTAGTTACCGGACCCACTGGTTCTGGTAAAAGCACAACCCTTTACGCCATTTTAAATGCTTTGAATAAAGAAGGAGTTAATATTGTTAGTCTTGAAGACCCGGTAGAATATTTTATAGATGGAATTAATCAATCGCAGATAAGGCCTGATATTGGTTATGGTTTTGCCCAAGGATTAAGGCACGTTTTAAGACAGGACCCAGATATTATCATGGTTGGCGAGGTCCGCGATGCAGAAACTGCTTCTCTGGTAATTCACGCTGCTTTAACTGGTCATATTGTTTTGTCAACTATTCATACCAATAATGCAGTCGGGGTCATTCCCAGATTAATGGACATGGGGGTTGAACCATATTTGATTGCCCCTACCCTGAACATTGTTATTGCCCAGAGATTGGTGAGGCGACTTTGCGACGCCTGCAAAAAAGAGATAGTTCCCAAAAAGAAAACCAAAGATTTGATTATGAAAGAAATCAGCGCTCTGCCTCTTCTAATTAAGGAAAAGATTGATGTCAAGAAAGGTTTTAAGATCTGGGAGGCAAAGGGTTGTAAAAAGTGTAATAATTCTGGGTTTTCTGGCCGGATTGGAATGTTCGAATCGCTTTCAATGACCAGCCAGCTTTCTGACATCATTTTTAAAAAACCAACAGAGGACGAAATTGTTAAAGAAGCAAAAAGGCAGGAGATGATTACTATCAGGCAAGACGGAATATTAAAAGTTCTCAAAGGAATAACCACAATTGAAGAAATAATTAGAGTTACCAAAGAACAGCTGTGAAAAAGATTTTGTTAGTAGAAGACGATCCTTTTATGATTGATATTTATACTACCAAGTTGAAAGAGGCTGGGTTTTTAGTACGCTTGTCTGCTGACGGGGAAAATGCTTTACAGCAAATCAAAAATGAAAAACCTGACTTGATTCTGTTAGATATCGTGCTGCCTAAACTAAATGGATTCGAGCTTTTAAAGGAAATCAAGGATTTGTCTCAACTTAAAGAAATACCAGTGATAATTATTTCAAACCTGGGTCAAAAAAAAGAGGTTGAAAAAGGACTAAAAACTGGAGCAGTTAAGTATCTTATTAAAGCTCATTACACGCCATCAGAGATAGTAGAGGAGATTCAACAAGTCTTAAGTTAAATAAAAATCAAATTTATGATTGATTATGTTAAAAAATTAGAAAAGTTTCTTGAAACAACAATTAAAGAACAGGCATCTGATTTGCACCTCTCAGCCAATCATCCTCCCGTTCTTAGGATCTCAGGAAGATTGGTCGGCCTTGTTAAAGAATCAACTCTCGCCCGAAAAGACACTGAGGGCTTGGCTCAAGCCTTAATGAGCAAAGAAGATTTTACCAGACTTTTAGAGAGAAAAGAATTGGATTTTTCATACAACTTCAAAGATAAAGCCAGATTTAGAGTTAATGTTTTCTTTCAAAGAGAAAATGTTTCCTGCGCCTTACGTTTGGTGCCTTCTAAGATTCCCACCATTAAAGAGCTCAACCTGCCTGAAATTTTAAGAGAATTTACCAAACCATCACAGGGTTTTGTGATCATCGCCGGACCCTCTTCTCATGGAAAATCAACTACCCTGGCGGCCTTGATTGATGAAATTAATCACACCAGAGCAGTTCACATTATTACCATTGAGGACCCGGTTGAATACCTTTTTAAGGATGACCGGGCTATTATTGATCAGAGAGAAGTTAATCGAGACACTCTTTCCTTTGCCAGGGCTCTTCGCTCAACCTTTCGTCAGGATCCAGACGTCATTATGGTTGGAGAAATGAGAGATCCAGAAACAATAGCTACGGCCATAACCGCTGCTGAAACTGGTCATTTAGTCTTTGCTACTTTGCACACTAATTCTGCTTCCCAGACAATTCATCGAATTGTTGATAGTTTTCCTTCTCAGCAGCAGCAGCAAATCAGAGCCCAACTGTCAGGCTCTTTGTTGGGAGTGGTTTCTCAGAGATTAATCCCAAGAATAAGGGGCGGCTTGATACCGGCTACTGAGATTATGCTGGCTAATCCAGCCGTGGCTAATCTTATCAGGGAAAACAAAATCCACGAATTACCCCTGGTTATTGAGACTTCAGGAGACAAAGGAATGAATTCTTTGAATAGGTCATTAGCTAATTTGGTTAAGCAAAAAGAAATTTCTTTGGAAAACGCATTAAATTATTCTTTGAGTCCAAACGAGCTGAGAATGCTCATCAGATAGCCAAGTCATTTTATGAAATTTAATTAGACAAGAAATTAAACACTACTAATTTTTAATGAAGTTTAATTAAAGAACCAATTAAATGAAATTTAATTATCAAGCACGTACTCAAGATGGTCAGGTTCAAGGCGGAGTGGTGGAGGCATCTTCTAGAGAGGTAGCTATTGGTCTTTTGCAAAAACAAGATCTTTACGTAACCGTTTTAGAAGAAATTAGCAAGCCGCCTATTTATGCTAAAAGGATTACTATTTTTGAAACTATTTCCAGGAAAGATGTTGTTTTGTTTTCCAGGCAGCTTTCCATAATGTTCAAGTCCAAGGTTCCATTGGTTGAAGCATTGCAGGTTTTAGGTGAACAGAACCAAAATCCAGATTTGAAAGATAAAATTTTAACCATATCCGAAGAGGTAGAAGGGGGTACGGTTTTATCTACTGCTCTTGCTCAGCACCCCAAGCTTTTTTCTTCTTTCTATATCGCAATGGTTAAAGCGGGAGAGGCCTCGGGAAAACTTTCTGAATCTCTTAATTATTTAGCTGATCATTTAGAAAGAGAGTATCATTTGATGAGTAAAATTAAGGGGGCAATGGTTTATCCTATTCTAATCTTGCTTTTCGCCATCATGGTGGTTATTGTAATGGTATTTTTTGTTATTCCTAACCTTACTAAGGTTTTGGAAGAAACAGGCCAGGAAATGCCTTTTATCACCTCTATAGTTATCTCTTTTACTGAATTTGTTAAGAAGTGGTTTTGGCTTGGTCTTATCATTAGCTTGGCCTTCATCTTCTATATTATTAGATATTACAGGAGCAAGGGGGGTAAAAGATTTTTCGATGGTTTGTTTCTTAAAACCCCCAGTTTAGGATCATTCTTAAAGATGCTTTATCTTTCTCGATTCGCTGAAAACCTTTCTACTTTAATTTCAGGCGGACTGCCTATTGCCCAGAGCTTAGACATTACGGCTGATATTATTGGCAATTCTGTTTATAGGGAAGTTATTTTTAATGCCCGAGAAGGAGTTAAAAAAGGGGATTCTGTCTCCTCTGTTTTAAGGCTTGCTCCTGAGATATTTCCCCCAATGTTCTGTCAAATGGTTTTGGTTGGAGAAAAAACAGGAACCTTGGATAGGTCTCTTATGGATATGGTAGATTTCTATCAAAAAGAAACAGAAAGAATGGTTGAAACCATGCTAAGTGTTTTAGAGCCGGCAATGATTATGTTTTTGGGTGTAGTTGTCGGTGGATTAATGTTCGCTATTTTGACGCCGCTTTACAAAATGATGTCTTTTTAGCTGTGGAAAACTTTTGGGCTTGCGCTTGTTTCTCTTAGTTGTATAATAAATTAATAATAAAAAATTAAAAAAACAATAAATATATGCTTAAAAAGAAAAAAGCTTTTACCTTAATTGAACTGCTGGTGGTAATTGCAGTGATTGGAATGCTTTCCTCAATTGTTTTGGTTTCTTTGGGTCCAGCCAGAAAAAAATCTAGAGATGCTCGCAGGCAAGCTGATGCTAGACAGGTTAGTACAGCTATGGAGATGTGTTATGATGATACTGCCTGCAATGCCAGAGAATCATATATTGATACTGCAGCCGGTAATGCGGCCAATACGCCAATAGGAACATATTTG